>Ga0316601_100001027_pt1 | contig 13128 bp, 14 predicted proteins | sample OWC_soil_day5_no_FD_207663 | JGI IMG/M metagenome (GOLD analysis project Ga0316601, IMG submission 207663) | Wetland soil microbial communities from Old Woman Creek delta, Ohio, United States - OWC_soil_day5_noCT | ecosystem: Environmental > Terrestrial > Soil > Wetlands | place: USA: Ohio...
CAGCTGGGCAACGACGGCTTGCTGTTCACCGAGTTCTACCAGCCGCTGGTCGCCAACCAGTACTTCTTCATTGCGCCGCGCGCGATGGTGACCAACGGGCCGGCCGACATCTTCGGCGGACCGGACGGCGATGACCTGGCGGCGCGCTACAACGTCACCATCAGCACCCTCGGACTGGACCTGGGCAGCCAGTTCACCAAGTACGGCGAGCTGCGCGTCGGTCTGGTCGCCGGCCGGGGCGAGGCCGAGTTGCAGATCGGATCGCCGATCCTGGCGCAATACAGCATCAAGCGCGACATCGGCGCGGTGCGAACGCGGCTGTACCTCGATCAGATCGACAGCACCAACTTCCCGCGCAGCGGCTACAGCCTCGACGCCCAGGTGCTGTCGTCGGACACGCGGCTGGGCGCGAGCGACACCTACAACCGCTGGAGTGCCTACGCCGTCGGTGCGAAGTCCTTCGGCGCGCACACCTTCCAGTTTGCGCTGGCCGGCGGCGGCTCGATCGGCGGCAACCCCTTGCCGCTGTACGACTACCTGAACTACGGCGGCTTCATGCGCATGACCGGCTACCGCGACGGCCAGCTGCGCAACGATTCGATGAGCTACGGGCGTATCACCTACATGAACCAGCTGTTCAAGATGCCGCTGCTCGAAGGCGTCTACGCCGGCGCGTCGATCGAGGCGGCGCGTCTGGGCGACCCGCTGGTCCCGACCGGCATCCGCGGCAATGTGGCCTCGGGCAGCCTGTTCCTGGCGGTGGACACGCCGCTGGGTCCGGCCTACCTGGCCTACGGCCACACCTACGACGGCAACAGCAACGTCTACTTCTACCTGGGCAAGCGCTGAACGCCGACCGGGCCCCTGCCGCGCATGCTGCGCGCAGTGCCAGGGATCACGCCGGCTTGCGCGTGAGCAGGTAGGGCAGTGGGCCGATGGTCCCGGCCGGCAGGGTCAGCACGATCCACGGCCTGATGTTGCGCCCGCGCGCCTTGGCGTCGTGCCACATCCGCACCCGCGTCAGCGCGATCACCAGGTTCACGAACATCTTTGCCCCGCCAAAGCTCTTCAAGTGCGGCCCGACGATGCCCCAGTCGCCGTGTTGCCGCAGCGCCGCGGCAGTGAGCGCGCCGACCAGGACCAAGGTGACGAGGAGCAGGGTGCGTTGCATCGGTGGCGCCGATGGTGTCTCGAGGCACGCAGTGTCGAAGCGGCGGCGGCCGGCCGCAACTGCCTCCCAGGTCATTGCCGCGGCGCGTGCGGCCGCGCCCGGGTGCACCGGCACTGGCCACCCGCCTCGCGATGGTGCAGGGCGAGCGGGTCTTCTGCGACGCGCGCGCTGCAGCGCGCAGGGGCCGGCCACACCCGTGGCCTGATCCTTGCTGTGCGCCACGCCAGTCCTGCGGCCCTGCGCCGTGTGAAGAAAAGCATTGACGATGTAACCCGGTTACATCAGAATTCGATCACGAGTTACAACGCCGGCAGACGCTTGCGCCGCGCCGGCCTGAAGGCCATGGTCACAGCCGCCGTCGAAAGCATCACCCGCCGCATCCGCGAGCGCAGCGCGCCGACGCGCAACGCCTACCTGCAGCGCATCGAGCGCCATGCCCGGCGCGAGCGCAGCACCGACCGCATGGGCTGCGCCAACGTGGCCCATGCTTTCGCCGCACTGCCCAGCCACGACAAGCTGCGCGTGGTGGCACAGCGTGCGCCGCACATCGGCGTGGTCAGCGCCTACAACGACATGCTGTCGGCGCACCAGCCCTACGAGAGCTATCCGGCCGTGATCCGCGACGCGGCGCGCAAGCTCGGCGCCACGGTGCAGGTGGCCGGCGGCGTGCCGGCGATGTGTGATGGGGTGACGCAGGGGCTGCCGGGCATGGAACTGAGCCTGTTCTCGCGCGACACCATCGCGATGGCCACCGCCATCGCGCTGACGCACGATGTCTTCGACGCGGCGCTGCTGCTCGGCGTGTGCGACAAGATCGTGCCCGGGCTGTTGATCGGTGCGCTGCACTTCGGCCACCTGCCCTGTGTGTTCATTCCGGCCGGGCCGATGGGCACGGGGCTGTCGAACTCGGCCAAGTCGAAGGTGCGCGAACGGGCGGCGCAGGGCCACGTGGGCCGCGAGGCACTGCTCGAAGCCGAAAGCGCGGCCTACCACGGTCCCGGCACCTGCACCTTTTACGGCACCGCCAACAGCAACCAGATGCTGCTCGAGGCGATGGGCCTGCATGTGCCCGGATCGGCTTTCGTGCACCCACATGCCAGCTTGCGTGAAGCGCTGACGCGCGAGGCCGTGGCTACGGTGCTCAGGCGCGTGCAGGGCCCGAACTTCCTGCCCATCGGCCAGCTGGTCGACGATCGCGTGATCGTCAACGCGATGGTCGCGCTACTGGCCACCGGCGGCTCCACCAACCACCTGATCCACTGGGTGGCGGTGGCCCGTGCCGCCGGCATCCTGATCGACTGGAGCGACTTTGCCGAGCTGTCGGCCACCACGCCGCTGCTGGCCCGCGTCTACCCCAACGGCGCGGCCGACGTGAACCAGTTCCAGGCGGCCGGCGGCCCGGGTTTCGTGCTGCGCGAGTTGCTGGATGCTGGCCTGATGCACGACGACGTGCCGGCCGTCAGCGAGCGTGGCCTGCGCGCGCATGCCGAGGTCCCTGCACTACAGGGCGAGCAGCTGCGCTGGAGCGCGCTGCCGGCGGACAGCGGCGACACGCAGATCGTGCGCAAGGCGGTCGCGCCGTTCTCGGCCAGCGGCGGCCTGAAGCTGCTGATCGGTAACCTGGGCCGCGCGGTCATCAAGGTCTCGGCCGTGCCCAACGACCGCCATGTCATCGAGGCGCCGGCCAAGGTCTTCGCCAGCCAGGAGGCGCTGCTGCAGGCTTTCAACGCCGGCATGCTGGAGCGCGACTTCATCGCGGTGGTGCGCTTCCAGGGCCCACGCGCCAACGGCATGCCCGAGTTGCACAAGCTGACGCCGCCGCTGGCGGTGCTGCAGGGCAGGGGCTTCAAGGTGGCGCTGGTCACCGACGGACGCATGAGCGGCGCGTCGGGCAAGGTGCCGGCGGCCATCCACGTCAGCCCCGAGGCCCTGGCCGGCGGGCCGTTGGCCAAGGTGCGCGACGGCGATCTCATCCGCCTGGACGCGGTGGCCGGCACGCTGCAGGCGTTGGTCGAGCCGGCGTCATGGGCGGCGCGCGAACCGGCCGTGCTGGACGAAGCCGCAGCCGAGGCCAATGGCCACGGCCTCGGCCGCGAACTCTTCGCCGGCCTGCGTCGCAACGTCGTCAGCGCCGAAGAGGGCGCCTGCTCCTGGATGTGAATTGACCCACCCCCGTACGCGCTTCGCGCGCCTCCTCAAGGGGGCGCCGCAGGCGGACCGGCAAAGCCGGATCCGCGGCGGTCGCTCGATTCACGCGTACCACGCGCCGTGCACTTGTTCCATGAAGGTCCGCCGATGAATACGCTCGATCTGGTATCCCACGGCCCGGTGATCCCGGTGATCGTCATCCAGCGCGTGGCCGACGCGGTGCCGCTGGCGCGTGCGCTGCTGGCTGGCGGCGTCAAGGTGCTGGAGATCACGCTGCGCACGCCGGTGGCGCTCGACTGCATGCGCGCCATATCCGCGGCCGTGCCCGAGGCCCTGGTCGGCGCCGGCACCATCCGCTCGGTGGCCGATGCGCAGGCTGCACTCGATGCCGGCTGCCGCTTCGGCGTCAGCCCCGGCTATGCGCGCGACATCGGCCGGGCCTGCCGGGATATCGGCCTGCCGCTGCTGCCCGGCGTGGCCACGGCCAGCGAGGTGATGGCCGCCAGCGCCGACGGCTACGACTTCCTGAAGTTTTTCCCGGCCACCGCGGCCGGCGGCGTGCCAATGCTGAAGGCCCTGGCCGGGCCCTTTGCCGACGTGCTGTTCTGTCCCACCGGCGGCATCACGCTGCAGACCGCGCCGCAGTTCTTGTCCCTGCCCAACGTGCGGGTGTGCGGCGGCTCGTGGCTGACGCCGCAGGACGCGGTGGACGCGCAGGACTGGGCGCGCATCACCGCGCTGGCGCGCGCCGCCAGCGCACTGCGTCAAGTCGCCTAGGCGATAGTCTTCCCAGGGTAACTCCCGCCCCTGCACACCCTTTCGCGCAGCGGTGTGTGCACGTAGACTCGCGCCGGCCAAGCACCCCAGGTCGGGTGCATGCTGCTCGAGTCACGTTCCGGCCGCACTGCGGCCCGCATTCACAGGAGACTTCCCCATGCAATTGCGCAAACTGCTGATGCTGGCCGGTGCCACCGTCGCGCTGTCCAGCGGCATCGCCCAAGCCCAGACGGCGCTGAAGATCGCGTCCGCGGCCCAGCCCGGCTCGGTGCTGATCGGCTTCGTCGACGAGACGGTGGACAAGATCAACAAGGGCTCCAACGGCGCGCTGAAGAGCGAGCGGCTGTTCATCGGCAGCGAGCAGGAGATCACCACGCAGGTGGCACGCGGCCGGCTGGAGATGGGCAGCATCTCCTACACCGGCACCTCGGTGCTGATCCCCGAGGCGGCGCTGCTGAACATGCCCTACCTGTGGAAGAGCGATGCCGAGCGCGACTACGTCACCGACACCCACGCGCTGCCGGTGATGAAGAAGATCTTCGAGACCAAGGGCCTGGTCATCCTCGGCCTGGGCGACGTCGGCTGGAACGACGTCGTCTGCAAGAAGGCCTGCCTGACGCCGGCCGACGTCAAGGGCATGAAGGTGCGCGTGTCGCCGGCGCCATCGTCGAAGATGTTCTGGGGCTCGCTCAACACCAACGGCGTGCAGATGCCGCTGTCGGAGCTGTTCCCGGCGTTGCAGAGCGGCCTGGTCGAAGGCGCGGACCTGCCGTTCCTGTACTACATCACCACGCCGGCGGCGCAGAGCGCGCCGCACTACGTGATGACGCGGCACCTGCACCATGGCTCGACCTTCGTCATCAACAAGGGCGTGTGGGACAAGCTCACGCCGGATCAGCAGAAGCTGGTGGCCGGCGCGCGGCCCGACGTGGCGCGCGTGCGCAGTGAAGTGGCCGCCACCGAGAAGCCGAAGATGGCCGAGTTCAAGGCCAAGGGCGGCTTCGTGCACGAGCTGACGCCGGCGCAACGCGCCGAATGGGCCAAGCTGGTCGAGCCGAACCAACAGAAGATGGTCGACGAGATTGGTGGCCAGTCGGCCGAACTGTGGGCCGCCATCCAGAAGGGCAAGCAGGAGTACGCCGCCAAGGGCGGCAAGTAGGTCCCCAGGCTCGCATTGGCGCCCGGCACATGGACGCGGCACGCCGCCTGCTGAGAGGGCTGTGGTTGCTGGAGGCCACGGTCTGCGTGCTGGCCTTCTCCATCACCGCCGTCGCGCTGATGGCCGACGTGCTCGGCCGCGAGTTCTTCGGCAACGGGATCTTCGGCGCCCAGCGCCTGGCCGTATGGAGCACCGCCGTCGCCGGGTTGGTGGGTTTTGCGCTGGTCACGGCCGAGGCCGGGCACCTGCGGCCGCGTTTTGCCGACGGCTGGCTGCCCAAGGCAGCCGAGCCGTATATCGACCGGCTGGCCGAGCTGATCTCGGCAGCGATCTGCATCTTCCTGGGCTGGTACGCGATCGACTTCGTGCGCAACTCGGCCGCACTGGGCGAGCGCGGCATGGCGATCCCTATCCTCGTGTGGCCGATCCAGATGATCCTGCCCTGGATGTTCTTCTCGTCGGCGCTGCGCCACCTGTGCTTCGCCGCATGGCCCGCGCTGAAGCCGGTGCCCAAGCAGGAGCATTGATGAGGCGCGGCGGCTGACATGGTCTGGCTCGGGCTGCTCGCGATCGTGCTGCTGTTGCTGCTGCTGCGGCAGAGCCTGGTGCTGGTGCTGGCGGTGGCCACGGCCTACGTGCATGTCTTCGTTGCCAACAGCAAGATCGAATTCCTGATCCAGGACTTCTGGTTCACGGTCGACCGCGAGGTGCTGCTGTCGGTGCCGCTGTTCATGCTGGCCGGCAACGTCATGTCGCGCGGTTCGATCGCGCGCCGGCTGATCAACTTCATGTCGGCCTTCACGTCGCCGATTCCGGGCGGGCTGGCGGTGGCTTGCGTGCTGTCCTGCGCGGCCTTCGCGGCCATCAACGGCTCGTCGATCGTGACCATGCTGGCGGTGGGCACGATCATGTATCCGGCGCTGGTGGCGCGCGGCTATTCGCAGAGTTTTTCCATCGGCGCCATCGCCTCGGCCGGTACGCTGGGCATCATCATTCCGCCGTCGATCCCGCTGATCCTGTACGGCATCATGACCGAGGAGAACATCGCGCACCTGTTCGTGGCCGGCATCGGCCCGGGGCTGCTGCTGATGACCATGTTCGCCGTCTATTCCTTCTGGGTGAACCGGCACATCGAGCGCACGCCCTTCAGCATGGCCACCGCAGGGCAGGCCACCTACGGCGGTATCTTCGCGATCCTGCTGCCCTTCATCATGATCGGCGGCATCTACACCGGCTGGTTCAGCCCCACCGAGGCCGGCGCGGTGTCGCTGGCCTATGCGCTGCTGATCGAGTTCTTCGTGCACGAGGACGAACACGCCAAGCCGGCGCCGGCCGGCGCGGCTTTAGGCCAGCGCGTGCGCCACTACCTGGCCACGCGCGAGATGAACCTGCGCACGCTGATCGACGTGATCCTCGAGACCACCAAGCTGCTGGCCACGCTGCTGCCGCTGCTGTGCATCGCCGGTAGCCTGAACACCATCCTCGACCATTCGGGCGTGCCCAAGCAGATGGTGGCGTCGCTGTCCGAGGCCATCACCAGCCCGACGCTGATGATGCTGGGCATGAACATCCTGCTGCTGATCGTCGGCTGCCTGATGGACGTGGGCTCGGCCATCCTGATCCTGGCGCCGCTGCTCAAGCCGCTGGCCGTGGCCATCGGCGTGGACCCGGTGCACTTCGGCATCATCATGATCTCCAACCTGGAGATCGGCTACCTGACGCCGCCGGTGGGCCTGAACCTGATCGTGGCGATGGCGGCCTTCAAGGTCGCCTTCGGCACCATCGTCAAGTCGGTGGTGCCCTTCATCACCATCATGCTGTTCTGGCTGGTGATCGTCATCGTCTATCCGGCGCTGTCGGTGGGATTGCTGGGCCGATGAACGGCGACGCCGCGCTGCGCGAGCGCGCCGCGCGAGTGATCCCCGGCGGCCTGTGGGGCCACATGCGGGTGCAGGGCCTGCCCGCGGGTTTCCCGCAGTTCTTCCAGCGTGCTGACGGCTGCCGGTTGTGGGATGCCGACGGCCGCGAGTTCATCGACTTCATGTGCAGTTGGGGCCCGGTCGTGCTGGGCCACCACGATGCCGAGGTCGAGGCCGCAGCCGAGGCCCAGCGCCGCGCCGGCGACACGATGAACGGCCCCGCGCCGGTGCTGGTGGACCTGGCCGAGACCTTCACCGCCATGGTGGCGCATGCCGACTGGACGATCTTCGCCAAGAACGGCACCGACGCCACCACGATCTGCGTGACCACGGCGCGCGCCGCCACCGGCCGGCGCAAGCTGCTGGTGGCGCGCGGCGCCTACCATGGCGCCGCGCCGTGGTGCTCGCCGTCGCTGGCGGGCGTGACCGCCGAGGACCGGGTGCACCTGGTGCCCTACCGCTACAACGAGATCGCCAGCCTGGAGCAGGCCGCAGCCGCTTGCGGCGACGACCTGGCCGGCGTGCTGGCCTCGGCCTTCCGCCACGACTACGGCGTCGACCAGGAACTGCCCACGCGCGAGTTCGCCCACGCCGCGCGCGAGCTGTGCGATCGCAGCGGCGCGGCGCTGATCCTGGACGAGGTGCGCGCCGGCGGACGCATCGACCTGGCCGGCAGCTGGGAATCGATGGGTGTGCGCCCTGATTTGTCGGCGTGGAGCAAGGCCATTGCCAACGGCCATGCACTGGCGGCCGTCACCGGCACCGACCGCTTCCGCGAGGCCGCCGCATCGATCTTCGTCACCGGTTCGTTCTGGTGCGGCGCGGTGGCCATGGCCGCAGCGCTGGCCACGCTGCGCAAGCTGCAGGCGGTGGACGGCATCGCCCACATGCTCGCGATGGGCCAGCGCCTGCGCGACGGCCTGGCGCGGCAGGCCGCAGCGCACGGCTTTCGCATCCGCCAGAGTGGGCCGCCGCAGATGCCGATGCTGCTGTTCGACGACGACCCCGAGGCCGCGCTGGGTTCGGCCTTCTGTTCGCTGGCACTGGAGCGCGGCGTGTACCTGCACCCGAAGCACAACATGTTCCTCAGCGTCGCGCATCGGCCGCAGGACATCGACCAGGCGCTGCAGGCCACCGACAGCGCGTTCGCCGCGCTGGCCCTGCGTTGATCGAGCGCAATCGGCCGCACATCGGCGCGGCGTAGATTGCCATCGTCCCTCGACTCTGGAGATGGTGATGAATGCAGTTTCACGGTGGATCTTGATGGGCTGCATCGTCGGTGCAGCGGGTTCGGTGGTGGCCCAGGGTGCATCCGCGCCCGGAAGCGGGCCCGCTGGTGGGCAGGGTGCCGGCCCAATGGCCAGCAGTCCGGGTATGGGTATGGGACCCGGCATGGGCCGCGGTCGCGGCGCGCCCTACGGGCCGGACTATTCGCACGGCTGGTCGATGATGACGCCCGAAGAGCGCAGCCAGCACCAGGCGAAGATGCGTTCGATGACGAACTACGACGAGTGCAAGTCCTACATGGCGCAGCAGCACGAACAGATGGCGGCGCGGGCCAAGGCGCAAGGCACGCAGCTGCCAGCTCAGCCGCGCCGCGACGCCTGCGCCGGCCTGAAGCCCTGATGCGGCAAAGCCCCGCCGCGCGGATCAGGACGTTCCGGAGCCGTCGCTGGCGCTGACCAGCATCGACATGGCGCGCGCCGCGTCCCGTTCCAGCGAGGTGAGGCCGGCGGCGACGCCGGCGCGGTCGCTGGCGCTGCGGTTCTGGCTGACCTTCCACTTGCCCTGCAATCGCGTGACCTCGATCTCGATACCGACGATGGCGCGCAGCATCTGCTCGATGTAGTCGGCCGGCGCATCGTCCACCTGCCAGCGTTGCGCGCGCGACGCTTCGTGCGTGTCGGTCAGGCGCTCGACCAGTGTGCGCAGCCAGGCCGCGTCCTCTGTAATGCGAAGCCGGCCGTTCAGGTGCACGACGGCATAGTTCCAGGTGGGCACCACCTTGGCGGTCTCGGCTTTCGACGGGTACCACGATGGCGTGATGTAGGCCTGCGGTCCCTGGAACACCGCCAGCACGTGCGCGCCGGCCGCCTCGCGCCACACCGGGTTGGCGCGGGCCACATGCCCGCGCAGCGTGCCGTGCACGCCGTCGCCTGCGCCGCGGTCCCACATCAGCGGCAGGTGTTCGGCCGTGAGCCCGCCGGCCGACTGCCAGGCGACGGTGGCCAGCGGATGCAACTGCAGCAGCTGCGCCATGGCGGCTGCATCCTGCTGCTCGAAGTGCTTCGGCAGGTACATGCTCAGCGGCGTTCGATCAGCTCGATCTTGTAGCCGTCGGGGTCGGTGATGAAGGCAATGACGGTGCTGCCGCCCTTCACCGGGCCGGCCTCGCGCGTGATGGCCCCGCCCAGCGCGGCGGCCTTGGCGCGCACCGCCGCGCAGGTGGCGGCGACGTCGGGCACGCCGATGGCCAGGTGGCCGAAGGCGGTGCCGAGTTCGTACTTGTCGACGCCGTAGTTGTAGGTCAGCTCGATCTCGGCATGCGCCGGGTTGCTGCCATAGCCGACGAAGGCCAGGTCGTACTTCTGCTCGGGCCGCTGCGTGGTGCGCAGCAGCTGCATGCCCAGCACCTGGGTGTAGAAGTCGATCGAGCGTTGCAGATTGCCGACGCGCAGCATGGTGTGCAGAAGGTTCATCCGGGGTCCTTGTTCGCGGGGGAGGCAGGCATTGTGCCGGTCGCACGCACCGCCTGCAGGCCTGGCGTCACGGCGGCGCCGTAGGCCTGGCGCCAGCGCTGCTGGATGGCGGCGTTGTCGGCGATGTGCGCTTTTGGCAGGCCGTCGTCGTGAAACCAGCTCGGGACGTGCGATTCGAACGCGAAGTGTTCGGTGGGTTTCAGCAGCCCCGGTTCGTCCAGGCTGCCCACCGACAGGTCCATGCGCTCGCTGTCCAGGAACTCGAAGCTCAGCGGCGTGCCGCAGCGGCTGCAGAAGCCGCGGCGCGCGATCTTCGACGACGCGTAGTACGCGGGCGGACCGTTCAGCCAGCGCAGCTCGCTCTTGCGCAGGTTGAGGTAGGCGGCTCGGGTGTTGCCGAAGGCCAGCTGGCACATGCGGCAGTGGCAGTAGTAGCCCTCGCGGTGGTCGGGTGCCGCCTCGTAGCGCACGGCGCCGCACAGGCAACCGCCTTGCAGCGGGGGCAGGGCATCGGGCATGGTGGCCTCCTTGCGGAACACGGCCGGACAGCTTAGCTGCCCAGGCCCGCAAGCACCAGCACGCCGAGCACCGCAAACACCGCGGCGGCGACGCGGTGCACCCACGTCACCGGCAGCCAGTCCATGACCCGGTCGCCGAGCAGCACCGCGGGCACGTTGGCGATCATCATGCCCAGCGTGGTGCCGGCGGTCACCACCCACAGCGAGTCGAACTTGGCCGCCAGCATGACCGTGGCGATCTGCGTCTTGTCGCCCATTTCGGCCAGGAAGAAGGCCACCGTGGTGATGCCGAACACGCCGAAGCGGCCGGTGCCCTCGGCCTTGACCTCGTCGGCCTGGTCGGGGATCAGCATCCACACCGCCACCGCCAGGAAGGACGCTCCCAGGCCCCAGCGCAGCCATTGCGGATCGATGCTGCGCGTGATCCAGTTGCCCAGCGCGCTGGCGCCGGCATGGTTGGCCAGCGTGGCCACCAGGATGCCCAGGATGATCGGTACCGGCTTGCGGTAGCGCGCCGCCAGCAGCAGCGCCAGCAGCTGCGTCTTGTCGCCGATCTCGCCGAGCGCGACGACACCGGTCGACACCAGGAAGGCCTGCAGCATCAGGCAGGCGGCATGGTGTAGTTCAGCGCCATGCGCCCGCCGTCGACGACGACGATCTCGCCGGTCATGTAGCTGGCTGCCTCGCTGAGCAGGAAGGTCACCACCTCGGCCACCTCCTCGGGTTCGCCCAGTCGGCGCATCGGCGTGCGGCTCATGATGCGCTCGCGCGCCTCGTCGCTGGTCAGCACCGCGGCACGGGCCAGCTCGGTGGCGATGGTGCCCGGCGCCACCGCGTTGACGCGGATGCCGTGGTCCACCAGCGCCAGCGCCATGGCGCGCGTCAACTGGTTGATGCCGCCCTTGCTGGCGTTGTAGCTGGCGATGTTGGGAATGGCCAGCGTGCCGTTGACCGAGCTCATGTGCACGATGGCGCCGCCGCCCTGCGCCGCCATGTGCCGCGCCACCGCCTGGCCAACGAGGAACGCGCCCTTGAGATTGACGCCGATCACCGCGTCCCAGTCGGCTTCGGTGATGTCGAGGAAGTCCGCGCCCTTGAAGATGCCGGCGTTGTTGACCAGCCCGTGCACGCGGCCGAATTCGGCCAGCGTGGCGGCCAGCGCGGCATCGACCTCGGCCTTGTTCGACACGTCGCAATGCAGGTACCGCACCCGCGCGCCGCCCTCGGCCAACGATTGCGCCAGCGCGCAGCCGTGGGTGTCGTCCACGTCCCACAGCGCCAGCGCCGCGCCGTCGCGCGCCAGGCGCCGCGCGCAGGCCGCGCCGATACCCTGTGCTGCGCCCGTGATCACCGTCGTGCGGCCCTGCAGCTTGAAATCGACTTCGGACAAGAGATGCTCCTCGTTCAACGGCCCTGGCGGTCGAGCCACAGGCCCAGCCCCTGCGCATTCAACCTCAGATCCATCGCCAGCGCGTCGGCGACCGCGGCGTCGCCCTGCGTGCAGCCATGCGCACGGGCATCCTGCTCGTACAACGCCTGCAGCGCCCGGCGCAGCCGCTCGTCGCGGCCGGTTCCCCCCGGTGTGGACAGGCCCAGGGTGACCAGGCGGTCGATGCCGGCGATCAGCTCGGCACCGAGGCGCGCCACGTCGCCGACGCGACCGTAATGTGTCAGGTGCATGCAGCGTGGCTGTTTTGCAAGCAGCCGCCGCACCGAGGCCTGCAGCGCCGGTGGGTCGAACTGCACCGGCGTCGAGATCGCCAAGATCCACGGCCCTCGCGCGGAGTCGAACTCGCGGTAGCTGATGCCGAAGGTGTCGCCGGCGAACCAGCCGCCACTGGCTTCGTCCCACAGGCAGTGGTGGTGCTGCGCATGGCCTGGCGTGTGCGCAAACTCCAACCGGCGCGTGCCCAGGTGCACCGCCATGCCCTCTTCGGTGGGGGTGATGCGTTCGGCCTGCACCGGCACCAGCGTGCCATAGTCGCGCGCCACCGCCTCGCGGCCGTAGATGTCGAGCACGGCCTGCTGCAGCGCGGACGGGTCCACCAGGTGACGAAGGCCGCGCGGATGCAGCAGCATGCGCGCCGAAGGCAGCTCGCGCATCAGCAGTCCGGCGCCGCCGGCATGGTCCAGGTGCACGTGCGAGGGGATCACCCAGTCCACCGCGTCGCGCGCCAGGCCCAGTGCGTCCAGCGTGGCCAGCAGCCGGGGCACGGCGTGGTTGGTGCCGGTGTCGAAGAAGGCGGCGCGGCCGCTGTCGACCAGCAAATAGGCGGCGTCGTAGTGCGGCCGGTGGTAGCCGGTGTCGATGCACCAGATGCCGTCGCCCAGCGCCTGGGCGAAGCGCGGCAGCGTGCCAGCCATGGACGCGCTCAGCCAGCGCCCAGCAGCACCCACAGTCGCGCGATGTCGGCGCTGCCGTCGCTGCCCTGCACGCTGCGCAGCGTCTGCGTGGACCTGGCCTTGCCCTTGGCCGACTGCAGTTGCGCCATGCCCAGGCGCAGCTTGGCGTCCTCGGGGCGCTTCAGGCCGCCCTTGGCGATGCCCTGCTCGATCAGGGCGATGCCCTTGTCGGCCTCGCCCATGGTTACGTACACATAACCGGCCTGCACCAGCGCATTGCCGTCCTTGGCCGCGGCAGCCTCTGCCGCGCGGGTGGCGATGGCAGCGCTGCTTTCGGTGTCCTGCTTCAGCGCCAGGTCGCGCAGACGCTTGTGGCGCTCGGCCTCGGCGCCGC
>Ga0316601_100001029_pt1 | contig 13119 bp, 16 predicted proteins | sample OWC_soil_day5_no_FD_207663 | JGI IMG/M metagenome (GOLD analysis project Ga0316601, IMG submission 207663) | Wetland soil microbial communities from Old Woman Creek delta, Ohio, United States - OWC_soil_day5_noCT | ecosystem: Environmental > Terrestrial > Soil > Wetlands | place: USA: Ohio...
TGGTACAAGAGGAAGAAGAATACGGAAAAGAAAAACGCCGCGAAGAGCTGCTGCCGGGTCATCCGACCGGGCACGGTACCAACATCTCCCCCCACCCGCAATCGCCCCGACGAGATCGCCCGGCGCCGCGTTTCTTGACGCTGTGGTCGTAAATAGGTAAGGGGTGAGATTCTCGGCGCTCCGTTTGCTCAGCAAGACGGCCGCGGGGCCGGAGAAGACGGGGCGAGGATACAGGCACGTAGCTCAGTGGGAGAGCGCTTCCTTGACGCGGAAGAGGTCGGCGGTTCAATCCCGCCCGTGCCTACCATGCCCCCGCCGGTTCGCATGTGCGGTGGCGCAGACGGGCAAAGCGAGACACACGAATGACTGAGTGCACATGGCAACCATTACCGTGACGACGACCGACGGCGCGCAACGCGCAGCGCAGGCCGGGGCATCGGCGCTGCACGTCTTGAAGGAATCCGGCAGTTTCAATCGGCACGTCATTGCAGCCAAGGTAGACGGACGCGTGGTCGATCTGTCGACCCCCATCACACAGGACTGTGCGGTAGCTTCCGTCACCATCGATTCCCCCGAAGGACTCGACGTCTTGCGGCATTCGACTGCGCATTTGATGGCCCAAGCCGTCAAGCGCCTCTTCCCGCAGGTGCAGATTACGATTGGCCCCACGATCACCGATGGGTTCTACTACGACTTCAAACGTGACGAGCCGTTCACGCCCGATGATCTGACGCGGATCGAGGCGGCCATGCGCGAGATCATCACCGCCAACTATCCCGTGCAGCGAGAGGAAATGCCACGCGCCGCCGCCGTTGCGCTCTTTCGTGACATGGGGGAGCACTACAAAACGGAGATTATTGGAGGCATTCCCGAAGAGGTGGTCTCCGTCTACCGGCAAGCAGAGTTCGTCGATCTCTGCCGCGGCCCGCATGTCCCGTCGACCGGTTGCCTCAAGGCGTTCAAACTCACCAGTATTGCCGGCGCATACTGGCGCGGCGACGAACGCAACGAGATGCTGCAACGCGTCTACGGCACGGCATGGGCCAGCACGAAAGATCTCGACGCCTACCTCAAGCGGATCGAGGAGGCCAAACAACGCGACCATCGCCGCCTGGGGCCCGCGCTTGATCTCTTTTCCCTTCATCCGATCGCGCCGGGATCGCCATTCTTCCACCCCAAGGGCACGGTCATCTACAACACCTTGGTGCAGTATATGCGCAGCCTCTACGGTCGCTATGGCTACACCGAGGTGATCACTCCCCTGATCTACAAGACCGAACTCTGGCAGACCTCCGGACACTACGATGCCTTCCGCGGCGACATGTTCCTGATGGCGGTCGAGGAGGAGGAATACGGCGTCAAGCCGATGAACTGCCCGGGGCACTGTTACCTGTTTGCCACCCGCAAACATTCCTACCGCGACTTGCCTATCCGTTTCGCCGACTTCAGCCGGCTCCACCGCTTCGAACGCTCCGGGACGCTGGCTGGATTGACCCGCGTACGCTCCATGGTCCAGGACGACGCCCATATCTACTGCACGCCGGACCAGCTCGACAGCGAACTGGATCGCTTCATCGCCATGACGCGTGAGGTGTACGGTGTCTTCGGCTTCGATCGGGTCGAGGTGACGCTGCAGACTCGTCCCGAGAAGTTTTTGGGACGCATTGAACTCTGGGACGCAGCCGAATCCGCCTTGCGGCGCGTGCTCGAGCAGGCCGGGTATCCCGTGACCGTCCTGCCGGGCGAGGGCGCATTTTACGGTCCGAAGATCGGTTTCGATTTTCGCGACGTCCTCGAGCGCTCGTGGACACTGGCAACCGTCCAAATCGACTGCGCCATGCCCGAACGGTTCGGACTGAAATACGTCACGCCGGAGGGCACCGAGGCAACGCCAGTGATGTTGCACCGCGCCGTGCTAGGTTCGTTGGAACGCTTCATCGCGATTCTCCTCGAACACACGGCGGGGAAACTCCCCTTTTGGCTTGCGCCGGTACAGGTGCGAGTGTTAACCCTGACGGAACGACAGGAGACATACGGCCGAGGGGTAACAGATCGGTTGCTGCAAGCGGGTTTCCGGGCCGAACTGGACGACCGCAACGAGAAGCTAGGGTTGAAGATCCGCGAGGCACAACTGCAGAAGATTCCATACATGCTCGTGGTCGGCGACAAGGAGGCCGAGAGTGGTCTGGTCGCACCACGCAGCCGCAGTGGGGAAACTGCGACTCCACAGACGATCGACGGGTTCATCGAATCGATCAAGCAGGAGGCAGGGCCGGGCACAGCCCGCTGACACCACCGCAGACCAGACACAGGGCAGGAAGAGGAGAACGGAGAAGCCATGCCTAAGCAAAAGACCAGCCGCGGGGCCGCAAAGCGCTTCAAACTGACGGGAAGTGGAAAATTGAAACGCCGTAAGGCGTACCTGCGGCATATTTTGACCAGTAAGACGCGGAAGCAGAAGCGTCATCTCGGCAAGTCGGTGGTGGTGGACCCCACCAATGCGCGCGCCATCGAACGGCTGCTTCCTTACCTCTAGCCTTGTCCTGACCCTGCGGAGATGCTAGCAAGCTAGATCCTGTCTGGAGATCGAAGATGCCACGCGCAAAGAGAGGCACCAAGGGGCGGCACCGCCACAAGAAGATTCTGAAGCTAGCCAAAGGCAACGTCGGCGGGCGGCGAAAACAGTACCGGCAAGCACGCGAGACGGTCGAGCGTGGCTTGGTGTACGCCTATCGCGACCGGCGCGTACGCAAACGTGAATTCCGCGGCTTGTGGATCGTACGAATCAACGCCGCAGCCCGCGAGCACGGCCTCAGCTACAGTCAACTCATGCACGGCCTGAAACAAGGTGGGGTCGGCGTTGATCGCAAGATGCTGGCGGATATTGCCGTCCGAGACCCTGCGGGTTTCCAGGAATTTGCACAGATGGCCAAGGCGCACTTGGCCGCCTAGAGCCACCCATCCCCTGCGCACACAGGCTTGTTGGCGGGGTGCTCGCATGCTGCGCCGCCCCGTCCTTCCGCTGCCTGCTGCCGCGTGTCCCGCTATCAATGAGAGCGACGCTCGAACGGATCCACCGTGACGCCCTGGCAGCCTTGGAGGCCGCGCGCAGCGAAGCGGAAGTCGAGCAGTTGCGCATCCGGTTCCTCGGCCGAAAAGGAGAGTTGACCGAGGCCGTCCGCGGGCTACGCGACGTACCAAAATCTGACCGTCCCGCGGTTGGGGCGTTCTTGAACGACGTCAAAGATGATGTTGAACGCCGCATCGACAGCGCCTTGGGGGCGCTGCGCGCCGCTGCTCGTGACCGGCAAATTGCCGGCGAACGCGTCGACGTGACGCTGCCGGGTCGGCACCACATCCCCGGGCACTTGCACCTGATCAGTCAAACACTTGACGAGATGGTCGACATCTTCGTCGGCCTCGGATTCTCAGTTGCGCAAGGGCCGGACATCGAGGACGATTACCACAATTTCACCGCCCTCAACGTGCCCGCAGATCACCCCGCCCGAGACATGCAAGACACGCTTTTCGTCGGCGAAGAATTCCTCCTGCGCACGCATACGTCCCCGGTCCAGATCCGGGTGATGGAACAGTGCAAGCCGCCGCTACGCGTCATTGCACCAGGCGCGTGCTACCGCCACGACGACGACGTCACCCATTCGCCGATGTTTCATCAGGTCGAAGGGTTCATGGTCGACCGCCACGTGACCTTCGGTGATCTGAAAGGCGTGTTGACGCTCGCCTTGCGGCGGATTTTCGGCGATGACACCCCGCTCCGTTTTCGTGCCAGTTTCTTCCCGTTCACTGAGCCGAGCGCGGAAGTCGATATCGGCTGCGTAATGTGCGGTGGACGCGCCAGCGGCTGCCGCGTCTGCAAAGGGACCGGATGGCTCGAGATCTTGGGGTCCGGAATGATTGACCCGAACGTCTTCGAAGCGGTGGGGTACGACCCGGAAGCCTTCTCCGGCTTCGCCTTTGGCTTGGCGGTCGAACGGGTGGCGATGCTGAAACATCAAATCAGCGACATCCGCCTGTTCTTCGCCAACGACATCCGTTTCCTCCGCCAGTTCTGACGCACGGACCTCCCTCCAGATGAAAGTTACGTGGAAATGGCTTTCCGAATTCGTTGAGCTACCGTTGCCCGTGGCTCAACTGGCCGACCGCCTGACCATGGCCGGCCTGGAGGTCGAGTCGCTCGAAGAAAGCGGACGCGAACTCGCCGGAGTCGTGTGCGCGGAGATCGTTCGCGTGCGCCCCCACCCGACCGCTGAGCGGCTCACCCTGTGCGACCTGCGCACCGGCCCGGAAAGCAGTTGCACCGTGGTCTGCGGTGCCGGCAACGTCCGCGCGGGGAGTCGCGTCGCATATGCGCCACCCGGCTGCGTCCTGCCGGGTGACCGCCATATCGCGGCCGCGGAGATCCATGGGGTGGCATCCGCAGGCATGCTGTGCTCCGAAACCGAACTGGGCATCGGCACCGACGCCTCCGGCATCCTGATCCTCCCGGCCGACGCGCCCATCGGACAGAGGCTGTCCGAGATTCTTGGGACCGAGGACACGGTGCTCGACATCGCGGTGACCCCGAATCGGGGCGACTGCCTGAGCATCTTGGGTATCGCACGCGAGGTCGCCGCCTTAACCGGCCAACACCTGCGCCGCCCACACGTCCCCGTGCGGGAAGTTCAGCCCGTGACCGCGGAAATGATCGCCGTGCGCATCGCCGATTCCGACCTGTGCGGTCGTTATACGGTGCGCGTGATATCGAACGTGACGATCGAAGCGTCGCCACTTTGGATGCGGTCGCGGTTGCAGGCGGTTGGCCTGCGGCCCATCAACAACGTGGTGGATGTCACGAACTATGTCATGATCGAACGCGGGCAACCGTTGCATGCCTTCGACTACGACCGTCTCCCGGCGAAGGAGATCGTCGTACGCCGCGCCGGCCGGGATAGCACGTTCACCACCCTCGATGGACAGGCACGGCAGCTGGAGCCGGACGACCTGATGATTGCGTGCGGCGCGCAACCCGTAGCGCTTGCCGGCATCATGGGCGGTGCCGACAGCGAGGTCACACCGGCCACCCGGCGGATCCTCCTGGAGAGCGCGTGGTTCACCCCCGCCGGCGTACGCCGAACCGCCAAACGGCTGGGGCTGCGCACCGAGGCGTCCTACCGCTTTGAGCGGGCAACGGACATTGAAGCGGTGCCATTGGCTGCCGACCGTGCCGCCGTGCTGATGGCACGCTTGGGTGGCGGCAGCGTCAACCATGGTCGCGTCGACACCTACCTGCCCGGCCGTCAGCCTGCACCCATTTCTCTCCGCCTCAAGCGCGTCAACGATCTGCTCGGCATGGAAATTAGCCGCACCGAGGTCGCATCACGATTGAAAGCGCTGGGACACAGCATCTCGCCAGCGACACGCGGAACCCTGACAGTCATTCCGCCAGCGCACCGCTCGGATCTGACGCGGGAGATCGACCTGATCGAAGAGGTCGCCCGTCTCGGCGGCTACGAGAACGTTCCCACGACCTTGCCCGAATGCACCCTAACGGGGAGCGGGCAGCCAGCAGATCACCGCCGGCAACGCGATCTGCGCCGCTTTTGCGCGGCGCAGGGACTCAATGAGACGGTATTCCTGAGTTTCTGCTCGCCACACCTGAACAGCCTCTTCCCCGGGTTGCACGACCGGCGCTCCGCCGTGCGTGTCCTCAACCCGTTGACACAAGATGACTCGGAACTGCGACTCAGCCTGCTCGCGGGATTGGTTCGCATCGTTCGGAGCAATCTCGACCTTGGCAGCTCGAACGTGGCCTTGTTTTCGCTCGGAAAAGTCTTCTGGCGCGACCCGTCGTTCAATGAGGGACGCCGACTCGCGGCCGCGGTGTGCCCTGCTCTGCCGACTGGTGGAGTCGGCAGCAGAAATATCGCGGCGGAATTTGTCGATATCAAAGGGATCGTCGAAGCCATCCTGGGCTTCATGGCCATTCCCAATGTTCGTTGGACACCGTTGACGGATCTTGCAGCCTTCCACCCAGGGAAAACAGCTCGCATCGACATTGCCGGTGAATCGGTCGGGATCCTGGGGGGCCTGCACCCACGGCTTGAGGACGAGTTGAAGGTTCGCGGCCCGTGCTGGCTGTTTGAGATTGACTTGGACCGGTTGCTCCAGTATTCTCCGGCGCGTATCGCGTACCGAGATCTTTCACGTTTTCCGGCGGTTGTGCGTGATGTAGCGATCGTGGCCGATGCAAGCTTCGCATCCGATCAGGTGATTCGTTTCATACGCGAGTGGAACCGGGAGCACCAGTTGATTGAGGATGTGGCACTCTTTGACGAGTACAGTGGTCCACCCATTCCGGAAGGGAAGAAAAGCTTGGCATACTCCGTTGCCTACCGTGCCGCGGACCGTACGCTTACCGATACTGAAGTCAATGAACTCCACAGGCTGTTGATTGGAACACTCGAGAACTCGTTGGGGGTTGAGCCACGCTAGCTGAAGCGCTTTGCGTCACGGGGGGGGGCCGGACGTGACCATGACAAAAGGGGACATCGTCGAACGCATCCACGAAAAGGTCGGCTTTTCGAAAAAGGAGGCGAGCGACATCGTAGAATCGATCTTCGAGCTGATCAAAAGCCGGCTGGCACATGGAGAAAAGGTCAAAGTCTCCGGGTTCGGCAACTTCGTCATCAGCCAGAAACGCCCACGCAAGGGCCGGAATCCGCAGACCGGGGACGAAATCACCATCAGTGGCCGGCGTGTCCTGACCTTCAAATCCAGCCAGGTGCTGAAGAAAGGCATGAACGCCGGAGCGCCACAGTGAACACGCGTGACGACAAAGCGCATTTGCCGGACAAACTCTACTTCAAGATCGGGGAAGTCGCAGCAATCGTCGGCGTCAAACCATACGTGCTGCGGTACTGGGAGAGCGAATTCAACATCGTCAAACCCGCCAAGACGCGCTCCAAACACCGCCTTTATCGGCGCCGGGACGTCGAGACATTACTCGAAATCAAGCGCCTACTGCATGAGCAGCGCTTCACCATCGAAGGCGCCCGCAAACACCTGAAGACGGCACCCCGGGAAGAGCGCCGGCAACTGGAAATGCCTCTGGGTGACCGTGATTATCGCGCCGTTCTGGCTCGCCTGAAAAAAGACCTCGAATCGCTCCACCGTATGCTGAGCTGAGACCGGTTGCGGCGGGATCCCCCGTAGACGTGCACATCGGTCCGACAGCCTCGCGTCGGATGCCGTGCGTCCTGCCACGACTGGCGCCGGCAAGGGCGGGGAGCCGCTCGGCGCGCTGCCCGCCTCAGCGTTGCGCCGGTCAACGCGGACCAAACTGTCACGAATTTACCGAATCCAGGCCAAAAGCGTACAGCCATCGAGAACGGCCGCCGTAGATTCTGGAGCAATGGCTGGCATGAGCGTTGCTGTTCACTCGGTAGGTGTGGTCATGGTTTCGCAAGCACGCCAACAGCGGTCTGTCAGTGAGCTCGTCTTCGTCCTGCTCAACACCCTCTTGGTCGGCTACCAGATCTGGGGCATCGAGAGCGGCTTGCCGTTGGTTGGGTTGGCGGATCGCCTGCGGGTCAGTGACGCGCGCCTGCTCGGCGTGATGGCCTATCTGACGGAGGAGGGCCTCGTGGCGGTCGACGCAGGAAGCGGCACCGTTCGGCTCACGCCGCAGGGTGCCGACACCCTGGGTTCGCATGCGCGCCGCGTTGCGGATTGTGCAACATGAGCATCGCCGGAACCTGAACGAGCGAAGGCCTGGGGGAGTCGTTCGATTGCGGATCCTGCACACAGTCCTCTGGGACAGTTGAGTTTCGGCCCACAAAGTGGCACTGAAGCGGGTAGCAGTTCGGCACCCACTGCCAAGTGACGCATCGCAGTGGTGCAGTGTCGGGGCGTGGCGCAGACTGGTAGCGCACTCGCTTGGGGTGCGAGTGGTCGTGGGTTCAAATCCCGCCGCCCCGATTTCCCTTCCCCGCCACCGCGGATCCTCCGCGGTGGCGCGCAGTCAAGTTTGCCTCGATGGATTGCCGGTGCTAGCTTTTTTGTGTGCCGATCCTGTTGAGTAACGATGATGGAATTGCTTCGGACGGCATCGCCGCGCTGCGGGACGCGCTCTCGTCGATGGATGAGGTGTGGGTCGTAGCACCGGATCGCGACCAGAGTGCCGTCAGTCATTCACTTACGCTCCACCGTCCACTCCGTATCGAGCCGATGGGCCCGCGGCGTTTCGCGGTCGACGGCACACCGACGGACTGTGTCAACTTGGCGATCAACGGCATCCTGCAGGAACGGCCATGCCTCATGATCGCTGGAATCAATCGCGGTGCCAACCTGGGTGACGATATCACCTACTCTGGAACGGTCTCCGCCGCCATGGAAGCCACGCTGCTCGGCGTGCCCGCGATCGCGGTCTCTCTCGTCGGCCAGCCACCCTTCAATTTCACGGCGGCAGCCAAGTTCACACGGGAGTTGGCTGAAGCGGTCCTACGCGACCGCTTCCCGCCTGACACCTTGCTGAACGTGAATGTACCCAACGTGCAGCCGGATGAGCTGCGAGGCTACGCGCTGACGCGCCAGGGCAAGCGCCGCTACAGCGACGCGATCGTCGAAAAGGTCGATCCGCGGGGGAAAAAGTACTACTGGATCGGCGGAGACCAACTCGACTTCGTCGACGGCGAGGGCACTGACTTCAGCGCCGTGCAGCAAGGACTGATCTCGATCACGCCCTTGCACTTGGACTTGACCAATTACACCTCCTTGACCCGACTGCAAGGGCTGCGTCTGCGGTGGCCATGAACTTTGACCGCGCGCGTGAGCACATGGTTGAGGAGCAGATCGAGGCGCGCGGTATCCGTGATGCTCGCGTGCTGGCCGCAATGCGCAGGGTGCCGCGGCACCTGTTCGTAATGGCCGCCCTGCAGGTCCAGGCCTACGATGACACCCCCCTCCCAATTGGTGCCGAGCAGACGATCTCACAACCCTACATGGTCGCACTCATGAGCGAGTTGCTGGAGCTCAAAGGACCGGAGCGGGTCCTGGAGATCGGTACGGGTTGCGGTTACCAGGCGGCCATTCTCGCAGAACTTGCCAGCGAGGTGTTCAGCATCGAGCGCGTGGCCGAGTTGTGGCGGCGGGCGCGGGAGTGTCTGGATCGGTTGGGCTACGGCGCACGGATCCATCTGCGTTGCGCTGAGGGATCGAACGGCTGGCCGGAGGCGCAACCCTTCGATGCAATCATGGTGACCGCCGCTGTTCGGCGCATCCCGCGACCGTTGCTGGAGCAGCTCAGGGACGGCGGGTCCCTGGTGCTGCCACTGGGCGATGCGGACCTGCAGGGGTTGGCACGTATCCGCAAACAGGGGAAGGAACTCGACGTCAAGTACTTTGGCGAGTGTCGGTTCGTCAAGCTGATCGGCCCGTATGGTTGGGAGGAATAGCCACCGCGGTCGACCGAGGATTGTGCGGGGATGTGGTGAGTGGCGTACCGCGGTAACAAGCGAGCAACACGCACACTAGCGATCCTGGTCGTGCTGACCGGAATCGCGGCGTGCAGCCGCAGTGTGTCCCGGCCGAGCGAAGTCTACCATCAGGTGCGCCCGGGAGAAACCTTGTACCGGATAGGCAAGGCCTACGGGGTCTCTGTCAAGGAACTCGCCGCCCTCAACCGGCTCTCCGACCCCTCGCGCCTGGAGGTGGGCCAGCGCCTGCGGATTCCTCACGCGCGACGCGAGTTGCCGGTGAGCGTAATAACGCCACGCGAGGCCAGCGCACGCCGATCGGACAAGGCCCGTGGCGCCGCCGGCGACCCGAAGTTGGCATGGCCGGTCCTCGGCGGGACCGTCACCTCTGGCTTCGGCCAGCGCGGCCGGAGCTTTCACGACGGCATCGACATCACTGCCCCGGCCGGCACGCCGGTGCATGCGGCACAGGACGGCGAGGTCATCTACAGCGACGCGCTCCGCGGTTACGGCAATGTCATCATTGTCCGCCATTCCGGTGGCTTCGTGACTGTCTACGCGCACAATCGGAGCAACCAGGCACGCGAGCAACAACGGGTACGTCAGGGGGAGGTCATCGGTAGCGTCGGAGAAAGTGGGCGGACCTCGGGCGCCAACCTGCACTTCGAGGTCCGGCAGGACAACATCGCGCACGATCCACTCGACTACCTGCCTCCACCCCAGCAGATCGCGGCTCCCGCCCGAGCTGGCGGCCACGGAAGCTTCGCAGCCGCCCAAGAAGGAGCAAACAGGCGATGACCCCTTTCCGAATTGAATCCGATTCCATGGGCGAGATCCCGGTCCCAACCGAGGCTTACTACGGTGCCCAGACAGCACGGGCTGTGGCGAACTTCCCAATTTCGGGGCTGCGGTTCTCACGCCACTTTATCCAGGCATTGGGCCGCATCAAGGCGGCCGCAGCGCGGGTCAATGTGCAGCTCAAGCTGCTCGACGAACGGCGTGGCACCGCCATCGAAACCGCTGCACTGGAGATTGCCGCCGGCCAGTTCGATGCCGAATTCGTCGTCGACGTGTTCCAGACCGGGTCCGGCACGTCGACCAACATGAACGCCAACGAAGTCATCGCCGCCCGGGCCATCGAACTCCTCGGCGGCACCCGCGGCGACAAGGAACTCATCCATCCGAACGACCACGTCAACATGAGCCAGAGCAGCAATGACGTGTTCCCTACCGCCATTCATGTGGCCGCGATGGATGCGATGGAACACCAGACCCTACCGGCGCTGCGTGACCTCGCCGACGCCCTACACGCGAAGGCGACCGCGTTTAGCGATGTCGTAAAGGCCGCACGCACCCATCTGCAGGATGCGGTGCCGATCACCCTGGGCCAGGAATTCTCGGGCTACGCCAGCGTCATCCGCCACGGCATCGCGCGGCTGGAGAACTGTCGCCCCCATCTATCGGAACTGCCCATCGGTGGGACGGCCGTTGGCACCGGACTGAACGCGCACCCCGAATTCGCCGCCCGCGTAATCACCGAGTTGCGGGCGCTGACCGGCAATCTCTTTCGGCGGGCGGCAAACGCCTTCGAAGCCATGCAAAACCGGGACGCCTGTGTCGAACTCTCCGGGGCCCTGCGGACCATCGCCGTTGGTTTGATGAAAATGGCCAACGATCTCCGGCTGCTGAGTTCAGGGCCGCGAACCGGCCTGAGCGAGATCCTGTTGCCGGCCACCCAGCCGGGGTCCAGCATCATGCCCGGCAAGGTCAACCCCGTCATTCCAGAAGCCGTCACCATGGTGGCGGCACAGGTGATTGGGAACGATGCCGCGATTTCAATTGGTGCCATGAACGGCAACCTTGACCTCAATGTCATGATGCCGGTGATCGCACACAATCTCCTCGAGAGCCTTCAAATCCTGGGCAACGGTAGCCGGGCCTTGGCCGACAAATGCGTCCGCGGCATCGCCGCACACGCGCAACGGTGTCACACCTACGGCGAGCACACGGCCGCCCTAGTCACCGCGGTCGCGCCGCTGCTCGGCTACGACACCGCCGCCAGGATCTTCAAGCGAGCGATCGCGGAGGGAAAGGGCATCCGAGAGATCATCATGGATGAGGGCCTGCTCTCGGCCGAATGCCTGGACGAACTCCTCGACCTGAAAAAGCTCGCCACCGGTGGCAGAGCATAGGGAAATGCTCCAGCATCCTCGTTGCGGCGATCGCATGGACACCCTATAGTAGCGCCGATGCGAGTACGTGAGGGCGAATTACAGAGTTTAGCGGGCGCCATCGTTGATGGCCTGCGGAAACAAGGCTTCGTTCATTTCAAGCGAGACCCGGCGCTGGCACGGACCCGCATCGTCGAACTCATCGCCCGTAATCTGCAAGAAGAACAGACCTTGGAGGAAGAAGCAGAACGTCTCGCGGAATCCCACGCCCGCAAGATGGCCGGGATGGACCATCGAAAGATCATACAAGGGATCAAAGAACGGCTGGCACAGGAGCGTGACTTCCCGCTGTGAAACCATGCGATTCAGCGAGGCTCGGACATCGTATTTCGCGCATCAGATCGTCAAGATCCTGCGGCAGGAGGGCTTGGCCGACATCGAGAACGAACGTCACGTTCTCATGGAGATCAAGCGCATCCTGGGGCAGGAACACGCCGCCGACAGCCGCGTTGATGTGATCGTGCGACTCAAAATTGCATCCCTGTCCCGTAATGTACCGCCTGGCAGCCGGGAGTGGGAAGTGCTGTATCGCCAGTACTACGAAGAAGAAGCACGAAAACTGAAGCCGGGTCCTTGACAAACGGCACATCGGCCTTAAGCTACGCCCGCGGTTAATTCGAAGTTCAGTGTCGTGTAGCCGGAAGCGCGCATCCCAACCGCTTCAGGGCGATAGTACATACAAATCAATTAATTGGCTGACGAAAGGAGAACAGAAATGAAGATTCGGCCACTGCAAGACCGGGTCATTGTAAAACGGATCGCCGAAGAGGAAAAGACCAAGGGCGGCATCATCATCCCCGACACCGCCAAGGAAAAGCCCCAGGAAGGAAAGATCATCGCTGTGGGCAAGGGGAAGGTGAGCGACGACGGAAAGCTCGTTCCGATGGAGGTCAAAGTCGGGGACCGGATCCTGTTCGGCAAGTATTCGGGCAGTGAGATCAAGCTCAACGGTGAGGAGCATTTGATCATGCGCGAGGAGGACATCCTCGGTGTGATCGAGGGCTGAAGCGCACATTCGAAGGAGGAATCAACCCATGGGAGCAAAAATTTTGAAGTTCGGCCAGGAAGCGCGTGACCGCATCCTGCGCGGCGTGAACATCCTTGCCGACGCCGTGACCGTCACCCTCGGACCGAAGGGTCGTAATGTAATCCTGGACAAGTCCTTCGGTGCGCCAAATATCACCAAAGATGGTGTGACTGTCGCCAAGGAAATCGAGTTAGAAGACAAGTTCGAAAATATGGGCGCGCAGATGGTCAAAGAAGTCGCCAGCAAGACTTCTGATGTCGCCGGCGATGGCACCACAACGGCCACGGTTCTCGCCCGCTCCATCTATGCCGAAGGCACCAAGATGGTCGCTGCTGGGCACGACCCGATGAGCCTGAAGCGCGGCATCGACAAAGCGGTGCAGGCAGTC
>Ga0316601_100001030_pt1 | contig 13116 bp, 11 predicted proteins | sample OWC_soil_day5_no_FD_207663 | JGI IMG/M metagenome (GOLD analysis project Ga0316601, IMG submission 207663) | Wetland soil microbial communities from Old Woman Creek delta, Ohio, United States - OWC_soil_day5_noCT | ecosystem: Environmental > Terrestrial > Soil > Wetlands | place: USA: Ohio...
CCTACAGGAATTTTTATAGGCTTTACTTCGAAATATTTGGCGAACTTATCCCAGCATACTTGGACATTAGTGCCTATTATAATTTCGGGATCTTTAAGTTCATGGGCTGCAGCCCATTTTTTCCACATAAATTTATAATTGAGTGCTGCCAGTAGAGCTGCTTCAGTAGAACCAATAGTGCTGGTTCCGGTAGGATTATCTTTAATATTAGCATTATAAAGGTTTGCCAATATTGAAACACATCGTTTTTCAATTTCAATTGTTTGAGGATATATTAATTTATCAATATAGTTCTTATCAAGGTTTTTTTTCATTAGCTCTATTGCTGTAGGTTCCATCCAAGTTGATACAAAGGTTGCTAAATTTAATTGGGGGTCCCCATCAAAATAGCTTTCTGAGTTAACAATTTCATAAGCTTCCGAAGCACTCATTTTGCTTTCATATAGACTATCCAATGGAGGGGAGTTTGGAGTAAATATACTTCCAGGTGGATCTTTAGGGAAAGTGTTATTTACATATTTCCTCTTATAAACAGATTTTACAAGCATCACAATCTCCTTTTAATTACAACTTACATTAAATATTATATTAAAGTTAAGGAATAATAAGACCGGAGGTGAATGGAATGAAAAAAAGGCCATTATTAATTCTTCAAACTCTACTTATTATAATGATAGCTGTTGGATATGGTTATAAAAATACAAATAATTACCCAACTGCACAGGTGGTTAAAATATTAAAGGACTCAGAAGCAGCAAGTTATGAAAAAAGTTTAAAATTGCTGAAGGAAGGAAATACAAGGTATGTAGAAGAAAAACTAGAAAACATTGATTTAAGTGGTATAAAACGGAAGCAATTAGCCAGCGGTCAAAAACCTTTTGCAATCATTGTTACCTGTTCAGACTCACGAGTGGTTCCTGAATACATATTTAATCAAGGACTTGGAGAATTATTTGTAATTCGAACAGCTGGCAATGTGGTAGATAAGGTTGAATTAGGAAGTATTGAATATGCAGTAGAGCATCTTAAAACACCCTTAATAGTTATAATGGGCCATGAAAATTGCGGAGCTGTTAAAGCTGCTGCAGAGGCTAATGGAAAGAAGATAGATGGAAATATAGGAAGGATATTGGAAAAAATATATCCTGCAGTTGAAAAAGCAAAAAAGAAGAATTTGCAGGGTGAAGAATTAGTTGAGGAAGCTGTTTGTGAGAATGTCAAAAATATGGGTAAGATGGTTGAAGAATCTAGTTCAGTAGTAGAGGGAAATTTAATAAACGGAAAAGTTAAAATCGTTGAAGCTAAATATATGCTGAACTCAGGAAGAGTGGAGTGGATTGCAGAGTGAAAGTAAAATTAAATATATTATAAAAGAAAGCCTAGCCAAGAGAAGATTTCCGGCTAGGCTATTATAACATAATCTTTAATTCTCAATATATAGAATTCCAACAGTATTTTGGCCGCAGTGACTAGAGATAACGCAGCCAGCATTAGTAATAAGAATTTCCTTTGCAGTTATGGAGTTCTCTAATTGTTTCTTTAAAAATTTAGCATCATCATGGCTCATAGAATGGGTTACCATAATTCTTGTTAAATCAATATTATCCCTTTCTTTAAGTGTAGAATGCAATAAAGTGTGCAGCACCTTATCACGCCTGCCTCTTATTTTTTCACGAACTATCATTTTTCCATTTACAACAGAAATAACAGGTTTTATTTTTAATACACTGCTGAAAATATTTTGCAGAGCAGTGCATCTTCCACCTTTGTATAAGTAATCTAAAGTATCTATAACAAAGGCTGTTCTGACCTTAGATACTAAAGCTTCTATTCTATGGCAGACTAAATTAAGCTCCATACCCTCACTGATAAAATCTGCAGCTTTCAGTACTAAAAGACCTACACCAGAGGAAAGATTCATTGAATCCACAATCTTGATTCGTCCTTTGGGGAATTCATTAGAAGCAAGGAGTGCATTATTTATTGTGGAGGAAATCATGGAAGACAAACCAATGTATAGTATATCTTGGCCATTGTCGATATAAGGTTTAAAGGCATTATAAAAGTCTGCAGGTGACGGTGCTGCTGTTTTAGGAAGTTTATTTTTTTCATTAACCTTTACATAAAGCTCTTCTGTAGATAGTTCTAAAAGGTCTTTATACATGCAATCATCAAAATTTACATATAAGGGTACAATAGATATATTATATTTATCAAGAAGCTCTGTGGACAGGTCACAGGTGCTGTCAGTGAATAACTTTATATTATTCATATAAATATCACTACCTTTCTTTAAATTCACTGCTAATAAAACTATTTAACAGAAAAAAATTGATTGTTATAATATAAATATATTCATGATAAAAAAGATATAGTTATTACAATAATTATATTTTATTACAAAATATACATGCTATCAACAGTTTAACTTTTGTTAAATATTAAGATAAATTAAAAGCGAGGAAATTCCTCGCTTTTAATTTGGTGTTTATAATTAACTAATTTTTTTGGTAAGGTTATATTTATGTAGATTTACTAAAAATATTTTAAGTACAGCATATATAGGAACAGCAGCAAAGGCAGCCAAGGGACCTCCTATAGCGACAGCGCCTATTACTAGAAATATATCTGTTAAAGGATGAATTTTCATTGCTGATCCCATAATGGCAGGTACTACTACCCTTCCTTTCAGGGTTTGCACAATTAAAAATGTAATTGCAAGCTTTATTATCATAGATAGCCCCATGCTTATTGCAATTATTGAGGGAATTATCATCGATATAAAAAAGCCTACAAATGGAATAAAGCCTAATACAAAGGTTATAGAAGATAATAATAAGGCATCGGGGATGCCAATTATTTTGTAACCAATAAATATCATAATAGCTAAAGAGAGAGCAACACCGGACTGACCTATAACATAGGAGGTTAGTACACCATCACTTTGAGAAAGAGTGGTAGATGCCAGTTCTCTATACTTTTGCGGAGTTAAAGTTAAAAATGCATCTTTAAACTTATAACCATCCATAAGTAGATAAAATAATATTACAAGTATTAAAAACAGGTTAGAAAATGTATTAGTGGCTAGCTTTATTCCTAATAGAAAAGTGCTGCCAATAGCTTGTAGGTACCCTTTTGTAATGTTGGTGAATTCTTTGTAAAATTTAGTTATATCTATATATTTAGTTAATTTGTTTATAATTCCATTAATGGGGTTTTCCTTATTTATAATATCAGTTAATTCTTTTGGTATTTCTTTAAATTCTTTAATTATATATCCTCCAAAGATTGAAGCGGCACCTAGAAAAATAAAAATAGCAATGGATAATGACAATGAAGCAGCTATACTATGTTTTAAACCTTTCTTTATAAATATATCATTTAAAGGTTTTAATAGGTAAAAGAAAAATACTGCTATTATTAATGGTGCAAAAAAAGCTTTAAAAATAATCACTAGAACATTATGAATGTAATGGAGCTTACTAAAAAGCAATATTATTAAAAAAAGTAGAGCTATACTAATTAGAGTTTTTAGAATTTTATTATTAGACATAAAAATCACCTAGCTTTACCTAATTTTTTAGTTTAAATTAGTGTAAACTCACTAGGTGATTATTATTCAAAAGAACTTTTTTCTATTAAACACTAAATATTTATGAGGTAAATTATTGTCTAGGCCTTTAGTTTCTTCTATTAAAGTCCACTGATTTATATCATAGTAAGGAAAATAAGTATCTCCTTCAAAATCACCCTGGATTTTTGTAATGTATAGTTTTTTTGCATAAGGTAGAAGAAGACTATACACTTCTCCACCACCAATGATAAAATGCTCATTACTATCATCAATATAGGGTTTAAGTTCATCAATGGTATGTATAACTGTAATTCTTTCATCTTCAATTTTATAATTTTTATCTCGTGTAAGCACAATATGGTGTCTATTAGAAAGAATAGAAGGTAAAGATTCAAAGGTTTTTCGTCCCATAATTATTGTTTTTCCAGTAGTTATAGCTTTAAATCTTTTTAAATCATCAGGAAGATGCCATATCAAACTATTATCTTTCCCAATTACATTATTATTTGCTACAGCAACTATAATACTTAGCATATCTTTTCTCCTTTCAGTGGAAGCACTGATTTCTTCGGAATACTGGGTAACTTAAGCTCCCTCACAATCGTTCTGAAGTTACCGGTGAAAGTCCATTTTGGATTTTACCTCTAGAGCAGCTCGTTACCACTTGTTATACCATTTATATAAGTATAACATACCTATTATTAAAACTATATTTATAGCAATAAAGAACTACTGATTTATTTTATCAGTAGTTCTTTATTGTTATTTCAACTTCATTTTTTGAAGTAATCATAAAATATACTTAATTTTAATGGGTTTCTATAAATGGACAAAATGGTGGCGGACAGAAACGACAAGGATGTGAAATATTCATATCTTCAACCCGGCGGGAATTCAACTGGTAGTACTGATCCAGTCGATTACTTACTATATCCCAGTTAATGTTTTCAATAAAGGTATCTACATACTTTTTTCTATCAATGCCAAAATCAATCATATAGGCATGCTCATATACATCAAGTACAAGTAATGGGTGAGCGCCCCATATAGCACCTACATCATGGGCATCTAAGCCAAAAATATGCAAATTATCATCTATTGTGTCAATTGCTAGAACAGCCCAACCTCTCATGGATAAAGCAACATCCTTTAGAAGTTGAATAAATTTTACGTAGCTTCCATACCGTTTAATTATCATATTAAGTATTTTATCTGAAGGAGGTTTATGGAAACCCACTAAATTTTCAAAATATAGCTGATGAAGTTTAATTCCATCTAGGGCATAACTTTCTCCAAGCTTCAGACTTCTTATTTCGCTATAGGTTGCATTAGGGGTACCAAGGTTTGTGTTATTTTTTAGAATATCGCCGATTTCGTTATATTTTTTTACATATCCTTCGTAAAGCTGATAGTGCTGCCTTAGTTGTTTAACTGATATGCCCTTTACTGTGGAAAAATCATAGGTTTTAACAGTAGCCATACTATACATACTCCTAAAAATAACTTACTTTATAAATATATGTTTGCCTTTTAATATTGATACTGAAAAACTGAAAATGAGATAAAAGACTTCAATTTACACATATAAAAATAATTGACAGTCATCGAATAATATACTATAATCTACTTTAATGATAATTAAAAAAGCAAAGATGAGGAAAAGTACTTAATTTGGTAACTTGCAGAGAGTGGGGAATGGTGGAAACCCATAGGGAAATTTAAGGAAAATCACCTTGGAGCTGAGGGCTGAAAATGTAGTAAGCGTATCCGTAATCCTGCGTTAAAGGATAGAGTATAAATGTACTTGAAGTCTGCCTTTAGTTTTAATGGACTTATGTGCACGTACTTTAATTGAATTTAAAAGGTGGTATAGCGAAGTTACTTCGTCCTATTTAGGACGAAGTTTTTTTATTTTTGGCAATACTATAGTAATGTAGAATTTAAAATTAAAAATTAATGTAAATTTTGTTAAGGCAAAATTTATTAAATAATAACTTTTTCTGCATCGCAGAAAAAGTGTCCTTCATTTTACATTTTACATTCTAAATTTTAAATTGATGTGTGAAAGGAGTTTTAGTTATGTACAAAAAAGTTGATTCTTCAAGAAGCTTTGTTGATATGGAAAAAGATATATTAAAGCTTTGGAATGAAAGAGATGTAGTGCAAAAAAACTTTGATATGAATGAAGAGGGGGAATATTTTACTTTCTACGATGGTCCTCCTACAGCAAATGGTAAACCACATATAGGACACGTTTTAACAAGAGTTATGAAGGACCTTATTCCAAGATACAAGGTTATGAAGGGATATAAGGTTTTAAGAAAAGCTGGATGGGATACTCATGGTCTTCCAGTTGAGCTTGAAATAGAAAAGAAGCTAGGTATCTCTGGTAAGCAAGAGATAGAAAAGTATGGCGTTGAAGACTTCATATCACAATGTAAGGAAAGTGTATTTACTTACTCAAGCATGTGGAAGGATATGTCTGAAAAAATTGGTTACTGGATAGACATGGATAACCCATATGTAACTTACCATAATAATTATATAGAGTCAGTTTGGTGGGCTTTAAAACAAATGTGGGATAAGGAATTACTATACAAAGGACATAAGATACTTCCTTATTGTCCAAGATGTGGAACAGGTTTATCCTCCCACGAAGTAGCTCAAGGCTACAAGGATGTTAAAGAAGCTACAGCCTTTACTAAATTTAAGATAAAAGGAGAAACAAATAAGTATATACTTGCTTGGACAACAACTCCTTGGACATTACCATCTAACGTAGCGCTAGCTATAAATAAAAAATACGATTATGTAGAAGTAAAAATAGAAGAAGAAACTTTTATACTTGCTAAGGAACTAATGCTAAATGTATTAGGTGATGTAGAATATCAAGTATTAAGAGAGTTTAAGGGTGAAGAGATACTAGGCTTAGAATATGAGCAATTATTCCCATTCTATACGCCAGAAAAGAAAGCCTTCTTCATAATTCATGGAGACTTCGTAACTTTAACTGATGGTACAGGAATAGTTCATATAGCACCAGCTTATGGTGAAGACGATAATATAGTAGGACAAAAAAATAACTTGCCACTAATCAACTTAGTTGATGCAGAAGGTAAGTTTGTAGACTGCGTAGAGCCTTGGGCAGGCATATTTGTTAAAAAAGCAGATCCTAAGATATTAGAATATATGCAAGAGCAGGGCATGTTATTTAAATCAGAGAAGTTTACCCACTCATACCCACACTGTTGGAGATGTGATACTCCATTATTATACTATCCAAGAGACAGCTGGTTTGTAAGAATGACATCTTTAAGAGATAAGCTTCTTGAAAACAACAACAATATCAATTGGTATCCAGATAACATTAGAACAGGAAGATTTGGAAAGTTCCTTGAAAATGTAATTGATTGGGGTATTTCAAGAGATAGATATTGGGGAACTCCGCTGCCAATTTGGAACTGCGAATGTGGACATAAAGAGTGTATAGGAAGCATTGCAGAGCTTAAGGAAAAAGGAATAAACGTACCAGAGAATATAGAACTTCATAAGCCTTATATAGATAATGTTAAATTAAAATGTTCTTGCTGTGGTAAAGAGATGGTTAGAACAGCAGAAGTTATAGACTGTTGGTTCGACTCAGGTTCAATGCCTTTTGCACAATATCATTATCCATTTGAAAATAAGGAAGTTTTTGAAGCTAACTTCCCAGCACAGTTTATATCAGAAGCAGTAGACCAAACAAGAGGATGGTTCTATACATTACTTGCCATATCTACAGCTATATTCGATGGCAAGCCATTTGAAAACTGTGTAGTATTAGGTCACGTACTTGATAAAAAAGGAATCAAGATGTCAAAGCACAAAGGAAATGTAGTAGATCCGATTGAGGTTATTGAATCACAAGGTTCTGATGCTACAAGATGGCATTTCTACACTGCTAGTGCACCATGGCTTCCAACAAGATTCTCACAAGATGATGTGGCAGAAGCTCAAAGAAAATTCCTAAGCACATTATGGAATGTATATTCATTCTACGTGTTATATGCTGATATAGATCAATTTGACCCTACTCAATATGCTGATTTTGTATCAGGAAACGTAATGGATAAATGGGTAATGTCAAGGCTTAATACATTAGTTAAGGACGTAGATGACCATTTAGCTAACTACAGAATAACTCAAGCTGCTCTTACTATTGAAGAGTTTACAGATGAGCTTTCAAACTGGTATGTAAGAAGAAATAGATCAAGATACTGGAGCGAAGAGCTTACAGATGATAAGGTTGGTGCTTATGTAACATTGTATAGAGTTATAACTACTCTTGCTCAAGTCGCAGCTCCATTCGTACCATTTGTAACGGAAGAGATATATCAAAATCTAGTAGTAGCATTAGATAAGACTGCGCCAGAAAGCATTCACTTATGCACATGGCCAGAATATAATGAAGAATTAGTTGATAAGGCTTTAGAAGAAGAGATGGAATTAGCTTATAGAATAGTTAAGCTTGGAAGAAGTGCAAGAAACGGTGCTAACATTAAAAATAGACAGCCACTTTCAAAGATGCTTGTAAGTACAGCAGCACTTCCAGAATACTATGGAGATATTGTTAAGGATGAGCTTAATATTAAAGAAGTAGTATTTGGAGCAGACCTTTCAAAATATGTTAATTTTGAAATTAAACCTAACCTACCAGTGCTTGGAAAGCCTTATGGTAAGCTAATACCTGGTATAAGAAAAGAAATAGCGGCAAGAAACCAAATGGACCTTGCTCAAACAATACAAAGTGGAAAAACTGTAACTATCAGTGTAGATGGTACAGAAATAGAGCTTAACAGTGAAAATCTATTAGTAACAATGCAGGGGCTTGAAGGCTTTGCATTTGCTGGTGAAGGTGAAATAGGGGTAGTTCTTGATGCAACTATCACTGAAGAGCTTAGAGAAGAAGGTCATGTTAGGGAAATCATAAGCAAGGTTCAAAACATGAGAAAAGAAAGTGGTTTTGAGGTTGCAGATAAGATTAATCTTTATGTTGCAGAAAACGAAATGCTTGAAAATATAGTTAAGAAGTTTGCTGATCATATAATGAGAGAAACTTTAGCTGTAGATATAGCTTACAATGCACCAAAAGAGTACACAGAGTGCAATATAAATGGAGAAAAATTAAATATGGCTGTGGAAGTTGTAAAATAGTTCACAATTTTCAGAAAAAAACTGTGCATAGTGTTGATAAGTATAAATCAATATGTGCACAGTTTTCTCATAGCTTAATTAATTTAAAATTTAGAATTTAAAATGTAAAATGATTGATGAAATTCCTACGGAATTTCTTTAATTTATATTTTTATAAAAACTCCTTTGGAGTTTTAAAATTAAAGGTAAGAAGTGAAAAGGATATAACAATATATGGTGATTGTCTGTAAATTGATATAAAATATATGTATAGTAGTAAGAGGTTTATGTGTGTTTTAGGAGAAGGGTTATATGGACAATTATAAGAATGGTGTAAAGTCAAATAAAAAAAAGAGAAAATGGATATATGTTTGTATCGGTATTGTAATTATATGTGTTGGAGCTCTGACATTTATTGTTTACAAGAAAAATATAGATAATAATCCCCAAATTACTAAATGTATAAAAAAAGTCAAGTACTCTGCATCCACTACAGGTAAAGAAGAACCTAAGGTTGCAGCAGCGCCTACCAATAATCCTGTTAGAAATATACCACCTTTTTTAGATAAGTTTGGGTGGACTATAGTTGAGTTTAAAAAAATCGAAGATGAAGAGATACCATCAACCTTTGAAGTGAAGGAAGATGAACTGCCTTATGGGGTAATATGGGCTTACAATAATGAGCTTTCAAAAGTTGTAGGGTTAGATTTTTCACCATATAAGGGTAAAAAGGTAAAAAACTATACAATTGGTATAAAAAATAAAAGTTTTGATGATCAAATAAATGTATGCAATATAATAATTTATGAAGATAAGATAATCGGCGCTTGGATTGGAAATAATGCTTTTAGCGAAAATGTTTTGTGTCAGGGAATAAGTATGACTATAGATAAACTTGCGCCAAAGCTCTGTAAAAGCAGTTATAGGGAAAATATTAATGAGAAGTTTAAAAATTCCAACCAACAAGAGATATTAAAAAACTATATTGATGCAATTAATAAAAAGGATTATAAGCTTGCTTATTACTTATTAGATTTTGAGGGGCAAATTGAAAAGTGTATAACAGGTGAAAAAAATATAAGTGATAAGATTTTTGCTGAAGAAAAGATTGAAATGCTGACATTTGAAAAAAACCCTAACTTCCAAGGTAATATATGGGTAAATGAAGAAAATGAAGAGATGCAATTAGAAAGCTTTATTGTATATGCAAAGGTACGTTCTAAGGGCGAAAAAGAAGAGGCATATAGATATTGCAATGTTGAATTCATGAAAAGAGGCAGTAAGCCATGGAAAATAAGATTTATCTCAATGGGAGTATGATATGCTATAAAGTGAATAAAGATGCAGTGAGAGTTTGTATTAAAACACTCACTGCATTTATTATTATTTACGATGTTTTATTGCATCTTCAGTAAGAGCGCTTTTATTATAAGCATTAGATTCAACAGATTGAACCTGGCGATTTTCAGGATTTTGCTGATCTATTTGTTTCATCTTTCTTGGGTCTGTTGATATTACAGAACGCTTGCTCATTGTAGCACCACCTTTTAAAAATTATCACTGCCGATAATTAGTTTTGCCTTTATATGAATTTTTATGTAGTTTTTTAGTGAATAATATAATCAAAGCTTGTATTATGGACATATTAAAAGTATAATAATTTAATATATAAAAAAATATAGGAGTTGATTAAAATATGGCAGCTTCAATAAAAGATGTAGCTAGGGAAGCTGGGGTATCTATTGCAACGGTATCCAGGGTTTTAAATGATGTGGACGTAGTAAATGAGGAAACAAAAAAGAAAGTTTTAGATGCTATAGATAAGCTAGGATATAGGCCTAATATCGTAGCTAGAAGCTTAAAAACTCAAAAGACAAGTACTATCGGTATTATTATACCGGATATATCTAGCTTGTTTTACCCGGAAATTGTAAGAGGAGCAGAAGATGTAGCGAATATTTATAGCTATAATATTATGCTTTGCAATACTGACCTAGATTCTGATAAAGAAAAAGAGTATTTAAATGTATTAAAAGAAAAAATGGTAGATGGGGTTATCTATATGAGTAACTCCCTTGAAAACGACACAATTGAATTAATTAAAGAGCTTGAATTGCCAACGGTTCTAGTTGAAACTACAGACGAAGAAAAAACTTTTCCTAGTGTAACTATAGATAATGTTAAAGCAGCATATGAAGCTGTTGATTATTTAATTAAAAAAGGTAACAAAAAAATAGCGTACCTAGGAGCAAAGAAGGATAAGGTTAATGCTGCTTCCTTAAGATATGAGGGGTATATAAAGGCTCTTAAAGATAACGGAATAGAAGTGGATGAGAATTTAATAAGCCATTCTGGATTAAAAGCTCATAGTGGATATGAGGGAATGAAAAATATTCTGAATTACCAAAGACCGGATGGGGTTTTCTGCGCAAGTGATGAGTTAGCTATAGGTGCAGTAAATGCTTTAAGAGATGCGGAAATATCAGTTCCAAATGAGGTCGATGTAGTTGGATTTGATAATATTTCTACTGCCGCTATGTTTTATCCTAAACTAACTACGGTGAACCAACCAATGTATGATATGGGTTCTGTAGGTATGAGAATGCTTATTAAATTAATAAACAAGACAGAACTTGATGAGAAATATTTCGTATTACCTCATGACTTAATACAGAGAGATTCCTGTAAAAAATAAAAATAACCTCTACGGTAATAACTGTAGAGGTTATTTTATATTATGGATTCAACTACTACATTAAGATAAGAGATTAAGTCTATTTCATAAGGGGGAATTCTTTCTTTTGAATCCTTATCGTATATAACTCTAATTATAGGTCTAGCAGGTAAGCTTACATTTTGTTTCACAACGTATCCTTCAATGCCATTAGACAATCTAACACGACAACCTAAAGGGTATATAGCAAAGGTGTCAACAAAGCTCTTTACTACTTCAAAATCAAAAGTGGTATCGGCGCCAGAAAGTATAAATTCATAGGCATCACTAGGAGTGAATCTTTTTCTATAGCTTCTATTTGTGGTCAAAGCAGTATAAACATCAGATACACTTATTATTTTAGCATACTTACATATAGATTCATCCTTTATTCCAAAGGGATAACCTTTTCCATCAATTCTTTCGTGATGCTGAAGTATAGCTGATTTTACTCCGGGGGAAATTAAAGAAGAAGAACTAAGTACTTCAACAGCATAAATTGGATGCTTTTTTATTTCTATGAACTCTTCATCTGTAAGTGGGCCTTTTTTATTAATAATATCATTTGATATTTTAATTTTACCTATATCATGGAGAATGGCAGCTGTACCAAGTTCCTTAAGCTCCTTATTACTAAGATTTAAGGATAGTCCCAAAAAAGACGACATTATGCATGTATCAACGCAATGGGAATAAGTATAATCATCATAGTTTTTTACATCATATAAATTATTTCCGATTGAACCGGAATCAATTATGTAATCAACTAAATCTTCCACAACACTTATAGACTCTTTAAAACTTTTTTCATCACACAGTATCATATCTTTAAAAATGTTAGGAAGTTTATTTATGGTAGTTTCTTTTAATTCTGCAAATACAGTATCTTCAACTATATCAAATAAATCATCATCCTTAACGTATATGCAAAAAACTCCATTGGTTTTAAGTTTGTTTATGTAATAGTTTGAAAGCTTGGTGCCTTCCCTTAATAAAATTGTACCATCATCGTTATAAATATTTTTTGCTAGTATGTCAGTTTGTTTTACATGTTTAATAAATGTAAATTTCATATTTCACCTCATAACTCATTATGTAGGATTTAATTATATTATATTATATCAAAGTATCTTGGAATAATTAGTCAAAATTTGTTGAAAACTATTTTTTTTCAGTAAATTTTAGTAGACACAGCTATGATAAATGTTATATGATATTTCATGTTCTTAGTGTTTTTACTCCTTGGACCCACTGTAAAAAAAGGAGGATGATAGGTTATGGAATTAGTTCGTTATAATCAGATTGAGGGAAAAAACAAAAGAGAAATTGCATTATTAAAATCCTTTCCATGTATATGGGGAAGATGTAAATTCTGCGATTATATTGAGGATAATAGTACCCAAGAATCTGAAATGATTACACTTAATAAACAGGTGTTACAGAGAATTACAGGAAAATATGGAGTGCTTGAAGTAATTAATTCTGGAAGTTGCTTTGAACTCCCTAGAGAAACACTAGTTGATATTAAGAAGGTAGTAGAACGTAAGAACATTAAAAAGTTATTTTTAGAAAGTCACTGGCTCTACAAAGAGAGGCTGCATGAAATGGAAGAGTTTTTTCAAATTCCAATAATATTTAAATGTGGAATAGAAAGCTT
>Ga0316601_100001031_pt1 | contig 13107 bp, 11 predicted proteins | sample OWC_soil_day5_no_FD_207663 | JGI IMG/M metagenome (GOLD analysis project Ga0316601, IMG submission 207663) | Wetland soil microbial communities from Old Woman Creek delta, Ohio, United States - OWC_soil_day5_noCT | ecosystem: Environmental > Terrestrial > Soil > Wetlands | place: USA: Ohio...
GGGTAACAATTGATACTTTATCACTAAAATTTGAAGGAATTTTACGTGATATAATTGGAATTGAATGCGGATGCATAACAAAAATTGATAAAAATGAAAACACGACTGAAATGTTATTAGACGATTTATTAAGGTGTGATTGTTTCTCAACTATTTTTGATGAGGATGATAAGAATTTATTCTTATACACATTCACTAATAAAGGATTGAACATTAGAAATAACGTCGCACATTCATTTTATAAATCTTATGATTACACATTTGAAAAAGCCGTACTAGTTTTATTGTGCGTATTACGTTTGGCGAAATTTTATCCAACGAAAAAAACAGAACAAATGATTGAACAAACACCTAACCGCTAACACACGCCTATGCGCATTGGCGGCTGACGTGCACTCAGCGGGTTTTGCGCCCGCATTCACTTTGTCGCTGTGCGACAGTGAACACTCCCTCCGCCAGCTGGCGGACAAATGCCCATAGCCTCGGTCGTTAGGTGGCATGTAAAAAAACAAATAGAGTAATAACTTATACTTGAAAAACAGATGCTTACTAAATCTAAACACTTACTTTTCATATCTTTACTTTTCATTAGTTCTTGTAATGGTTCTTCTTCAAAAAACGAAACAAAGACTAATAACATAAATTCTTTATCCTCTAATACGGACAAACAGAATATAACATATCCAGATAGCGTATACATATCAAATATTTGGATAAAAACATATTTCGGGTTATTAGACTCAATAACACCACGCCTAATTGAACAAGAAATAGTAAACGACAAATATCCATTTTTCAAATTAGACAATGTTATCTCAAAGAAATATATAAAAGATTATAACCAAATAGACGAAACAGTTTATGCTATATCAAAACAATATTCAAATGAAAATTTCAACTCAATAATTTTATTACACACAGGAGATTGTACATGGAACTTTCATCTAATGACCATTGACAAAAAAAGCAATAAACTTATAGATAGCTACATAGTTTTATATGACGGAACAGGTTGTACTCAAGAATCATTAGATCAAAAGATGAAGACTGTTTTTAATGGTAATAGGTTTGAAACGACAAATATTTTTGAGTATTATGAAGATAAAGACACGTTACTTAATGATACTACGCAAAAAATAGTGTTTCATGTTATAGAAAACACTATTACTAAAGGAGAAATCCGGACTGATGGTTCAATTAAAACAGAAAAACAAAATTATAAATCAATAAGCCCGAACCGCTAACACTTAGTCTTCCGGCTTCCAGCAAAGCCCACCAAGGAAGCTTCGGTTGAACCGCATTCCTGCTTTGCAGGGCATCTATTGTGTTAATTTATTGGGTTGCTTGTTTCACACTTAATTAACCCGAGTTTAATTTATAATAATTTTAATTCAAAAGATATGAGTCAATTTAAACAGTTAATAATTATCACCTTAGTCCTTGTAAGTTCGGCTTGTACGTTTCAAGATTCAAAAAACAAACAAGACAATAACTCTTCGTTACAAAGGAGTAAAATAATTGGAAAATGGAAGCAGGTAATTGACAGTGAAGACTCAACTTTTGATTCTAACTCTATCATAAAAACTATTCGATTTGAAAGTGACTCAAGTGCAATAATAACGGTTCACGACTCAACTGTAAATAGTCCAATTATAGGAAAATGGAAATATGGAGTCGAAAAGAAGGTGGTAAGTTCTATTATAGATATTGGTATTTATTCAGATGTAGAATTAACTTTTAGTACGACTAAAAATGAATTTTACAAACTAATGTTTATAGTAATAGAAGAGGATGACAAGCTTTTTATGACCTCGCATAATATTAAGCTCGAAAAAATGTGATTTGTACGAAGTCATTAATTGACAAAATGATTGATAAACTAAACAGTTTACTTACAGACTAAAACAGTATTTCCTGTGTGAGCCGATTATGAACCGTGTGTGCAGGATTCGTTCTTGTATAAGCTTCGGTTATAGTAAAGAATAAAAATCATGAAATCGAAATTTAATAATTAACTTCACAAATCCATGAAAACAAAAGTTCCGGTACTCATTTTTTGCAGCCTGTTGATTTGTAGCTGTAGTTCATTTTATCAAATGCTCAAATTTAGTCCGTCGTCGCGCCTGAAAGACATTTCGTATTTGCAGGAAACTCCGAATTTGCTTTTTCAATTTTATTATTCGGACACATTAGCTAACGATTATCTGCGCGAGCTGAGAACCAGGTACGAAATAGATGTTTTGGTAAAAGAACAAACGAATGATTTGGATAAAATTAAGTCTGTTCTGGATTGGACAAGCAAACAATGGACTCACAATGGCGCTAATAATCCAACAAAACAGGATGCTTTGACAATACTGAAGGAAGCCCGCGAAGGGAAACAATTTCGCTGCGTAGAATATGGCATTGTTGCCACTGCGGCTCTTAACAGCATTGGCATTCCGGCCCGAACTTTAGGCCTGAAAACACGCGATGTTGAAAAAGTAATGCGTGGCGCCGGGCATGTTGTTAGTGAGGTTTTTTCAAAAGAACTTAACAAGTGGATATTTATTGACCCTCAATTTAATATTATCCCCACTTTGAATGGAAAGCCTTTGAACGGTGTAGAATTTCGAAAAGAGATTTTCAATAAAAATATCAACCTAAAGCTTGTCAACAAGCAGGGTGATTTATCCGCAGAAGAATCGGAAAATTATATCAAATGGATAGGGAAATACTTATTTTATTTCGACGTCCTGTTCGACCAACAAACGCTGAATAACAGTAAGTTTAAATCAATCAATGGAATGACAAAACTTACTTTGGTGCCTGTTGGGCAAAAAGAGCCACGAATTTTCCAACGACACAGTAAGATTGACTATAGTTATTATACCCATTCGTTGAACGACTTTTATAGAAAACCAGAATGAACGTACGGTGAATCAGGAGCTTGTAGTTGAATAAAAAAGACAAAAAAGAACGCAAATTTCGTAAATTGAAATTTGCGTTCTTACAAAAAGAAGTTTTACAAACTGTCTCCAAAGTCTTCTTTAAACTTAGCCATCAGTTTTTGTGGCCAGTCGCTGGTAGGTTCCAGTCCACCCATAAAGAAACGCAATACCGGCGGTTCGTACACAAACTTAAGCCCTCCTATCAGGCTGCGGTTGTCGTACAGCCAGGTAAGGCGGTCTTCCACATATTTTATCTGCGACAGCGTAAATACCCTGCGTGGTACTGCCAAACGGAGCAATTCCATATCGGCATAGGTTTCGTTGCCATACTCATCGCGCTGGTTGGATATGGAGCCACGCTCCATACCTCGTATCCCCGAGATAAGGAATAGCGCCGCTGCCAGAGACCCGGCCGGATACTCAGTTTGCGGAATATGTGCGCACACCTGCATAGCATCTACGTGAACACCCAGCACGCCGGCAGGTTTAATTACCGGAATACCTTTTTTGTCCAGTTCGCCTACCAGATATTTGATAAAAGTGGGACTTTGACTAATCATCGATTCATCCAGGGTTTCGTACAAGCCTACGGCCATTGCCTCAACCTCGCGGATTGACATACCACCATAGGTGAGAAAACCTTCGTACAAAGGCACAAGTGCTTCTAATTCCTTGAAAATCTCCATGCTATCGGTACAAATACCACCACCGCGCGACGAGCTTAGCTTGCGTGCCGAAAAATAACACAAGTCGGCCAGCCCTGTCATGGTGTGTATTACCGTTTTCATATCCGAGTTTTTAAATTCTTCTTCGCGCTGAAGCACCAGGTAAGCGTTTTCGCCCAACAAGCTACAGTCGAGTACCAACCGAATACCATATTTGTTGGCAATGGCGCGTACATCGCGGAGGTTTTGTACCGAAAATGGCTGTCCGCCAATCAGGTTGGTCGACGCTTCCATGCGGATAAACGGAATATTTTTAGGGCCGTGGTACTTAATTACCTCTTCCAGCTTTTCGATATTCATATTGCCTTTAAACGGATGGTCGGAGTTCACCACATAAGCCTCATCATAAAGTAACTCAGCTATTTGTCCTCCCTTATCGGTAATGTGTGCCATAGCCGTGGTAAAGTGATAGTTCATAGGAACCAAACTGCCCTTGCGCACATAGGCTATCGAAATAATGTTCTCGGCGGCGCGTCCCTGGTGTACAGGGAGCAGGTATTGTTTACCCAGTACGTCGTTAACGGCTTTTTCAAGGCGCACAAAGCTCTGCGAACCGGCATAAGCATCGTCGGCCTGCATCATGGCAGCTAACTGGTTGTCGCTCATGGCATTGGTGCCCGAGTCGGTAAGCATGTCCAGAAAAACGTCTTTGGTACTGAGGCGGAAAGTGTTGAACCCACCTTCGTAAAGAGCTTCGAGGCGGCGTTCGATAGGAACGAGGTGGAGCTTTTGCACAATGCGTACTTTATGCAGCTCCAGTGGCAGATTTTCGCCACTGTAGAATTTGATTTCTTGCATAGTTATTACAAAAAATATGATTTAAAGGATGAATTAACTATGAAAGGCCTCACTAAAAAACAAAGTGCCTGTAATACAACAAGCACTTTGTTTGAATAAATATACGAATTATTTACAAATCAAAGCCTTTCGCTCACAAAGATAATCAATTTTTAATTTTTAGGGTATAAATATTGATTATTATATAAGCAAATGAGTCGTTTTTTAAATTATAAAAGCACAGTCAAAATACATTGCTTTTATAGGCTCTGATTTTTTAGTTTTTTTACAAAAGATTTGTTTTTATCACTTGCCAGCACTTTTCGGGTGGGGCAAGTGATAAACTTAATCCTTTAGTGATGCCTCGGGAGCATTTAACAGCGCGTCGTTACCTTCAAAATCGGCCATAGCCTTACGCCATGTATCAGATACGGTTCGGGTACTTTTGGTTTTGGCATCGTAACATACCATTACCGTATGACACACGCATTTCACTTCTTTGGTATCCATATCTACGAGCTGCTGAAACAGTCTGAAACTCTTGTTGCGGATTTCCACTACAGCCGTTTCCACAGCTACGTTTTCGCCCGGATATACCGGCAGCATAAAACTTACATGTATATCGGCTATCACCATTCCTACCTCTCTGCTTATCACTACATCGGGCAATACTTGCTGAAAATACGTAGTTTTTCCTAAATCGTAAAACGACAGATACACCGAGTTGTTTACATGTCCAAGTGCATCAAAATCATTGAAACGCAGCTGTATAGGCGTTACATGATTGAATTTTATTTCGTCCATATTGATGGTCTTTAATTTTCCCTTCGGAATTTTTTTTGAGAAGGGCAAGATTAGTGTGGTGCTTTTTTTTGAGGCCTCAAATTTACAAACTTATTATTGTATTTCCAACTAAAACAAAGGTCGTGCGATTTTCTTACTGCTCGAATCACTCGCAAAACCAGACGGTTTGAGTTAAGTTGTTGTTTTTTTAGTGTGTTGCGGATATGCAATTGAACTGAGCAACCCCTTTCTATGAGCTTCGTATTAATGCACCGATTTTGTAAGTAAATATTTCATCGGAGAATAAATCCGTTCTATCAGACTTTTGTTTTCGGTAATTATTTCGGCAATTCCGGTTAGCTCTCCGGTAAAATTAAGTTCTTTGCCGGTAGTAGTGCATAATCCTTTTATAAGCAATACTTCAACTGTGTAAAAATTATCGTTTGTCACAAGTGATTTATTTACAATCTGGCCTTGTAATAATCCAAATTCGAGATAGGGATAGCCTGAAATTTTGAGATTTACGAGCTGCTTCATTTTCACCTTACCCGATCCATCAACAGGTAATTTTATTTTACCGATTATTTTGCCCGCATTCTCGGTAACGAGTGCAAATACTTTATCGCTCGTTTTAATATTCTGATTACGTTTCCAAAAAGAATTAAATGTAATATTCCCATTTTCAGGGGCTGTCAATACATAGTTTTGCAGCCATGCTTCTACGGTAGCTTTAAGTTGGCGGTAAGCACCGTCCAGATCGGAACATATCTGGTTTTTGTCCTGTATTTGTTGTATAGATAGCTTATTTATGGTTCCCTGAAGTTGCGTATTCTCCATTTCTGCCAAAGCTATGGTGGTTTGTAGTTGTAATATATCCTGCTTTTTAATGATGTACGTTTGCTCTGCCACTTCGATATCGTACTTCGAATTTACCTTTTTCTCGTATAATGCTTTTTCCCTTTCATAAATATCCGAAGCCAGTTTCTGGTCACGTTCTTTCATATCCAGTTGCTTTTTCAGATTATTCACATATTTACGTTTGTCGTTAAGTTGTTTCAGTACATTGTCTTTTTCTTGAATACTGGGGTTAAATGATACAGAATTCTTGTAATTTACTGAGTATTTAAGAAACAACGACCATGCCGACTGAATTTCACCCAATTCGTAGGACTGCGAAAGCATCGTTTCGGGGATATAAATCATACTATCCGATATGTGTACCTGATCCAAATAAGCAATCAGAGATCTTACGTCATTAGTATTAGCCGGGTTCTCAATAACTAACAGTATATCACCTTTATTTACCCTTTGCTTATCCATACAATAAAGTTCCTTAATTCTACCTGTACTTTTAGCCACAAGCCATACCGGGGGATTTTCGGTGGTTATAACCACTTCTCCCTGAACGACATCAGGATATTTGAAAAAGAAACTTCCGATGAACAGTATTAAAATCACTGAACATATAAGCGTAATACCATATCGCACTAAAGCGTGTGGCGGATGTGAGAGAATTTCATGTACCTCCTCACTACGTAATTCAATGGCTGCTGCCTTGTCCTCTAAAGCTGATGTAGGAGATTTCATTTCAGGAGGCTCTATTTTATTTTTCATTATATTTTGTATTTTTTTCAACGACATCTCCATATCAGGGAAACGCATATATTTCCCCTGGTATTATTCTCTTTTTTAGGGGCAATGGGCTTTTCTCTAAAGCTCCAACTGATTTTTCACAAGTGTGTAATACGCTCCCTTTTTCTTTGTCAGTTCCTGATGGGTTCCTATTTCCACAATCTCTCCTTTTTCGAGTACCACAATTTGATTGGCATTTTTCACCGTACTTAACCTATGAGCAATTACGATGGAGGTTCTGCCTTCAAAAAAGTTTTGCAGATTGTCCATAATAACTCTTTCATTGTTGGTATCCAATGCATTGGTGGCTTCGTCCAAGAAAACGAAAGCCGGGTTTTTATATACTGCACGGGCAATAAGTATTCTTTGTTTCTGCCCCTGACTTAATCCATGACCTTCGTTCCCAATTTTGGTATTATACGATAAAGGCAGTGTTTCAATAAACTCCCTTATATTTGCGGTAATGACCGCATTCAACAACCTTTCTTTATCTATAATTTCAACTCCAGGAGCTATATTTTTAGCTATACTATCCGAAAAAATATAACCATCCTGCATTACTACGCCGCATTTTTTACGCCATTCGCGAATGCTGTAATATTTCAGGTTATTCCCGCCTAACAGGATATCCCCTTTTTGCAAAGGATAATAACCAAGCAACAGTTTTATCAAGGTGGTTTTTCCGCTACCACTCGTACCTACTATAGCGGTTTGTTTGCCCGCGGGTATAGTTAAATTCATTCCTTTTATTACCGGTTCGCCCACCGAAGTGGCATCGTAGCCAAATGTAACATTGCTTAATACTACATCTTTATCAGCAGGTATTTCCAATATATGTTGTTCATCTTTCACTTCTTCATCCTCTTTATCGTGCACATCGCTTAAACGCTCTAAACTTAATTTAGCATCCTGCGTTTCACGAACGAAAGAAATCAATTGATCGACAGGACCATTTAATTGCCCTATAATATATTGTACGGCCATCATCATACCCAATGTCATTTGTCCATCAATCACTAATTTAGCCACAAGTGCCGTGATAACAATATTCTTGGTTTGGTTGATCAGCACTGCTCCCGAATCCTGGTACTGAGAAAGAGCCATCCCCCTGATACGAAGCCTAAACAACTTGGCTTGTATCCGCTCCCATTCCCAACGCTTTTGTTGTTCACATCCATTGAGTTTTATTTCTTGCATCCCCGTGACCAATTGAATTACATTACTTTGATTCGCCGAATTCTGTGCAAAACTTTTATGATCCAACTCCGCCCGGCGTTTCATAAACAACCATACCCAACCAAAATACAATGCACTGCCTAAAAAGAAAATACTGAAAATGCTGAAACTATACAAGAATAATACAACACTAAAAATCACCATATTAAATATTGAAAACAAAATACTCAGACTCGAATTAGTCAAATAACTCTGAATACGTGAATGATCATTAATACGCTGAAGAATATCACCCACCATCTTGGTATCGAAATACCCCATAGGCAGGCGCATCATCTTAATCAGAAAATCGGAGATAAGGGCGATATTAACGCGGGTACCAAGATGCAACAATATCCAACCACGAATAAAACCTACAGCAGAACTACTAAAAGTCAGCACTAACTGAGCAATCAACACAAGGTAAATGTAACCGATATTTTGAGCGCTTATTCCAAAATCGACAATTGACTGCGTAAGAAATGGCAACATCAATTGCAACAAACTACCAAAGAGTAAACCTAAGAAAAGTTGAATAACTAAACTTTTATAGGGACTCAGGTAGGAGAAAAGAAATGAAAAACCTTTCCGATTGACTTTTTCATCTTCCATTTTGTAAAAATCAGTACTAGGTTCAAGCAACAACGCCACACCCACATCTACTCCTTCGTTTTTCGTACTTAGCCAGCAATGACAAAACTCTTCGCTTGTATATTTTACCTTGCCCGCAGCAGGGTCGGCAATAAAGACAAAGCCCCCCTTAGTCTCCCCGAAGGGGGGAAACAGTCCTCCCCCTTTGGGGGTGTTAGGGGTTTTAATATCGTAGACTACAACAAAGTGCTGCTGATTCCAATGTACGATACAGGGTAAAGGTGCTGTTTTTAATTCTTCAAAACTTACTTTTACTCCGGTGGTTCTAAAGCCTATATTTTCAGCAGCCTCGCTTATACCCAACATGGATGTTCCCTCACGGGTTATCAACGATTTCTCCCTTAAATTCTCAAGTGAATAAATTCGTCCATAATATGCAGCCACCATGCGCAAGCAGGTAGAGCCACAATCCATAGCATCGTGTTGTTGGTAGTGGGGAAATTTCATTTAATTATCTTCTAAAATATTACATAAGTTAGGTTCTGAAATAACCATTTCATAATTAGAAGGAGCAGGACATAAAAATTGATATAAACATGCACTACAAGGCTCTTCATCCCTTACTTTTCGCCAAGCCGTGTTTTTATGTAATTCCAAATAGATAATTTCTAATAAAGAATTTGTATTGATATTCCCCAATATAGCTGAATTCATGTTTGCTTTTACTGAACCGTCAGGTAACACATATAATTTCCCAAAAAAATTAGAATTTAATTTTTGATTCCTGAATATTTCTCTTTGTGAAATTGTTGTACTAAAAATATCTTGTTTTTCTAAATAAATATTTTCTTTAAAGAATTGGAGATTTCTTCCATTAAAAATTGGCATTATTGTATAATTATCAAAATTACCTTGCAGAACTTGCTCGATTTCATCTACTTGTGCTTCAGTCTCAACTATAAAGTGAAATTTACTTTGTCTATGCCTATCCAATAACTCAAGAACAACAACTTCATCTATTGGAAATGTTACTAAAATATCTTTATGGATATTTGAGTTTAACAATGTATATTCAATTAGATTCTTATAATGAACCCAAAAGTGAAATTCAAATTGATACTCATTTAATAAAGCCATTAATTCCTTCAAATGAGGATATAAATAGATATTTCCTCCTAATAAATTAACTTTCTTCAATAAAGAATTAGAAGCTTCATCTAATATTTTTTTTATTTCCACGAGAGCAAGAAATCTATTGTCATCGCTTCTATAACAAGATCTTACTTGTTTATAATGGAGTTTGCAATCAGAGCAACCTAAATCGCAATGTTCATTAATATAGATATTCATCTCATTTAAATAATTTTGTACATTATCAGTAAGAGATTCATTATTTTTTTTCAAGCGTTCAATATCTGTTTGGAGATTTAATATTGGTAACAAATTAACTACAGGTAATGTATCTGGCCCTGTTTCATCTAACTTACCAAATCCCTTTTCTTTAATGATTCTTATAAAATCTATAATTTCCTTCTTTTCTAATTGACTCTCGTATATGTCTATTACACCAAGATTCTCCGGGATATAAACACTTTCTATCAATCCACTACATTCCAAAGAGTCGCTCTCAATACAATCTCCGTTTTTTGTATTGTAAAGTAAAAATTTGCTTCCTATTTTATTATAATAGATATGAGGATGTAAAAAAAACTTATATTTTTTCTCAGGATTAGTCATTTTTTTATATTGTTATTTTATCAAAATCTCTGTCATTATTTTGTTGTAATCTTTTGGATGTTCTGCCAAAAAGATTAATTGATCATTTTGATATATCTCAAAATCCTTTTTTGACATAAACCTATAGCAAATAAGCTTATCTTCAATGTCTTGCAAACTAAAAACACACTGCGTACATACTTTTTTACTAAAACATTTACTACATTGCTTTTCTAATCTAGTATAGAAATTATTATATTTTTCTGCTATTGCATTAAAATCGATTTTCACTTCTTTATCGGTTAATTCTCCTATTGCAAACTGATGCCCGATACGTTCACAAGGCAATAATTTACCATTTACAGTTACAAATACCTTCTTTGAAAAAGGGATACAAGTACCTGTGGGAATTATTCTCCTAAGTTCATTTTTCCCAAAAAGTAATTCATTATAATCTTTATATGTAAATTCGCTATATTGAGCTAAATATGTAGACAGAGTTATATAACTTGAAGCATTCAAAAACATATCTCTTTCAATTTTATCGTAATTTTCAGATTGATGTAAACTAACATAAGCATTCTTATATGTTCTACTAAATTCTTCTTTCATTTCTTTATTTATACCTGCATTATTAAGCTCTCCGATACTAGCAATTTTGTTATATCTTTTCTTGAAAAAATCATATATACTTTCAACAGAGTTTCTATTGTGTAATACAGCATTAAAGTTTACATTTGTTGTAAAATAATCGGGATATTTTTCATTTAGTAAATCAACATTCTTTACAATTGTATTAAACATCGGCTTACAACTGTGGTTTACTCGATAAGAGGTATTATATTCATCTCCATCAAGACTAATTAATAAATTAAATTTATGAACAACAAAGTAATCCATATATTTATGCAGTAATAAAGCATTTGTTGTCATAGAAAACGTAAATTTTCTGGTTTTACAATTTATTTTATTCTCTACATAATCAACTATTTTTTCAATAAATGGCATATTTAAAGTAGGCTCTCCACCATAAAAACCGATATTCACATTTTTATTTATTGAATTGTTATATGATGAATTCCATAGTTTATTCATGTATTCTAATAACATTATTGATTTATCAACTGAGAGTTTTTTGTTTTCTCTAATATCATAATCTGAATAAAATTTGCCATAAGCACAATAAGTACATTGCAGATTACACGCATCTGTTACTTCAAATGCTATTTGAGGTGTATTAGATATGGCGATTTTAACATCCTCTTCTCTTAAATATTCTGATATTTTCATAGTCTATTCTAATTCTATTGGATTATAAGGCACTCTGGCAGATGAATGTTGAACTTCGATAAATTTACCACTTCTATATTCTTCTATAGTTACCTCATAATTGCTCCTCATATAATATGCATAATCATAATGAATCCTTTTGTACAACTTTTCCAATTCTTTTCCACTTGTTTTAATGTAGTCCACCTTGTAAAATTTAATAGGCTCTTTAGGTTTCAATTGTTCCAATCCTTTACATTCGAACACATACTGGTTTTTTGTATCATATACCTTTAGGATAAGTCCGGGCAATCCGGTAAATTTCCAGGGTCCATTACTTACAGGTATCTCTTTAGTGTACCAGGCAATATAATCTCTTCCTCTGTAACTAACCGTTGCCATATGGCATTGATAGGATAATACTGTCTGTTTTTCGTTGCTTAACTTCCATTTAAACTTAGGCAACTCATCTTCATAAATAAAATTGTCGCGAAGCATAGAGCCAATATCAGCAATTGTTACTTTGTTTTCAGGATAGTTTTTATAAAACTCTTTGCTCCAGGTTCCCTCTTCTCTGTTATAAGGATACGACTCATGCGTTTTAAGGTATTCTTCGGCAAACTTATAATGGTCTAATTTGTATTGACTGTAGTATTTTGATATGTTTTTACCTATAAGCAGGGTCTGCACATCTGTTGACTTTTTCTCTACTTTCGAGCTGTCTTTCAGATAAGTTAAATTGTAAGTACATTTTAAATAGGCAGAATCGATGATATCGTATTTGCTTATATTTACATAAGTGGGCGGAAAAGATTCCATAGGCACATCGTATGTTATGATCTCTTTGGACTTCTGAGCATTTATATTAAAAGAAAATATGAAGCTGATAATAAAAATTGTTATTTTTTTCATTAGTATTTATTATTAAGAAGATAACTAAATATTAATTGTTTTGGGGATCGAAAAGTTGAACAAATAAAAAAAAGTGTGTTAATTGTTTATTAGAGTCCTTTTTAATAATGATTTAGAATATGAAAAACTAATTGTCTATAGCAAGTTATTTAGTATAACCCATCGTACATTGTGGATATGAGTAGCTACAGAGCACTTTTCATTTGTAAATTAGCATCCAACCAATAATGATTGGATACTAATAATCGCTCTACAATTAATTCTTTAGTTGCTTTATTGGTTCTAAACCTTTACCTGACTCAAAATTTGAAGATCTACCTGAGTCTGCAAGATTACCACCATCTATACACATACAACCACAAGTGTAGCCTCCTCTCACTTGATTCATTTCAATTTCAGAAAGATTTTTTTCTGCCAAAACATTTAATTTAATTTTTTTCATGATTCAAAAATTTAAATCATTAGTGTCCACTTAAAATATTGAAAAGTTCTTTGAAGTCATTAAATGTCTGCATTTTATAAACAAATTTATTGCGTGTCGACTTGAATTTTTTATT
>Ga0316601_100001033_pt1 | contig 13089 bp, 13 predicted proteins | sample OWC_soil_day5_no_FD_207663 | JGI IMG/M metagenome (GOLD analysis project Ga0316601, IMG submission 207663) | Wetland soil microbial communities from Old Woman Creek delta, Ohio, United States - OWC_soil_day5_noCT | ecosystem: Environmental > Terrestrial > Soil > Wetlands | place: USA: Ohio...
TGTTCTTATCGCAAGCATGGGGTGGTGAAGAGATCGGTTCTGTTCGCTTGCGTTGGCCTCAATAAAGGAAGCTTGGCTATCGGTCTTTTCAGGCTCTACATTAAATAATGTGTCCAATCACCAAATGCATATCGGTTTGCCAAGATTTTCCGGCGGCGCATTGCCTGTTCCGCCACATGAATAATCGTTTCCTCATGACCGCGGTGTTGACACTCGCGTGTCACGGCGCATTTGCCTCGCCCTCACCTGCGCCGCAGTCTGCGCCAGCTTGCGGCCAGGTGGGACAGTGGCTGAATCCGGATAGCGATGTCGCCCGCCCTGTCGCTGCGGTCACCCTGCTCGAGCAACTGATCAGACAGCAAGTCGTGCTGCTGGGCGAAACCCATGACCGGGCCGACGATCACCGCTGGCAACTCGATGTCCTGACAGCGCTGCATCGGCAGCGCCCGGACATCGCCATCGGCCTCGAAATGTTCCCGCGCCGGGTACAGGTTGCCCTCGACCGCTGGGTGGCGGGCGAATTGTCCGAAGCCGAATTCCTGCAGCAGGCGGAATGGGACAAGGTCTGGGGCTTTGACGCCCGCTTGTATCTGCCGCTGTTCCGCTTTGCCCGCCAACACCGCCTGCCGATGCTGGCGCTGAACGTCGATCGCAGCCTGATCCAGCAGGTGGGCCGGGAAGGCTGGAATGCCGTGCCGCAACAGCGGCGCGAAGGCGTGGGCAGTCCCGAGCCGCCCTCGGAGAATTACCGCAGTGCCCTGAAAGAAGTGTTCGACAGCCACGCCGAGTTGCAAAAGGACACAGGCCGTTTCGACTATTTCGTCGAAGCCCAGAGCGTCTGGGATCGCGCCATGGCCGAGGGCATCGCCAGCCATCTGCGATCGCATCCACAGCGACTGGTGGTCGGCATTCTCGGCGCCGGTCATATCCAGCATGGCTACGGGGTGCCGCATCAACTCAAGGCATTGGGCGTGGAGCGCACAAGCACGCTGCTGACCTGGCCCAGCGACCAGGTTTGCGCAACGCTGACCGCAGGGCTCGCCGATGCCGTCTTCGTCATCCCGCCGCAGCCGCAGCCTGTGATCCCGCGGCCACGCCTGGGCGTGCGGCTCAATGCGGCGGACGACGGCGTGCTGATCGAAGACGTACGCGCAGGCAGCCTGGCGGAGACCACCGGCCTCAAAGCGGGTGATGTCGTGGTGCAGGCTGCCGGCCGCAAGCCGGGGGGCGTCGCGGAGATGATCCGCGTGGTGCAGAATCAGCCGGCCGGGTCCGGGCTGCCCTTGCAGATTCGCCGTGGCACCGAGCTGCTCGAAATCATCGTGCGCTTCCCGCCCGATAAATGATGCGACGGTTCGCCCTCGCATTCGCCCTGCTGGTCCTGCCTTTGGCGGCGCTGGCAGACGCCCTGCCAGCACCCCACCTGCAACTCAACATCGCGCTCGATCCCGCGACGCGCGCGCTCAGCGCCACGGCAGACCTGAGCGCCCATTCCGCTACGCTGCAACTTGCCCTGGCGCCGGGCCTGCGCGTGTCCCGCCTGATCGTCGATGGCCGGGCGCGCGACCTGCCCGCAGTGGTCGACGGGCGCATCGACCTCGCACTCGGCAGTCCTGGCCCGCACCGCATCCAGCTGAATTACGGCGGCCAGCTGGCCCCCCTGCCCGAGCTCGATCACCGCGGCGTGCTCGCTCGCTTGCCGCCCATGGCCGACACCCGAGGCAGCTATCTGCCCGCCGGCAGCGGCTGGTATCCCGATCCCGGCGTGCCGTTCACCTACCGGCTTGGCCTGCGGCTGCCCGCGGGGCAGAAAGGTCTGGTGCCGGGACGGCTGGTGCGGGAAGCGGAGGGCGAGTCGTATCGCGCCGAGTTCGATTTTCCCCATCCCATCGAAGGCATCGACCTCATGGCCGGCCCCTACGTCGTCGCCGAACGGCGGGTACCACGGTCCGGGCAGCCGCCGCTGCGCATCCGCAGCTTCTTCCATGCGGACATGGCCGACCTGGCCGAGGGCTACCTCGCCGATTCGGCTCGCTATCTTGCCCGCTACAGTGCGGCGATCGGCCCCTACCCGTTCGACGCCTTCAGCATCGTTGCCAGCCCCCTGCCCACGGGATTCGGCATGCCCAGCCTCACCTATCTCGGCCGCGACGTGCTGCGCCTGCCCTTCATCCGCGCCACCTCGCTGGGGCACGAGGTGCTGCACAACTGGTGGGGCAACGGCGTGTGGCCAGACTGGGAATCGGGCAACTGGTCGGAAGGGCTCACCACCTTCATGGCCGACTATGCCTATCAGGAAGACCAGTCTGCGGAAGCGGCGAAGGCGGCGCGGCTAGGCTGGCTGCGCGATCTCGCCGCGGTACCGGAAGCGGAAGACTCGCCGCTGACAGCCTTTACCTCGCGCCATCACGGCCTGTCTTCCATCGTCGGCTACAACAAGTCGGCGATGCTGTTCCAGATGTTGCGCGATGCCATCGGCGAGCATGCCTTCGGACAGGGACTGCGTCTGTTCTGGCAGCGGCATCGTTTCCAGCGCGCCGGCTGGGCCGACCTGCAGCGCGCCTTCGCCGACGCCTCCGGACGCGACCTCGGCGCCTTCTTCCAGCAGTGGGTCGAGCGCGCCGGTGCACCCCGGCTGCGTCTCGCCGAAGCGGGCTGGGCAGACGGCAGCCTGAGCCTCGTCATCGAGCAGAGCGGCGCCCCTTACACCCTCAAAGTGCCGTTGCGGCTGGTTCATGCCGACAGGCAGGAGATCCGCTGGGTGGACGTTGCCGGCCGGCGCCAGCCCATTGTGCTGCCCGTTGCCGAGCGGGTCACGGCAGTCGAGCTCGATCCTGACTACCGACTCTGGCGACGGGTCGATTCGGCTTATTTCCCGCCGATCCTGCGCGAGGTCTTTGTCGCCCCGCGCGCGGCGCTGCTGCTGGCGGACCCCGACCCCGCAATGCGCGAAGCCGCCACGGCACTCGCCGAACGCCTGCTCGACAGCCGGCCCGAAGCGCTCTCCCCCCGCATCAGCGGGCTACCCGGGGATACACCGCTGTTGCTGATCGGACAGACGGCCAACGTCGACCGCGTGCTTGCCCGCCTCGGCCTGCCGCCGCGCCCCGCTCATTTGGCTGACCGGGGCAGCGCCCAAGTCTGGGCCGCGCGGCATCCGGACGGCCGGCCCTACGTCGTGGTTTCCGCCCAGGATGCGGCCTCCCTTCAGGCGCTGCAGCGCGGCCTGCCCCACTATGGCAAGCAAAGCTGGCTGGCATTCGAGGCAGCGCGGGTGGTGGACAAGGGGACTTGGCCGGCACGGGTCGAACAGCTTGCAGTGGATGGATCGTCAATGGTGAAACCCTGAGCCCCGCCGCACCTGACCATGCCCGTTCACAACGCTGACATCGCCGCCCTCTTCCAGGAAATTGCCGACCGCCTGGAAATCCAGGGTGCCAATCCGTTCCGCATCCGCGCCTATCGCAACGCCGCGCGCACGCTCGGCGAACTGCCGCAGGAGGCGCGTGCGCTGCTGGAAAAGGGCGAAGACCTGACCCGGCTGCCGGGCATAGGCGACGATCTTGCCGCCAAGGTCCAGGAAATCGTCACCACCGGCCGCAGCAGCCTGCTCGAGCGGCTGCGCCGCGAGCTGCCTCCGGCAGTCACCGAACTGCTGCAGATTCCCGGACTGGGCCCGAAGCGGGTCAAGGCGCTGTATCACGATCTCGAGGTGCAGACCGTCGAGCAGTTGTACCGGGCGGCGCGCGACGGCCGCATCCGCGCCCTGCCCGGCTTCGGCGAAAAAACCGAGCTCAACATCCTGCAGGCGGTGGAAGCGCACGTAAGCCAGGCGCGTCGCTTCAAGCTGGCGGTGGCAGCGCAGTATGCGGAGGCGCTCACCGCATTCCTCCAGGCCGTCCCCGGCGTCGAGCAGGTGACGGTCGCCGGCAGCTTCCGCCGCATGCGCGAGACCGTGGGCGATCTCGATATCCTGGTCACCGCCGCAGCCGGCAGCCCGGTGATGCCGCGCTTCACTGCCTACGATGAAGTGGCCGATGTTCTTTCCGCCGGCAGCACCCGCGCCAGCGTCGTTCTCAAGAGCGGCCTGCAGGTCGACCTGCGCGTGGTGGACGCGCAGTCTTATGGCGCAGCGCTGTGCTACTTCACCGGCTCCAAGGCCCACAACATTGCGATCCGCCGCATTGCCCAACAGCACGGTCTCAAGATCAACGAGTACGGCGTGTTCCACGGCGAGCAACGCATCGCCGGCGAGGACGAGGCCTCGGTCTACAAAAGTGTCGGTCTGCCCTTCATTGCACCGGAACTGCGCGAAGACCGCGGCGAGATCGAGGCGGCCCACGCCCGACGCCTGCCGAAGCTGGTAAGCATTGCCGATCTGCGTGGCGACCTGCATGCCCACACCCGCGCTACCGACGGCCACGACAGCCTGCGCGAGATGGCGCTCGCCGCGAAGGCGCTGGGACTGGAATACCTCGCCATCACCGAACACTCGCGCCATCTCACGGTGGCACACGGCCTCGATCCGCTGCGGCTGGCCCGCCAGTGCGAGGAAATCGACCGCCTCAACGCGGCGCTCGACGGCATGACCCTGCTCAAGGGCATCGAGGTGGACATCCTCGAAGAGGGCAGCCTCGATCTGCCGGACGAGGTGCTGGGCAGGCTCGATCTGGTGGTGGGCGCGGTGCACAGCCAGTTCCATCTGTCACGCGCAAAGCAGACCGCGCGCATCCTGCGCGCGATGGATCATCCCCACTTCACGATGCTGGCGCACCCCAGCGGGCGCTTGATCGACCGGCGCGAGCCCTACGATGTCGACATGCTGCGCATCATTCGCCATGCACGGGACCGCGGCTGCTTCCTCGAACTCAACGCTCATCCCGATCGCCTGGATCTGCTGGACAGCCACTGCCAGATGGCAAAGCAGGAAGGCGTGCTGGTGAGTATCAATTCCGACGCGCACAGCCGCTTCGACTTTTCCAATCTCAAGTATGGCGTCGGCCAGGCGCGGCGCGGCTGGCTGGAAAAGGCAGACGTGCTCAACACCCGCCCGCTGGCGGCGCTGCGGCGCCTGCTCAAGCGCACCATGTAAAGCCATGTCTGGCGCGACTGGAGAAATCTCTCCTTCCGATCTGGTGAAGCAGCGCGGCGGCGGGTATGCGCGGGCGCTCGGCATCGATCTCGCCGCGCCGGATGCGGGCGAACGCTTCAAGTGGTTTCTCGCCGCCGTCCTGTATGGCACGCGCATATCGGAATCGCTCGCCACCCGCACCTGGCGCGAGTTTGCCGCGCACGATGTGCTCACCCCCGATCGCCTCCTGGAAACCGGCTGGGGCGGCTTGGTGGCCATCCTCGATGCTGGCGGCTACGTGCGCTACGACTACAAGACGGCGACCAAGCTGCTCGATGTGTGTGCTGCGCTGCTGCGCGATTACGGCGGCAGCCTCGATGCGCTGCATGACGCGGCCGCCGATCCGCGCGACCTGGAAAACCGCATCAAGGCGCTGGGCAAGGGAATCGGCAACACGACCGTCGACATTTTTCTGCGCGAACTGCGTGGCATCTGGAGCAAAGCCAAGCCGCCGCTTTCGCCGCTGGCCCTGGCCGGAGCTAAGGCGCTGGGCTACCTGCGGCCCGCGCTCGATGACGTCGACCACGCGATTCCCCATTTGCGGCACGTGTGGGCGGCCGATGGGCAAACGGCGGCCAGCTTCACGGAGTTCGAGGCGGCACTGGTGCGAGAGGGCTTGCGCCTGCGGCACCAGGCTTCACACAAACGGGCCGTCTGATCTACTCCGGCAGGTGGTGATGGCCCACGCTCACGCGCTTGGCCTGCGGGCCCTCGGCGGCCATGTCCTCGATGAACTTCACGGCATCGCCCTCATTGAGCTGCTTGAGCGTGGTGTTCACCAAGTTGTCGGCATTGAAATACAGCTCGTCCCCCTCCGCGCGCCGGATGAAGCCGTAGCCCTCGTCCGGAAACAGCCGCACCACCTCGCCGATGAATTCCGTGTCGTGGGTCTTGGTCTCGCGGCGCAGGCGCCGGGAATAGTCGTCGAGCTGGCGCTTGGCTGCATCGAACGCGTCGCGCAGGGCGACATAGACGTCTTCGTGGCGGTCGCGGTTCACTACGATTTCGCTTCCCGGCACGCCGATGTCGATGCGCACGTTGAAGAACTTGCCCTGGTGCTTGTGTTGGTGGGGCATTTCCACGACCACCCGGCAGGACATGATCGGATCGAAGAAGGTCTCCAGCTTTTGGGCCTTTTCGCGGATGTGCGTCTCCAGCGCGTCGGAATGTTCAATGTCGCGAAACGTGATTTGCAGCGGCGTTTTCATCTTGTCATCCTTCCGTTGAGGTTATGGATCCATCGGCTGGGGCCGATTTTTTGTCTGCTTATTCCCCGGGTTATCCGGTCAATACAATCGGGCATTCGATCTCGTCCAGTACCCGGTCCAGGCCTTCCTGCTTGAGGAATCGCTCCTTGTCGGGCAGCACCAGGCAGCCCGCTTCTTCATGACGGGCCGCTTGAATCAAGTTAGCCCCATTTATTCCGATTAGCCAAACGCACCGACCGCGGGTTCCCCTCGGCTTCAGTGCGGTCTGGGCGGCAACGCAGGCCGACCGGTACGACTCCTCGTTGTCCGCGTCGATTAACAGCAGCAGTTCTGCGCCACTGCGTCTTGCCAGCATCACGCCGAGGTCCAAGCTCTGGTTGGAAGGCGAAGCTTGATCGAACAACACCAGCACCGGTCGCGTTTTCGGGCGGCTGCCCATCATGCGGGTCGTGGCTCGGGAAACGGTCATGACCCGGATGTCCGACCGCCTGCCCAGCACGATCAGGTCGAGTGCCTGCGCCAGCGCCGTCATTTCTGCTGACATCCGGCCGCGCGCCACATGAAATGACCAGCGCAGGCGCAAGGTTTCCGCAGCATCCACTAGCAGGCGCTGCAGGGCCTCTGCCTCGCGTCGCCAGGTGCGCTCGACTTCCCCCTGCGACAGCGGGCGCCCCGCTCCTGACAGCAAGCTGAATTCGCGCGCGAAGGGCAGGCCGAGCAGGTTCTGCAGGTTGATGTCCTCGACGAACAGTCCCGCCAGTTCCGCGTCGAGTTCCGCCGCCAGGCCCGCAGCAGCCGCCAACGCAGCGGCGCTGCGCGGCGATTCATCGAGCGCCACCCATATCCGGGGGACGGCAGACCGCTCATGCATCGTCATGCTTCTGCTTGTCTCCGGAACCGCGCGGGGGCGTTTTCGCAAAGGCGCGCCGCAGGTCGGCCAGATGTTTGAGCCGCTGCGCTACACGCTGGCTGAGACTGCCTTCCTCGTCTGGGGTGCCGACGGCCATGCCGGTCAAGAGTTCGAGCGCCTCGTCCACCGTTTCGACCGCGTAGATGTGGAAACGCCCTGCTGCCGCGGCGTCCACCACGTCCTGCCGCAGCATCAGGTGCATCACGTTGGTGGCGGGAATGATCACGCCCTGGTCACCGCTCAGGCCACGCTGATTGCAGATGTCGAAGTAGCCCTCGATTTTCTCGTTCACCGCACCGATCGCCTGTACCCGGCCGAACTGGTCGATCGAACCGGTCACCGCCAGCGACTGGCGGATCGGCACGTTTGCCAGCGAGGACAGCAGCGCGCACAACTCGCCCACCGAGGCGCTGTCGCCTTCCACCTGGCCATAAGTCTGTTCGAACACCAGGCTGGCCGACAGCGAAAGGGGCTGTTCGGCGGCGTAGCGCGTGGCCAGGAAGGACGACAGGATCAGTACGCCCTTCGAGTGAATCGAGCCACCCAGCTTGACCTCGCGCTGGATGTCGACCAATTCGCCGTCACCCAGGCGCGTGTTGGCGGTGATGCGTGAAGGCTGTGCGAAGGTGAAGTCGCCGAGCTGGAATACCGACAGGCCGTTCACCTGCCCCACCTGCTCGCCCTCGGTGTCGATGTGCAGGATGCCGCGCAGGATCGCTTCATGCGAACGTTCGCGCAGGCGATCGGAACGCTTGATCTGCGCATCGATCGCGCGCTCGACGTCGGTGCGTGCCACCACGTCGCGTTTGTCATGGGCCGCCCAGTAATCGGCCTCGCGCACCAGATCGGCCAGGCTTTCCATGTGGGTGGAAAGCCTCTCGGCATCTTCGGCGCGGCGCGCGCTGTGTTCGATGACGCGCGCCACGGCACCGCGATCGAATGGCCGCAACTGGTTTCGCCGCACCAGGGTGCCGACCAGGCGTGCGTACAGCAGATCGTTGTCGGCACTGCGCGCCACCTCGTCCTCGAAATCCGCCGCCACCTTGAACAGTTCGCCGAACTCCGGGTCGTATTGGGCGAGCAGGTAATACAGCATGCGATTGCCGAGCAGAATCACCTTGGTGTCGAGGGGGATCGGCTCCGGCTCCAGCGACACGGTGCTCACCAGGCTGTACATCTGGCCGAGCGACTCGATGCGAATTTCGTGGGTGGACAAGGCACGCTTCAGGCCTTCCCATGAAAACGGCTGGCTCAGCAGCTTGAAGGCATCCAGCAGCAAATAGCCGCCGTTGGCCAGATGCAGCGCACCCGGCTTGATCAGCAGGAAGTTGGTGACCAGCGCGCCCAGTTGGGAGACGTGCTCGACCCGTCCCAGCAGATTCTGATAGGTCGGGTGGTCCTCGTAGATCACCGGCGCGACTTCGGTCGCCTCGCGCCCCACCAGCAGATTGACCAGAAAACGGCTGAAATTCGGCAGCTCGCTGGTCAGCGCAGCCAGGCCCGATAAACCTTCCTTGGGATGGCGGAACTCGTCCATGCTGGCGATGACGTTCTGCTGCACCTCGTTGAGATAGCTGCACACCTCCGGGTAATCCGCGTAATCGCTTCGCAGGTCGTCGATCAGGTGGCCGACGGCGAACAGCACCGCTTCCTCGTTGAGCTTGCGCACGCGCTCGATGCGTTCGCGCCGCCATTGATGGACCTGGCGGATGACCTTCTCCAGTTGTTCCTGCAGGCTGGCAATCGCCTGCTCGATGCGCGTTTTCTCCTCCGGCGGCAGCTTGCCGTAGTCGTCCGGGCTCATCACTTCATCGTCCTTGGCCGGCGCAAACGAGAAGCCATTCGGGGTGCGCAGCAACACGACACCACGGCTATTGGCTTCGTCACCTACCTCGCCGAAGGCCTGGGTCTGGCGTTCGCCAAACTCCTCGTCGATCTGGCTCAGACGCCGCCGATACTCCTCGCCCTCGAACACGGCCGGTATTGTCGCCTGCAGTTCCGCCACCAGTTGTTGCATGTCGCTTTGCAGACGCGCGCCCATGCCTGCAGGCAGTTGAATGGCGCGCGGTTTGTGTGGCTGGCTGAAATTATGGACATAGCACCAGTCTGTGGGCTGGGCCGCGTGGCCCACGCGCTGATCCAGCAGTTGGCGGATCAGGGTGCGCTTGCCGCTGCCGGGCTCCCCCATGACATACAGGTTATAGCCGGCATGGCGCATGCCGATGCCGAATTGCGCCGCATCGATGGCGCGAATCTGGCCGATACCCTCAGTCAGGTCCTCGAGTTCGGCGGTGGTCGTGAAGGCAAACCGCTCGATGTCGCAGCGGCGAACCAGGCGGTCCGGTGAGAGAGGTTGAGTTGTGGTCATCTTTTCTTGATGTTCTCGTTCTGCCCGTTTATGCGTTGTGGTCGACCTGTGCCGCGAGTTCATGCAGTGCAGGAGAAATGTTCACCCGGTAGTCGAATTTCTCCAGACGACGCAGGGTTGCGAGCAAGCGGGTGAGATTCTCTGCCGCGTGCTTGCGGACATCCGGCAAGCCAGGTCCGTGCCCTGAAAGCTGGAGTTGGCTTCCTGATCCCGCGAGGTCGCCTTGGAGATCACCGTGGCATCACGCGGCAGCGTCAGGGCTGCGGCAAACTGGGCGCCTTGCGCCCCGGCAACGCAGTGGATCGGCCAGGAACCGCCTTGTGGGCGAAAGGAGCAATGCTGCTGCGGATGCCAGTCACGCGTGGCATAGACCGGCAGTCCCTGCGACGCAAAGGCCTCGATATAGCGGTTGAGTATCGGGACCAGCTCCTCGCCGCCCGACACGGCCAAGCTGCCCCCGGGCAGTAAATTGTTCCGTATGTCCGTCACCAGCGACATGTCACCCGGGCGGGGCTTCCAGTCGGCCCGGTGCTGCATACCCGCAGTGGAAAGCATGCTGACTTTCTCCCGCTTCGCATGATGGCGTGTCGTGGTCACCCCGGTCTAATGCAGCTCTTCATCTTCATCGTGATGAAAGACCAACTCCTCGAGTTCGACCTTGACAGCCTCTCCCAGCGGCTTTTCGGTGAGATCAACCGCCTGAAACAGCCACTGCCCGTTATCCTGCCAACAATAGCCAAACTGCTCCTTGTAAAAACATTCTTTGGGTTCCATGGCGCGCATCTTTCGTCGGGACAAATCCGATTTAAGTTTGGCATACATCTTCACGAAAGCGATGCCGGCATCGACCCGCGGCAAAGTCTTCCATGCCACTCGATATTAAGCCGATGGCCGTTTGCTATATATAAAAGACAGGCACATCAGTAAGTTCCTGTTTCATGCATTCCAAAACCGCTACGAGGATTAAGCCATGATCCACAATCCCATCGATGTAGCCAGCCGTGTCAGTCCTCGTTTGTCAGAATTAATGAGGAGTCGGGTCGAGAATCCGGAGTGCGAGCAGCCTGTCACCCTTATGGCGGTGCGCCGTTTTCTCGCGGGGCTGTTGCCGGCCGACTTCAAGGAGGCCGAGCGAATGCATCATTTTGATGTCAGCGAATCGCCGCTCGATGAACTGGATGCGCTCATCGAGGAGTTTGGCGCAAGCGCACTCGCCGTGGATTTTGTGCAAGCCAGCGCCAGTGAACAGCTCTCGCGGGTGATCGAGGCCATGGTCAACGACGAGAACCGCGAAAATCCGCCGACACTATCCGCAGTGAGGGACGCCCTCATGACTGGCCTTGGCGCGCGTCTGGTCGGCGATGGCGTGTTGGAGGATGACGAAGACGACACGCTGATGTCCGAGATCGAGGCGCTGATCGAACATTTCGGTGCCGACGCCCCCGCTGAGGAATTGCTGCGTTACGAATAGGGGTATCCATCATGGTGCCACACGAGGAACCGAGGGATGGAAAAGTGTGATCTGGCCTTTGTGAGGGAGCATTCGCCATGTTGAGAAAGCGGCGTCCGAGGCGCATTCTGGCGACGTTTCTGGTGGTGCTGGGCGGCGCGCTGATGTTGCTGGCACCTGAAATATGGGCCGGACTGGGGGTACTGGTGCTCGGGGTGTTGCTAGAACTGGCCGGGATTGCACTGGAACGTCGTCCCTAGGCTCCCCGTTTTTCCTTCCGTTGTCCGTTCGGCGTTCATCTATCTTCAGTCATCCTAATATGAACATTAGGAAGCAGGCTTTTACACACAATTGCTCCGTCGATGCCGGTGTAACAACATGAAAAAGACACGGCTTGCTATCATCGGGCTGGGAAACTTGGGACGCAAATGCGTGGAAGCCCTGGTGTCTGATCAGGAGACAGTCTTGGCGGGCGTGATACGGCGTCCCGGCAGTGCCCCGGTACCCTGGCTCAAGGTTCCTGCCGTGACCCATATCAGCGAGTTAAATGAAGTGGATGCCGCGCTCGTCTGCGTTCCAGCCGACGAGGTCATGGGAACGGCAAAGGAACTGCTGCAGAGCCGCATCCCTGTGGTGGAATGCGCCCGCATCCACGGCAAGGCCTTCCTTGAACACAAGTCGGAAATACACCGGGTTGCGCTGCATCACAAAGTACCGGCCGTCGTTGGCGCCGGATGCGACCCCGGCGCCCTCTCCGTGTTCCGCAGCCAGCTCGCGCTGATGGTGCCCCATGGGCAAACGGAGTCCAGCCTGCATACGGGCACCAGCCTACATCACACCGTGGCCGCGACGGGCATCAAGGGGGTACGGAAGGCGCTGGCGACAGAATGCAAATCGGCTGAGGGAAGCCTGCAACGCTATGTGTATGTCGAACTGGAACCCGGGGCGGATGCGCGCACGGTGGAAAACGCCATCGCCAACGACCCCCTCTTCCTCGATGAACAAACGCTGGTTTTCCCGGTGGACAGTATTGCCGCACTGGAAGAAACCAATCGGGGCTTGACGCTGGTGCGTCATGCTGAACCGGCCGAGGCCAGCCACACTTCCTGGTTGCTGGAAGCCCGCTACGATGAGGTAGGCGTGGCTGCACGAATGATGCTTGCCGCTGCCCGCGCATTGCCATTCCTCCAGGCGGGGGCCTATTCCCTGCTCGATCTGCCGCCGGGTGCGCTTTGGGGCGAGCGACGCAGCGCTGCGGAAAATGAGTGGATGTAACTATTTTTGGTGTCATTAATTAAGGAGCACAACATGAAAACCCGATTCGCCGGCTTTGAACTTGTCCGCCGCGACCGCCTGGTCGAGGAATCCCGACACGACGCCTACAAGGCCAAGCACAAGCTTCACGAGCCCACGGTATGCCCGCAATGCGGCGCCGTGTTTCACGATGGGCGCTGGCAATGGCTGTCGAAACCTGCCCAGGCCCACGAGGAAATGTGTCCCGCCTGCCACCGCATTCATGACGATTTCCCGGCCGGCTACGTGAGCGTGGGCGGTTCATTCTTCAAGGATCATCGCGAGGAATTGCTGCATCTGGCAAGGAACGAGGAAGCTCGCGCCAAGGCCGAGCATCCGCTGAAGCGGATCATGAAGATCGAGGACCAGGATGACGGCATCCAGATCACCACGACCGACATCCATCTCGCCCGCGGCATCGGCGAAGCACTGCATCATGCCTACCAGGGCGAACTCGAGTACCACTACAACGCTCAGGAAAACCTGCTGCGTGTGGTGTGGGAACGTTAGGGGGGCGCCTGCACACCCGTCGAGGCGGGCGTCGCCCGTGTTCCGGGAAGACGCGCGATCATTCGCACGCGCGGTCTCCCGACACGCTTCCAGCCCTCCCGCCCCTTGTGCTGCAGCTTGTCGCTGCAGGACCAGACACGACCCACCGAACTTGCCTGACTTATGCGCCGCAATGCTGGGCGTGATAGCCCTGTCGGCGAACTTCATTGACCAGATCCC
>Ga0316601_100001034_pt1 | contig 13081 bp, 10 predicted proteins | sample OWC_soil_day5_no_FD_207663 | JGI IMG/M metagenome (GOLD analysis project Ga0316601, IMG submission 207663) | Wetland soil microbial communities from Old Woman Creek delta, Ohio, United States - OWC_soil_day5_noCT | ecosystem: Environmental > Terrestrial > Soil > Wetlands | place: USA: Ohio...
GAGCCGCAATCGCGCGCGGTGGATCTCGTCGCGGCGCGTCAGAATCTCAACGTGTTGGAGACCGAACGGCAGGCGTCGTTCTTCCTGACGGGAGGTCTCGCCGCGGTGCACGCGGAAGGCCGCTCGCGCGACGCCGTCTGGAACGCCCTCGAGCGCAAAGAGGTCTATGGGACGAGCGGCGATCGCATTTTGCTCTGGTTCCATCTTCTGAACGCGCCGGCGCGGGCGGGTGGCGTCAGCGCGGTGCCGATGGGCGGCGAGGTGCGCATGGCGACGGCGCCGCGCTTCGAAGTGCGCGCGGTCGGTGCGCAGAAACAGCAGCCTGGCTGCCCGGAGTTCAGCGAGCAGACGCTCACTGCGTCGCGTCTCGAAGCCCTCTGCAAGGGCGAGTGCTTCAACCCGTCCGACGAGCGCAAACTGATCACCCGCATCGAGGTCGTGCGGATCCGCCCACAGGCGCAGCCGGGCGAAGCGGTGGCCAGCTTGATCGACGACCCGTGGCGCGTCTTCCCGTGCGAACCGAGCCAGGCCGGCTGTGTCGTGCAGTTCGAGGATTCCGAGTTCGCGACGGCGCCGCGCTCCGCCAGCTACTACGTACGCGCGATCGAAGAAGCGACGCCCACGGTGAACGCGGCGAACCTGCGCTGCGAGACCGACGCGTCGGGCCGCTGCGTGAAGGTGAATCCCTGCTACGGCGACTACCGCACCCCGGCGAGCGACGACTGCCTCGCCGACAGCGAAGAGCGCGCCTGGTCGTCGCCGATCTACGTCGATCCGCTATGAGGGCGGGATCAGCGTGCTTGCCTGTCTACTTCCGAGCGTTGAGCCCGCTGAGTGTAGATCCCGCTGCGTCCAGGAATCGCGCAGCGAGATCGATCGCGCGAGCGGCCTGCGCGGCGGAGAACGCCTCGGCTGGAGTCCCGCTGTCGAGACCGTTGGGGTAGCGGGTCGGAACGTAGAAGAGATCGAGTTCGCGCGCGGCGTCGGTCAGTGCGTCGAGCGTCGCAAGCCGAGGCGAGAGCTTCTCCACGAGAACGCGCACGTTGTGCCGATCACACCGCGAGCGCCCTGATCGTAGTGAACCGCCTTGATCGCCTTCTCAGCCGCGTGCTGCGCGAAGAAGCAGGCTGGTGCATGGCAATCGCCCGATGCGAGATACCGCGCCGAGTCGATCCCGCGCCGCGGCGAGCCAGCGGTCTGCGTTAGCCCGTTCGTCGTTCATGGATCGTCACTCCCTCGCGGGCGATCGCGTCGAACACGTCGAGCTGCCTGCTCATGCCGCGCTCGAACTCCTCGGGTGTGTAGAACAGCAGATCAACGGGAATCAGAATGGCGTCGAGAACACCCGCGAGGAGTTTGCCGCGTTCGAAGCGGGGAAGCTCGGCCTGCACGACGACCACGAGGTCGAGGTCCGAGCAGCCGTCCGCCTCGCCGCGAGCCCAGGATCCGAACACGATCGCACGCTCGGCGCCCGCCGCCTCGAGCGGTCAGCGCAGGCGCTCGGCGAGTTCCACGAGCGTGAAGCGCGCGGGCGCGCGGAGAATGACGACTTCGTCGCTCATTCCGCCGTGAGCTTGTAGCGGATCGGCAGGCGCTTCACGCCGCCGACCAGCGCCGAGGCGAGCCGTTCGACCTTGCCGGCGATCTCGATCTCCGCGATGCGCGGCAACAGGTACTTGTAGGCGATCGCCAACTCGAGTCGCGCGACGTGCGAGCCGAGGCAGAAGTGCTCGCCGACGCCGAAGCCGAGGTGGTGATTCGGATTGCGGTCGACACGGAACACGTCGCCGTCCGGGAAGATTTCCTCGTCGCGATTGGCGGACGGGTAGAACAGCGCGAGTGCGTCGCCCGCCCTGATCGTCTTGCCGCGCAGTTCGAAGTCCACGGTCGCGGTGCGGCCGAAGTGGATCAGCGGACTGACCCAGCGCACGACTTCTTCCACCGCCGCGTCGATCAGTTTCGGATTGCGCACGAGCTTGCGCATCTCGTCCGGGTGCTCGATGAACGCGAGCATGCCGCCGGTGGTGCCGTTGCGCGTGGTCTCGTTGCCGGCCACCACGATGATCAGGCAGAAGGTCAGCACGTCCATCTCCGGGATGCGCTGGCCGTCGACTTCGAGGTGCGCGAAGAGCGAGACGAGATCGTCGCCCGGCTTCTTGCGCTTCTCTTCCACGAGCTTCGCGAAGTAGCCGAACAGTTCCGTCATCGCGGCCATGGCGGATTCCTGCGGCGTCTTGCCGGGCTGCTGGTACTCCGGGTCGCCCGCACCGATGGTGCGGTTGGTCCAGTCGAAGAGCAGATTCCAGTCCGATTCGGGGACGCCGAGCAGCCACGCGATCACCGCGATCGGCAGCGGCGCCGAGACTTCCTTCACGAAGTCGCATTCGCCGTACTCGCCCGGGCCGCTCTTCTGGAGCAACTGGCCGACGATCTGCTTGCCGATGCGCTCGATGTCGGCGTGGATGCTCTTCAGGTAGCGGGGCGTGAAGCGCTTCGAGATGAGCTGCCGGTAGATGCCGTGCTTGGGCGGGTCGAGCTGGATCAGGGTGGGCGGGAAGACGTTGGGCACTTCGGGCTCGTGCGAGAGCACCAGACGCGGGCCATTCAGGAACTTCTCGGGCTGCTTCCCGATCGCCACGATGTCGGCGTGCCTGGTGATCGCCCAGAACGGCATGCCGCGGGTCCGGTCGAACCAGTGGACGGGGTCTTCGCGGCGGAGGCGGGTCCAGACGGGGTGGGGGTAGCCGCGGGCGGCGTAGTGATCTGGGTGGATCAGGTGGAAATCCTCGAACGGGTCCGCTGCGCTGCTCGCCACGGGCGCCTCCTGGTGTTGGGCGGCCCATCATAGACCAACAAGTGGCTCCGAAGATCTTGGCGCCGGAAATCGAGTGGGTTGCCCCACGGGCTTAGTCTGATCAATAATGGGAACCTCGACCATTCCCTGAGAGATTCCTCCGGAGGCCCCCATGTTCCACGTCCGCTTGCGATTCCCCGCGCTGTTCGCCGCATCCGTGCTGGCAGCGTTCTGCTCGGCTCCCGCACAGGCCGGATCCGACGACCACTCCGAACGCGACGCCTATCCCACCGACGTCTGCGTCGCCCACAAGCTCCGTGCGGCGGCCGACTACTGCCGCGAGGCCGTCTGGGCCTGGGATCGCGGCGATCCCTCGCAGTCCGTGGACCGGCGACTCGCCAAGGCGCGCAAGCGGCTGGCGTCGACGTGGGTGAAGGCGGAGGAGCAATCGCTGGCGGCGGGCGTCTCCTGTGGGGAGACCACGGCGACCTCCGCCGAGATGATCAGCGTGCTCGACGCCGGTGCCGAGGATCTCGCGACGGCGATCGCGACCTCCGAAGGAGCCGTACAAGGACGAGGCAACGGCCACGGCCATGACAAGTGCGACAAGGACGACAAGCACGGCAGCTTCGACAAGCGCGACAAGGACAAGGAAGACGAGCACAGCGAAAATGCGCGGTGTGTCGATGCAGGCAAAGCGGAGCGCGTTTGTGAGTCGCGTCGCAACATGCTCGCCGCACAGGCGTGTCGCCACCTGCTCAACGCCGAATCGACGCACCTTCGCCATCGCGACCAGGACCGCGACCGCAGCCAACTCGATTGGAGCGTTTCCAGGGTGAACGCGCATCTCGCGAAGCAGTGGGAGACGGGCGCGGCGAAGTCGTGTGAAGGCGGCCCGACCGGCGCCGAGGCTGTGGAAGCCGTCGGCGCCGCTGCCGACGACGCACTCTACGCGGCGCTGGTTTCCCCGCGCGTCTCGACCGAGTGGACGATGATCACGCCGAATGCCGAGGTGCCCTACCAGGGCGAGACGCTCGAGCCGATCTGCTCGAAGGGCACGCCGTGGGTGTTCTTCGTCAAGCGCGGCAGCGTCAACAAGACGCTGATGTACTACCAGGGCGGCGGAGCGTGCTGGGACTACACCTCGTGCAGCCTGCCCACGCACAAGACGTCGACGGGCCCGGGCGACAATCCCGCGGCCGCGAGCACCGGCTTCGCCGACCTCTCGAATCCCGAGAACCCGTTCCGCGACTGGAACGCGGTGTTCGTTCCCTACTGCACCGGCGACGTGCACTGGGGCGACGCGGTCGTGGACCATGAGAGCGCGAACGGAAATCAGAGCGTCACGATCCACCACAAGGGTTACGTGAATGCACAGGTCGCCGAGAAGTGGGCGCGCGAACACTTCGTGAATCCGGACGCGGTCTTCGTCACGGGTTCCAGCGCGGGCGCTTACGGCGCGATCGTGAATTCGCTCCCGCTCGAGGAACATGCCTGGCCGTCATCCCACTTCGACGTTCTCGGCGACGCCGGCAACGGCGTCATCACCCGGGACTTCCTGGAAAACGACATCTCCAAGTGGGGCGTCGAGCAGAACCTGCCCGACTGGATCCCGGCCCTGAACGTTCCGCTCACCGAACTCACGGCTGCGGATCTTTGGACCGAATCGGCGCTCTTCTATCCGCGCAATCGCTTCGGCAACTACAGCACGGCGTTCGACGGCGGACAGGGAGGCCAGACCGGTTTCTACAACGTGATGCTGAATCCCGGCAACGTGGTCCAGTGGTTCTTCTGGTGGAGGCCGACCTGCGAGTGGAACTCGATCATGCGCAGCCTGGTGCAGGACTCCGCCTCGAATGCGCCGAATTACCGCTACTACATCGGTTCCGGCTCGCGGCACACGATGTGGGGCAACGACAAGGTCTACACCGACACGACGGGCGGCGTACCCACGATCGTGAGCTGGATCGACGCAATGCTGGACGGCACGCCCGCCTGGACGAACGTCGAGAGCTCCGACCCGGGCCTGCTGCTCCCCGGCGATCCCCAACCCAGCGCTCCGCCCGAAGAGCCCTACGACCTGGACGCCGGCCGCATCCTCTGCGAGGACTGAGGGGACGGTCCTCGACGGTGCTTGGCGTTTGACTGGAGGGACACACTTCGCGAGGTGTGTCCCTCCAGTCCCCTGCCCGTCCGCGGCGAGGACCGTCCCCTTTCTCCGCTAGGCTCGCCGGGTGCGGCGGGGCGTGCAGGTGGTGGACTTCGGGTTTCCGGGGAGGCCGGCGTTCGACAGCGCGTTCTCGCGGGCGCTGCTCGATCTCGTCGCGACGGGCGCGGCGCCGGAAACGTTCCGCCTCTATCGACCCGACGACGTGCTGGCCTTCTCGGGTGTCGACGCTGCGAGCGCCGGCTTCGCCGAAGCGGCTGCCGCCGCGCGCGCAGCCGGCTTCGAACCCGCGCTGCGACTCGCCGGCGGCCGCGCCGCCGTCTTCCACCGCGAGACCCTCGCATTCGCGTGGACGATCCGGGCGCCCGAGTCGCGCAACGGCATCCGCGCGCGCTTTGCAGAAATCGCGGCGATCGTAGCCGCGGCGCTCTGCCGACTCGGCGTCGATGCGCGCATCGGCGAAGTGCCGGGCGAGTACTGCCCCGGCGCGTACAGCGTCAACGCGCGCGGCGTGCGCAAGTTGATGGGAGTCGGGCAGCGCGTGATCCGCGGCGCCGCGCACGTCGGCGGGGTGATCGTAGTACGCGACAGCGCTCGCGTGCGAGACGTACTGGAACCCGTCTACGGCGCGATGAACGTCGCGTGGAATCCCGTGACGACCGGGAGCATCGAGGATGAACTCGGCACCGCGACGCGCGCCGAAGTGACCGCCGCGCTGCTCGCCGAGCTGCAATCGCGCTTCGAAATCATGCCAGGGGAAGCTCTGCCGGTGGATGCGGTGGTCGCCGCTGCGGCGCCGATCGAGTCGCGCTTCCGCGTCGATGCCACACTCGATCGCGTAGAACCTACGACGGGACTCGCGTCGCGCGACAAGCTCGTGATGGACCGCTAGCGCCGTTGCTCGCTCTCGGAGAAGCGCAGGCGACGGCGCCGAAGCAACGTCGCGAGCGCCGCGCCGGCGGCCGCCGCGAGGGCAACAGCGTCCGGCTCGGGCGCGAAGGCCAGCACGGCGTCCTCGCCGTAGGCCGCCAGGTACACGTGCCGGCCATCCGGACTCACCGCGAGCGACACGGCGCCGGCGACGTCGGTGCTCCACTCGTCGATTCGGGCGAGCGCGCCGCTCGCGGGGTCGATCGAGTAGGCCAGCAGCGCCGAGTTCTGCGGAGCACCTCCCCCCTGGTAGTCGTAGGCGGCCACGAAGACGCGGCTTCCGTCGGGAGAGAAGGCGAGGGAACCGGGGTAGCCGCCGTGGCCGTTGGTGGAGGCGGCCTGCACGTTGCTGATTTCGCCCGACACCGGATTGCGCACGGCGCATGCGACCTGGATCGCGGTGAGGAAGCAGAGCCGCAGTCCGTCCGGACTCGCTTCGACGTCGTACGCGTACTGGATCGCGTCGAAGGGATCGAAGCCGGGCTGGTCCGCATACGAGCGCATGAACTCCAGGGTCCCGTCGCCAAGACGCCAGAACACCGAGAGCCCGGCGTAGCTGCGGGGCGCGACGTAGACGTGATTGCCGTCCACCGGAACGGCGATGCTATTTGCGAAGTTCAGCTCGGGCCGATCGACCTCATCGAGGGTCTGGAGGTGCGACAGAGCGCCGGTCACTGGATTCCGCGTAAAGGCCATCACCCAGCCTTCGACTCCGCGACCGCCTACTGCGTAGGCGTTCTCCCCGTCCGCGCTCAACTCCAGTTCCTCCGGACCCGTCATCGCGGGAATCAGGCTGTCGTCGACGCCGCCGACCCCGGCGAGATTGCCGGTGGCGGAATCGCGCGCGTAGAAGGTGATCGCGTCGTCACGCCAGCGTGTCTCGTAGAGAGAGTTGCCGTCGGGGCTCATCGCACCCGTGCGATAGTTCGGCACGATGGCGTGCGGATCCTCGCCGTAGGCGCCGACCGTCGCAAGGAAGCCGAGTCCGCCGGTCCCCGCGTCGCGCGCGAAGCTGGAGATCAGCGATCCCTGACTTCCCATCGCGTAGACGTGCTTGCCATCGGGACTCGCTACGACGCTCTGGGCGCCGCGCATCGCGCGCACACCCGCGCCATCCGCCAGCAGCGTGTCGAGGCTCAGCGCGCCCGTCCCGGAGTCCCGGTCGTAGACCGACAGCGTGCTCTGGTACGAGTTGGTGACGAACACCTGGCTCGAGTCCGGGAACGCGGCGACGGTCAGGCGAATCAATGAGAAGGGAGGAAGCGGATTGGGCTCCTGCAGCACGCGCTGCAGATAGTCGAGCCCGGAACTGAAGATGTCGAAGCCGAAGATCGCAACAGCGGGCTCGAAAGAGCCCGCTGCGTAGACGTGTTTTCCGTCGGCCGTCATCACCACCGAGGTCACGTTGGCGAGGCCGTCCACCCCGGACGTTCCGTCGCGCTGCACCTCGTAGAAGCTGAGCAGACCCGTGCTGTCGCTGCGCCCCAACACGGCGACGGCGTTCTCGTAGGAGCCCGCCACGTAGAGCACCTGGCCGTCCGGGCTCAGGTCGAGCGCGAGCGCGCCTTCGAGCCCATCGAAACCACTCTGGCCGTCCTGCGCCACCTGGACCTGAGAGAACTGGCCGATGAAGTCGGTGGCGAAGACGGCCACCGACGAGTCGAACTGCGACGACACATAGACCTGCGGGCCGTAGGTGCCGTTGCGAGCGACGACGGCGCTCGCGCCGGAAAGACCGGTGACGCCGGAAACGCCGTTCTTCCAGACGTCTACGAAGTCGAGGCCCGGGTAACCCGGATCGAAGACGGCCAACGCGTTGTCGGCGTAGCTCGACACATAGACGCGGCCGGCGTAGGCCCCATCCGGCAGCACGGCGACGCCGGTCGGCGTCGCCAGACCGTCGACGCCGCCTTCGCCATCCCGCAACACCTGGAGAAGGTTCAGCGTCCCCGTGCTCGGGTAGCGCTCGAACACGGCGAGGGCGTTCTCGCTCTGCCCGAGCACGTAGACGTAGAGGCCGTTGGGCGACACCGCAACCGCCGCCGCGCCGGCGAGCCCGTCCACACCGTCGACGCCGTCGGTCAGCTTGCCGTAGTAGCGGTACTCGAGCGTCGCCGGATCCCGGTAGAAGATCGCAACCGAGTTCTCGTACTTGCTGGCGACATACACGTTTTGGTTGTCGGGGCTGACGGCGGCGGCCCAGGCGCCGCCGAGGCCGTCGGCGTCGTCGTGCACGGTCTGGACCAGGCTGAAGGCGGCGCCAGCGCGCGGGACGGCGAGCGCCATCCCGATGGCGAGGAAGAGCCCGATCCGACGTGATGACAGGCAGTTTCGAAGCAACATGCGGCAGCCCCCCGTTCCCCTGCAATGGGACCACAGCCGTCCGCTCCCCGCCATCGGCAGCATCACACCCGCTCGCGCTCCGGCTGGCGCATCGTGTCGGTCAGGAAGAACGTCCCCGTCGCGCGTGCGAGCAGCTTGCCCTCGGCGTTCACGATGTCGCCTTCGGCATAGGCCAGCGACCTCGTGCGCTGTACGCAGCGGCCCGAGGTGCGGATCGTTCCGTGCTGCACGGGCCGGAAGTAGTTGATCTTCAGCTCCACCGTCGCGCAGCCGCGGCCGGGCGGAAGCTCTTCGATGACGGCGCGACCGAGTGCGGTGTCGAGTAGCGAGAAGAGCACGCCGCCGTGCGCGCGATCGGCGCGACTCATGTGGCGGCGCTCGAGGTCCAGCTCCAGCACGAAGGCGCCGTCCTGCATGCCGAGCGTGCGGACGCCCAGGTAGTCGGTGAACTCGACCTCGCCCATCGCTTCGCCTCCTGTCGATCCTCAGCTCGGTGCGCGCGCTGCGACCGGGAGTGCCTGCCGCAGCTTCGCCCAGATCTGTTCCGCGAGCTGCGGCACGAGCGGCGCCAGCTCGCGCTCGAGCATCTGGCGCACGGCGTCGCGACACTGCTCGCGTCCCCGCGCGGCGAGCCGCGACAGTGATCCCTCGCGCAGCACGAGGCGCGCCACGCTGCGCGGCAGCGCGACGCCCCTCATGCGCTCCGCGAGCTGCTCGCGCCCCACGTACCAGCTCATCGCCGCGAGTCCGAGACCGCCGAGGCCGCCGATCAGGAACGCGACCGGGCCGGTGGTGTGCAGCAGCCCGACCAGCACCGCGGCGCCGAGGTGATGGCCGAAGCCGCCCGAGATGGTGGCGACCACGAGACTCACGCCCGCCGTGACGGCGGCGCCCACGGCCGTCGAAACCTCGCGGCCGAGCGAGGTGCCGAGCGCACTCTGCGAACTCCGCGATAGATCGCCGGCCGAGAGAGCGAGTCCGCCGTTCGCGCCGACGCCGAAGCTGCGCCCGAGCGTGCTCTCGATCGCCGCCGCGAGCGTCCCCTCGAAATCGGCGCGCGCGCGCACCAGCTGCGCCTCCAACTCCGGCTCGAAGGCCTGGCACTCGGCCTCCATCTGCTGCTCGAGCGACTTCACGCTGCCGCCCTGGGCACGGAAGGCGCGCAGCTTCGGGACGAGGCGCTCGTCGTAGAGCCGCTCGCACACGAAGTCGGCGACGGAGGCGGCGAGCTTCGCCGTCGCGCCGCGCACGTCGCTGCCGATCGCCGCCTCGATCCGCTCGATCTGGATCTTGCGTACGCTCGCGAGCAGTGACTCGAAGTAGGCGTCGCCCTGCGGCAGCGCGATCCGGCGCTGGAGCCGCCGCGAACGCAGCGTCCCGGCGGTGGCAAGCACTGTGCGCGGGATCACGACGAAGAGCAGCGCCGTCATCGCCCAGAGCCCGATCCACGCCGCCGCGGGAACGCCGGCGGCGTCCATCATGCGCGCCGCATCGTCGTTGCTGGGCAGCGGCCAGCCGAGCACGAGCGCCGCGGGGCCGAGCACCAGGCGCAGCGCAAGCGCCGCGCTCTCGGGTTCTCGGATGAAGGTGCTCCGCCACACCATCGCGTAATCGAAGAAGACTCCACGCACGAACATCCCCGCAACGGCGCCCACCGCGAGCGCCGCGGCCGCAGCGTGGAAGAGACGGCGGAGCGCGGCGGCCGGCAGCGCGCCGGCTGCGTCGAGCCACAGCGACCAGAAGCGCCGCGCCACTTCCCCGCTGCGCGCGGCGCTCGCCACCGCGTCGCGCCCGTAGCGCCGCAAACGCAGGAACAGCGTGGGAACCGCACGGCCGAGCAGCCAGCCGCGAACGCCGCGCGCTCGCGGCGCCGGCTGGAATGCGAGCGACGCGCCCGTGCGCAGACCGGGCGCAGCAGCGTCCACGCCGCGCGCTCGCCTGGTTCGCCACAGGAACGGCCCGGCGATGAGAAGTGCGTAGAGACCGAGGTTCCACGCCACCAGCACCGCGATCGGGTTGTAGAGCACGTGGATCTGCGCAGCGGGACCGAGCGAGTTGGCGAACGCGCCGAGTCCGAACGGAACGAGCAGCGCTGCGATCGGCGCGCGCGGCGCGGCGGCAAGGTGCAACAACGTGCGGTAGCCGGCGAGATCGTGCGCGAGCCGGTACGCGGCACGACGTGCCAACCACTCCGCTTCGCCCTCGGCGTCCTCGGTGCTCGCGGCCGCGTCCGCCTCCGCCGCCCCGTGCGATGCGGCCAGCTCCGGCTGCGTTTCCTCGACGGCGCGCACGAGCAGGATCTGGGCTGCGTCCGACGCCCGCATGGCGGCAGGCTAACTCAATGCGTGGGGGGCGACGGGAGCGAGCACCGGCGTTTCCGTCTCGCCCTCGAGCCACGCCGCAACCACCGCGGGCGCCACCTCGCCGCGCAGCAGGCGCCGCGCCTCGTGCAGCCGCACCAGGTGGAAGAAGAAGACCGCGAGCGCGAAGCCCGCGGTGACGATCGCGAGCACCGCGATGGCGCCCGGTTCGGCGTCGAGGCTCGTGACGCGTTCGGCCACGATCCAGCTCGCGCCCCCGCAAACCGCCAGCGACGCCAGCACCGCGAACCAGACGCGCGCCAGCACTCTCGTCCAGCCGTGCGCGAGGTAGCTGGCGAGTTCCGCATGCGTGAAGTTGTCGAGAAACCAGCCGGTGTCCTCGTCCACCGCGCGTGAACGCGGCGGCAACACCCGATCGCCGCTGAGCGGGTCGATCGCAGCCTGACCGTTCGCGTGCGCCTCGATGCCGAGGCGGATGCGCGCGTGGATGCGCTCGTCGATCGGGAAGCGCAGCGCTGCGACGAACGCGAGCGCCGAGAAGAAGGCCGGCAGCAGTGCGAAGATCGCCTTGATCGCGAGCACCACTTGCGGCGTCTGTTCGACGTTTGGCACGTAGCCTAGCGTGCCGAGCACCGCGATCGGAATCGCCGCGCTCGGGATCGCGACGAACTTGGTCAGCATCGCCCAGAAGGAGGTGTACTGGGCTTCGCGGCGCTTGCCGGTGTGCAGCTCGTCGTAGTCGATCACGTCGGCCTGGATCGAGGGACCGAGGAAGAGCCCCGCGCCGAACGACGAACCGGACCAGGCAATCAGGATCAGTGTGGGCAGCGTGTCGCCGCGATCGAGGAAGAACATGCCAGCGCCGCCGGTGATGCCGAAGAGGAAGCTCGCGAGCCACGTGGGTTTCTTCCCGAAGCGACGCGCCGCCCACATCCATGCCGGAAGGAACAGGAAGCCCGCGCCGAAGTACGCGGCGAGGAACGCTGCGAGCCAGCCGCCGGGGTTGTCGGGCCGGATCACGTAGGCGTTGAAGAACGGCATGAAGGTGCCGGGGATCGCGCTGGCCGCGCTGCCGACGACGTACGAGGTGAGCAGGATGCGGAACGGTCGATTGCGCAGCGCGCGCCGCACGCCCGGAACGAATGGGTTCGAGGGGCGCTCGGCAAAATCGCGACGCTCGCGCACGCGCACCGCGAGCAGCAGACAGCTGGCGGTGAGCGCGATCGCGAAGGCCGCGCCCATCGCGGCGAAGGCGTCTCGTTCGCTCATGCCGCCCGCACTCATCAACAGGCCGGGTGCGGCGGCCGCCAACACCGTGCCGAGGATGCTGAAGCCTTCGCGATAGCCGAACAGCCGCGAGCGCTCGTGGTAGTCGAGCGTCAGCTCGGGTCCCAGCGCGTAGTGCGGCAGTCCGTAGAGTGTGTGGAAGACGAAATAGAGCACGAAGCTCAGCGCAAACCAGGTGGACGCGGCACGCACGTCCATCGACGCGGGCGGCGCGAAGAGTGCGTAGAAGGCGAGCGCGCAGAGCGGCGCACCCAGCGCGATGAAGGGCCGCCGGCGTCCGAAGCGCGAGCGCGACCGATCCGAGAGCCAACCGACCAGCGGATCGGAGAGCGCGTCGAGCGCGCGCGCCGCGGCGATTGCGATCGCGAGATAGCCGAGCGACACTCCTACGACGTCGGAATAGAACTTCGGGAGGTGGATGTAGATCGGAACGAGCATCGCGGCGCCGGCAAAGCTGGGCGCGCCGTAGAGGAAGAGCAGCGAGCGCGGCAGCCGCTCGCGCGGGCTCGGACTCGGTTCCAACCTGACTCCTCGGCTGCCTCGGCCACGACTCCACTGCCGCTCGGCGAACGGGCGGAGGATGGCGCGGTGGCCCGCACTCGGCGAGTCGGCGGCTCAGGCTGAGCGGCTCGGCGGCCGAACATCTCACGAGGAGCCACGATGCAGGGCGCCGACGGACCCGACTTCGATCCCTTCTGCTGGCACGACGACCCGGTCTACGGGCTCGCGCTCCGCCTCGGCGACCCCGCCGCGAACGACTGGCGCTCCGATCTCGTGCTCGACATCGACCACATCGTCGAATGGGTGCGCACCGAGGATCGGATCCGCTTCCGCATCGCGCCGGCGACGCTGGTCTTCCACGGCGTCAGCGACCTGCGCATCGACGTCGACTGGGGCATGCGCGGCTGGCAGGTGGCGCCCTCGCTTCCGACGATCGACCGCATCGGGCGCGAACGGGTCCGCGAAGCCGAACAGCGAATCTTCCTCGACCGGCCGTACTACGCGTGGCGCGTCGCATTCGCGTCTCCCACCGGTGGGTCGATCTCGTTCGGCGCGGTGGGCTTCGACCTGGCGCTACGGCGGGAGCCCACGCTGGAAGACGAACAGCGCGTCCCTGCGTCGCTGCGGGACGGCGGCGCGTGAACGAAGCGCAGCGGCAGCACCTGCACCTGCACGAAGCGCTGCGCGCGGGCGACCTCGAAGCCGTGCGCAACGCGCTCGGTAACCCGCGCGACTTCG
>Ga0316601_100001036_pt1 | contig 13074 bp, 12 predicted proteins | sample OWC_soil_day5_no_FD_207663 | JGI IMG/M metagenome (GOLD analysis project Ga0316601, IMG submission 207663) | Wetland soil microbial communities from Old Woman Creek delta, Ohio, United States - OWC_soil_day5_noCT | ecosystem: Environmental > Terrestrial > Soil > Wetlands | place: USA: Ohio...
AAGGTAAAATGGGTCAAGGTGGCGGAACCTTTGGAGGACAAGAGAAGGCAAGTGTAACAAGATTATTTTCAAATAACAGCTTATCAGATCAAATAATATGGTTTTTCCCACTAGCTGTAATTGGATTTATTGCAGCAGCATTAAAAGAAAAACTTAATCGTCCTTTTGATAATAAAAGAAAGTTAGATTTAATACTATGGTCAATGTGGCTATTACCTGAGTTTATATACTTCAGTTACACAACAGGATTATTCCACCCTTACTATTTAACAATGATGGCACCACCAATTGCAGCTTTAGCTGGTATTGGAATTACAGCAATGTGGCAGTTTTTCAAAGAAGGTGGAAAGAAAGCATGGTTCCTGCCAATAGCATTTGCTCTAGATGGATTAGTTCAAGTGTTGATATTAGCTTATAACAGCACATCAAATATTGCAAAAATAACAATGGCAGCATCAGCAGTACTATGTTTTGGAGCTTCAATACTTTTAGCAGCTTCAATCTTATTAAAAAATAAAGATGTCTCATTGGTTAAAAATACAAAGCTAAAGAAAATGCTAGCAGCTACAGCTTTAACAGGATTATTAATAGCACCAACAGTATGGTCAGGAACTACAATGTTCTATACAATGAGTGGAACCTTCCCAGCAGCTGGATTATCATTAGTGAATAGCGGTGGAAAAGGTGCTCAAGGCATGGGCATGGGTATGTCAAATAACTCTAGCAGCTCAAAGCTAATAGATTTTTTAAAGAAGAACAAAACAACAGAAAAATATCTCCTAGTAACTTCGTCTACTAATGGTTATGCTTCAGACATAATAATCAAAACAGGTGAAGCTGTAATGACCTCAGGATTCTTTGGAACAGATAAAGCAATTACCTTAGCTCAATTTAAGGAGCTAGTTAAAAAGGGCGAGGTAAGATATGTAATGGTAGGAGGCCAAGGAGGAGGTAATGACGAAATTATGACCTGGGCTAAAGCTAATGGCAAGCTTGTTTCAGAAAGCCAGTGGAAGGATTCTACTACAGCAAAGGATAAAGCTATGGCAAATAATAAAGAAGCAAAAACTACTGAAAATAACAATACTATTGAAAACAATAATTCTGCTGATCAGCAAAATCAAATGGATGGCAGAATGGGTGGAGGTATGAACGAACAGCTATATGATTTAAAAGGCGCTGATACAACTAAATAGGTGACTGCCTCTTCAGTTTTAAGTTTTAAATTAATAGCTCAACTATATATGAGGGTGTGATAAATGTATAAGATACTTTTGTCACACCCTTATTTTAATTTTTATGATAAAATAAAATATATATTTTTACTCATATTGAAACTAAATCCATATTTTCCTTATCCTTATTATTGTGAGGTGATGATAAATTGACAGTTCCGGAACTAAATAAGATGGTTACAGATATTTATGAAGCTACCTATAAGGATGTTTTAAGATATGTTATTTCTAAATGTCGTAGTGCAGATGACATTCCAGATTTAATTCAAAATACATATCTAAATTTTTATAATAGGCTAAGAAAACATGGGGAAGTTAAAGAACCTAAAAAGTATCTAATTAAGATTGCTAGAAATGAAGTATATAAACTATATGGTTTTTTAAGCTTTGCTAAAACCTCAGTACCAGTTTTTTCACAGGTGGATGAGGAGGATTTCTCAAAATATGAGTGGGAGCTTTTTTCTCAGGAGATAGAGGATAATAACCTGCAGTGCAGTGAGATTTGGGACCATATAAAGAATTATGATCTTCTTACTTTTAAGATTTTTGTACTATATTTTAGTGAAGAACTTAAGATATGTGATATCGCAAAGACTCTTAAGGTTAAGGAATCAACTGTTAAGAACAGGCTATATCGTACTATGAAGGAGATCCGTAAGGAATTTAGTTTCTAGGAGGTATATTTTAAATGAAAATTAATGAATTCATAAAAAAAGCAATTGATGAAAATATAGCTGACAAAGAAGACATATTAAACAACACATTAAGTAGTCCCTATCAAAAGCAGGCTTATAGCAAGGATAGGTTAACGTCGAGGAAAATGGCCTTTAGGGCTGCACTATCCTTAGCAGTAATAAGTATTATAGTAGGCCTTAATCTTTTTGGTGGTTTTCCTATTAGGGACCACAGTGAAATATCTCAAGGTAAAAAGAGTGTAAAGCAGGGAGATACTAAGAAGCAGCCACAAAAAAATATCTTTACTTTAGTAGCATATGCTGCAGAAAAAACTAATGGAAATGAAACAGCAAAGCAGGAAACTAAAATGATATTAAAGCCTAATGTTAAGTTTCAACTGCCTTTTGGTAAGATTACAAGAATGAAAAAAGCTTATTTGAGTGGAGAAATGAAAGGAAAGTATCCCGTTGAATTTGCAGGCGGCGGCTTTGTGGGCACAGGTGACAATATTGATTCAGTTACAATAACATCTGAAGCAGGAGAGTTAGATTACTTCGATAGTGACAGACTCAAGGAAATGGAGAGAAGAGGGCAGCTTTATATTTGTAGAATTCCATTTTCTAAGGAAAAAATGAATCCAAAGTGGAGCATTGAAAAAGTTGTAGAGGTTTTTTATCAAATGTGGTCTAGTGGGGAACTTGATGAATATAAGAACAAATACTTTGCAGGTAAAAATATAAATTTAGATGATTATTCTATAGGGCTTAAATACCAAGGTACTCCCAATATTGAAACTGTGTATTTAGAAATAGCGAATAAGAATAATGAGAGACCTCAATATTCACAGCGGGGAAGTACTTTAGTAGTAAAATCGGATAAAAATGTTGGTTGGTGCCCAATTAGGACTATGGAGGCCTTAGAAAACTCTGAGACCCTTAAGTATGAAGATGCGCCAGGAGATATTCTAACAATAACAGTTAAATTTGTTGGAGGAGAGATTGTAAAGCAAACTATAAACTTATCCCTTGATAAGGAAGGAAATGTTATAGGAGAGATTAGACAGGTGCCTGCCTCTTAAGTTTTAACCAAATGTTAAAATAAAACGTATTAAGTTATAGAATGTGAAAAAGGGAGATTTATTTTTAATCTCCCTTTTAATATTAAATTTAGCTATCAATTAATTCCTATTGAAAAGTTGGTGCATCTGGAACGCTTGTCCAATCTACTGGCGTGTACCAAGAGGAATTAGTAGCTGAAATCCACATGTTTACAGTTTGTGTGAAAACCACGTCACCATTGATTCTGATCTGCATATCTTGTAGATACCAATTGTCAGTTGACATTATGCCACTTCCACTTACTCTAAGCCAAACCTTTTTAACCTTGGAAGGTGAAAAGTTTTGGTCTCCTATATATACATAGTAATCATCAGTAGCATTCATTTCAAAATCGTTATATCCTTGTTTATCTAAAAGCCATTCTTTCTTTGTACCATCTTCAAGCTCCATTCCTAGATAAACGTCTGCATTTGTATAAGCGCCTATTTTATTACCAGTATGTAGTGTAATAGAGTAAGTTCCCATAGGTCTTCCATCTAAATTTGCACAAGTATCCCAAGCATTAGAGAAGTTTCCATAATAATTGCTGTACTCAGCATCAGTAAGAAGCTTCACAGCAAGATTTTGTCCGCCTTGGAAAGCTTGAGTTAAACGCTCTATTCTGTTGTTTTGGTTTAATACTGACATAGCAGAATTATAGTCCATGTAGTTGTAGCCTACTCCAGTTTTTAAAGCTGTAGAATAAAGGTTTGTCCAGCTTTGTTCTTCAACAACATAAGGAGAAGAACCATAAACTGAATTTGAGGCATTATTCATTAAATAAAATGGTACTGAATATGCAGAGCTAAATTTATAGCCAAAAACTGATGGTTTGTAATCTTGAATATTATTGTTACCTAAATTAGCCCATACATATGGCTCTGCAGCTTTCTCTAATTCAGAGTGAAGAGCACGTCCATCTGCATTAGCTGCATAAACTCCAGCCTCTGGGTTTACAAAGTAACCATGGCAGTATAAATCTCCGGTAATATGAGTAACCCAGCCAGCAGCATATGCAATTTCTTTTAGATCCCTGCTTTGCAATGCTAATCTAAGCTGAGTTGCCGCCATTGAGCCGACTCTATCATAATGATATCTGTCAGACCAAGGAGAATATTCTAATGCTTGTCCAGGTTGAAGCATGCCTAAGTCGGGACCATTAGCTCCCCATGCAGCTACGTCAGGATATAGAGTTAGCGCTTGTCTAATAATACTGTCCTGTGGTAGTGCTTTAGCAGTCTGATTCATTAAAGTATAATGAGAACCTGCGCCAAAGGCTTTAGCAGATTTTGCTGGCAGGGCAGCGAAGCTTCCACAAATTACAGCAAAAGAAAGAAGTAGTGATAATAATTTTTTTTGTTTCATAAGTACACCCCCAAGTTTTTTATCTTTTGGTTATTAAATTTATGTATGTAAAAAAATACAAACATATAAAGTATATAGGGTTATGAATAATATGTCAATGAATGAAAAATGTAGAAAAATGTAGAAGTTTTGCGGAATATTATATGATTTGCCTAACCACGATAGTATTTTCAAAGCCCTGAAATATAAAAAGAAAACAATTAAAAAAGTTAAAAATTTATAGGAAAAATAAGGACTTGCAGCATATAATACATTAGCTAAATATGCTTGGACAAATAGAAAGGAGGATTTTTATGGTAAATGACTACATTAAGTTAAATTCTTTAATATATATACTAACTGGAATTAATCCTAAAATTGTTAACAATATAGGGATAGCACTAAAGGCAGTTCTTGCTGGACATGAAGCAAGCAAGGTAACTGATAAGGAAGAATTAGATGAAGCCATAGAATTTACTGGTTATTCCTATGATCCAGAGCAAGATATATTCTATTCAACCTTAGAACCCTGGCAAAGAAAGTATGGATATTGTCATCTCTATGATGAATTGTCAGCACCTTGGGGCATGATAATGGATTGTGAACCTATGTTCTTTGAGTATGATAACAAAAAATGGATGATCTCCGTGTGGAAAGGACAGTATGATTTAACAACAGGTTGTGAAATTGGTATATATACAAAAGAAGAGCCCAAGTTGAAGTTAACAGAATTCTTAACTGGTACCTTCTATAATTGTGCTACAGATGAAGATATGCTGGAGATGTCTTATACTCTAAGAAAGAACGGAGAAACAATGCTAACCAGAGAAGATGTACACTGGTGGCTTACAGGGTTTAAGCTTGGAGAGTATACGGAGCCTTCTGAACTAACTATGGAAGTAAATATTACCTTTAAGAATAGTAGAATGGCTCAAGCATATGTAGATGCATTAAAGAGAGCAGGATATTTAGAGGATGATATAACTGTAGAAGGATCAAAAGTAAGCTTCATCTTTGATGAACCTCATACACCTCAACCACTAACAAGATATAAACCCTTTGAAAGACTTATTCAGTGGAAAAATAAGCTCATGTGTGATACCTATCAGGAGGTCACTGAAGGATACAACGACATTAATGACAAATTAAATGCAATAAAAGAGCAAGAACCTAAATTGTACAAGAAGATTATGCATCTTAGAAAAATGAATAAGCTTTTTGATATTCATGAATTCATTGAAGGGTATTTGCATTAAAGGTTTAAAAAGTAGAGAACTGTCCCCGCTTTGGGGCAGTTTTTTTCATGAAGAAGTGAGATGGCATTTCTAAGTATTGTTAAATAATGTTAAAATAACGATTGACCTCTCTGGTCAATAGAGTTATTATAATAGTATAGAAGAATGGCGGTGGCCATATTGGAAAGCAAGTTCGGTAGAAAGGGGGAAAATGCTATATTTTCAAAATTTCAAAATCTAGAAACTGAAAAACAGGAGCGTATTTTAAATGCGGCCATGAAGGAATTTGCTAAAAAAGGTTACAAAAATGCCTCTACAAATGAGATTGTAAAGGAAGCTGCTATTTCCAAAGGAGCTTTATTTCACTATTTTAAGAATAAAAAGGAGTTATTCCTGTTTTTATATGATTATTCTGTAGAGTACTTAACCAATGAAATACTAAAGAAGTTCAATTATGAGGAAGGAGATATCTTTCTTAGAATGGAGCAGATTATGATGCTGAAAATTGAAAACTTCAAGAGGCATCCTCAAATGTATGACTTTTTTCTTGCGGCCTATATGGAAGACTGTGATGAGGTTAAAAGTGAGCTAGAGAGTAAAAATAAGGTGATAACTGAAAGTGGCTACAGCAAAATATATGAAGGCATTGATTTTTCAAAGTTTAGAGAGACCATTGATGTGAAAAAGGCTATTGAGATTATAAACTGGACCCTTGAGGGGTTTTCCAATAGGGAAGCGGAAAAATTAAAGAACTTTTCTTATGAAGAAAGTGATGAATTGCTAAAAGAAATAAATACTTATCTTGAGATTTTAAAAAAGAGTTTTTATAAATAAAGGAGGTTATAGAAGATGAATGTTATAGAAATTAATAAGCTTACCAAAAGCTATGGTAAGGCTAGAGGAATTATTGATGTGAGCTTCAATGTTGAGGAAGGAGAGATTTTTGGATTCATTGGTCCCAATGGTGCAGGTAAATCTACAACAATCAGGACTTTGTTATCCTTGATTTATCCTACCAGCGGAAGTGCTACAATTTTTGGCATGGATTGTATAGAATCTGCACCTGAAATTGCTAAGGAAATAGGATATTTACCTTCTGAGGTGTTCTATTATGACAAGATGAAGGTTATTGATCTTTTAAATTATTCAGCTAGCTTTTATAAAAAGGATTGCAGCAAAAGAATAGAATATCTGGCGGGGATAATGGATTTAGACCTTAAAAAGAGAATTGATGATTTATCCTTTGGAAACAAAAAGAAGGTTGGCATTGTTCAGGCCTTGCTCCATGAGCCAAAGCTCATTATCCTTGATGAACCTACAAGCGGTCTTGATCCACTTATGCAGCAGAAATTCTTTGATTTATTACTGGAAGAAAATAAAAAAGGTGCTACCATTCTTTTATCGTCTCATGTTTTAAGTGAGGTTCAAAGGTTATGCAACCGTGTGGCAATTATAAAAGAAGGCAAGATTATTAAAGTAGAAAAGATGAGTAATTTAACTGAGAACAACTACAAAAAATTCAAGGTTGAAATGAAAGCAGGAGTAGATAAAAACCACTTTAATATCCGGGGAGTGAGTAACCTTGAGATAGAAGGGACTACAGTTAGCTTTTTATTCAAGGGCAATATCAACCTTATTATGAAAAAGATTTCCGAGGTGGAAATACTTAATGCTTGGATCGAGGAACCTAGTCTTGAGGAAATCTTTATGCACTATTATGAAAAGGAGGAGTAAGAATTATGAATATATTTCTCCATGAACTTAAGGCTTATCGGAAATCCATAATTATATGGTCATGTTCCATGGCTGCACTGGCAAGCTTTTATATAATTATGTTCTCTGGAATTGCCAGTGATATAGAAACTTTTAAAACTTTACTTAAAAACATGCCAGAGGTTGTAAGAAAACTTTTGAGCATATATGTGGATAGTATTTCAACCCTTGAGGGTTTTTACTCCTTTGTCTTTGTATATATAGTTTTGTGTGGAGCAATTCAGGCAATGAACCTGGGAGTTTCCATAATATCAAAGGAGGTACGTGAAAAAACTGCAGACTTCCTACTCACAAAGCCTGTGAGCCGTGAAAAGATTCTGACATCCAAGCTTCTAGCAGCACTGGCTTCACTGGTGATTACAAATATAATATATTTCGCTATAACAATTCCTATGACATTAACTGTGAAGAGTGAATTTAACATGAAAATATTCTTAATGATTTCAATCACATTATTTTTTGTTCAATTGATGTTTATGTCACTAGGAGTGGTTGTTTCTGTGAGTGCAGGAAAAATCAAATCAGTGATTTCAATATCTCTTAGTACAGTATTCGGGTTTTTTATTGTAAGTATGCTTGGATCTGTTTTTGGCGATAAAGCAGTAAGATATATATCGCCATTTAAATATTTTGATTATGAATATATCGTAAGAAATGCAGCCTATGAGACTCCTTTCATTATAGTAGGAATAGTCTTTGTTATTGTGTCCATTGCTGCAAGCTACCTGATATATGTGAGGAAAGACATCCACGCAGTTTAAATTTAAGGAGGTGTTAGTTTTGAATATTTTTATAAGAGAAATGAAAGCCCATAGAAAGTCACTTGTTTTATGGAGCATAGGCATGTTATTCATGATAGTTTCTGGAATGGGCAAGTATACTGCTTATTCTGGGTCGGGACAGTCCATGAATGAACTACTAGCTTCAATGCCTAAATCCTTAAAGGCTGTTTTGGGCTTTGGAAATTTTGACGTTACAAAAGCCAGCGGGTTTTATGGATTACTTTTTTTATACCTAGTAATAATGGTAACTATACATGCAGTAATGCTTGGTTCTAATATTATTGCAAAGGAAGAAAGAGATAAAACAACAGAATTTTTAATGGTAAAGCCTGCATCTAGAACTAAAATTATAACCTCAAAGCTTTTGGCAGCATTGGTTAATGTAATTATAATAAATATTGTTACTTTAGTTTTATCAATTGCTATTGTAGGAAAGTATAGCAATGGTGAATCAATAACAGGTGACATCCTAATATTGATGGTGGGAATGTTTATTTTACAGGTGATGTTTTTGTTCATCGGTACGGCAATAGCAGCTGTAAGCAAAAACCCCAAGATTTCCGCTTCAATAGCTACAACGGTACTGATGGTTGCTTTTATTATATCCATTGTAATTGATTTGAACAGCAACCTTGAAGGTTTAAAGTATATCACTCCCTTCAAATATTTCACCGCTCAAAATATGATGTATGGTGGAGGCTTAGATCCTGTATTTGTAATTATATCCTTTGTTATTATTGCAGCTACCATTGCTGTAACTTATATATTTTATAAAAGAAGAGATCTAAAGGTTTAGGATTATTTAGGATGAACCTATCATAAGTAAGTGAGGTTTATAGCTTTAAATAATGATTTTACTTGGTTAAGGCTATTTTTATTCATAAAAAAACTTCCCGGATTAATATTAATTCGGGAAGCTTTTCTAATAATATATTACCACAAAATTGCCCAAAATTCAAGTCTTGTATTTGACTAGAGCTAGGATTACAGTGTAATGAGAGGTGATTATGGTGAATGAGAATATGACTTTAGTATTTCAAGATTCACAGAAGAAGCAAGCTGCAATTGAGTTAAAAGCAACTAATGAAATAACAATTAGATATGGGCTGGCCTTATCTGATCAAGATATTAACGAGCTGGTTGAAAATCGTTTTAAGTCATTAAAGGATACAGGAAGAATTGAGTTTTCTGGAGGAATTTTAAAAAAACTAGTGGAAGCTTTTTGTGATTCACCTTATATTATGCAGGAGAATTATAAGGATACATTAATGGAGATTCAGGAGGCCTTTTATTTCTTTAAAAATGAAGCTATGGACCAGATAGCTGATGAGGAACTTATTGAGTTTATGAAAAGGCATTTTGATGGAAAATGTCAAGGTTCTTTGGAGTATTTAAGCGGAACTACCTTAGAAGAACTTTGTAGAAATACAAGATACGGATATGAAGTTGATGATACAGACATGTATGGGCATGAATTTTAGGAGGTATTATGGTAGAAAACAACATGAGTTTGTTGACGTTTTTAGAAAATACTCAAATAGCTAAAAATATATGTGAAGAAGATAGATTGCTTATTGAAGTGAAAGTATGGAGTTTCCTTGGCAAGCACACTGAGAGATATACCATGGGAGATAGTTCATCAATTCCAATAGAAACAGCGGAAGAGCTGCTTAATTCAATTTGTTTTTCATTAGGGTTAGAATTAAGAGGATCAATGAATATAAGTGAAATATTGATAGAAGAAGATATTAATGACTTGCTGAAAGCTTCTTGGAGAAAAATAGACTCTTTGATGGAGGATGGGAAGAAACTATTAGAAGCAGTTAGAAAAAGCTCACCAAATATAGAAAACATAGCATATATCGATACATTAAATGAAATAGGTAAATCCTTTAATAAATATAATTATAGATTTTTAGCTCATAGGATAAATTGCAGCATAGATTATCAACTTTCCAATCCTATATCAGAAAATTTGCAGGGAATCGAATATATAAATGAATACTTAAAAGCGCTATTTATTGAAAATGAGTTTTGTATACGTTTTGACAAGGATAATATCAGATATATTCTAAATAGCTATTGCCCAGATTACAAAGGGTTATTGATTAATATTTATGAGCCAATACTAACAAATGCTATTGGACTTGATATTTTAGGCCAGGATATATTGACATTAGAGATATCGGCAGTGCAAAGAGAAACGTTATTAAGGATTTTTAGAAACTTGTCCGAAACTGAAATTTTGGTTAAATTAAGGAGCTCAGTAAAAAGAGTATGTGATACTTTAGGAATAGTTGATAATAAAAATATAGAATATATTCAAAAGACAGCTGTAGATATATATCCTAGAATTGAAGTAGGATTATCCACAGGAAATATTGAAAATGTATTTTTATCCTTTAAGTATGAAGAGGATTTAAAAGAAAGTGAATTTATAGATAATGATGCTATGGATAATGAAAGGTTACGTAATTTAATTAATGAAATAAATGATTGTAGATTTATTTCTGATAAACTTGCTATGATAAAAGAAGAGGTTCATAGCTTAAGTGACTTGGTGGAAGTGTTAAGCGTGTGTTTTTGGGAAGATGAAGCATTAGAGTTATTTAAAACACTTTCGGAGGAAGAGATTTGTATTATTAAACATTATTTAGATAGTAAAGGTGAAGTATATAGTTCAGATTCGGAATGGGAAATTAAGTTTATGGATTATATAAGAATGCTGAATAAATAGTAATAAAAGCTGTATTGGTAAAAACCTCATTTGATGCAGTTACGGTGAAATGTACCATAAATAAGTGCGGTTTTCCTTAGATATGTTGATATGACTTGCTGAGGAGAGATAACATTAGTTTAAAGCGTATCATAAACTAAGTAAATTATTAAATAAAGATGGCTAGTGTTATTAGCACTAAGCAATCCTTAGAACAAAAGAAGATAGAACCAAATTTATATTTGGTTCTATTGTTTTATTATGATGATATACTTGACTTGAATTGTAACAGAAGTATATATTGGAAATATAATCCATAATAGTAGAAATTGATATATTTAGTAGGAGGTCAACATGAAATGAGAGAAATCAATACATATAGAACAAGTCAATTATCAGAAATCTTAGGAGTGTCAAGGGATGCACTGCGATATTATGAGGAAAAAGGAATTATTAAACCAAAACAAAAAAAAGAAAATAATTATAGGGAATATGATCTTTATGATATTTATACATTGATGGTTGCAGATTTTTATAAAAAGAGGAATTTATCTATTAAGGAAGTTAAAAAGTTGCAGGCTGGAAGTGAAATAGATGAGCTAGAAGCTCTATTAGAGAAAAAAGCTGGAGAATTAGAAGAAAGTATTCGTATTAAAGAACACATGCTTTTAAAAATAAAAGAAACAAAAGATTTCTGTGAGGATGTAAAAAAGTATTTAAACAAATATTCTTTAAGAGAATTACCGATATATGAGGTAAAAGGGGAGATTTCTGATTTTAGTGCCTTCCTAGAGTATCCTGTTATATTGGAAAATATGGATTTGATGAAGGACGATATTTTAAGTAAAATCATGAGAAAATTTACTTTTGATGAAACTGGGTTTCTAGATTTTAAGATGTATATTGTTGAAAAAAATGAAAGTAAACAAAAGGAAAAAGACAGGCATTACTTAGAGTATCCTAACTGTATTTATACTATTGTTGAGGATGGAAGGTATCAAAATGGGGATGATGATATTAAAGAGAAAGCTTTTAAATCTACATTAGAATGGGCAGATGAACAAGGTCTTCAACCAAAGGGTGTTGCTTTTGCGAACACTCGTCTTATTACATATCTTGATAACAAGGAGCGGATATTTTTAGAAATATTTATTCCAGTTAAAGAAAAATAAAATATTTTTAATTAGTGTATTGACCTGGGGGCAGCACCATAGTTTATATTTAAACCAATGGAACAAAATGTAAGAATTGTTCTGTTGGTTTTATTAATTTTAAAATAAATTTGTTGGAGGTTTTTCAATTGAAAAAATTATTAAAAAAATATATTCTATGGACATATGGAATATTTTACTGTTTTTTTCTTTTAATTGGTATGACTATGCTCGTTCTAAAGGCTGATACACTAGCTGAAATATTAAAAATAGTATCAGCATGGACTTCTACTTTTGTTTTTATAGCTATGTTTCGCAAAATCTATCCAAAGGATAGTCTAATTCACTATATAAAAAGACAGTTTAGTGAAAGAGTAAAAATATCAACGGTATTATGTGCAATTCTGCTTCAACTTTTTGTTTTTCTAGGAAGTCTTTTATTTACGAGTACTACACAGAATATACCTTTAAAAGCACAGGTTACTACTTCATGGGTCACATTAATTGCGATATTTGGTAACAATTTAATTAGAGGAACGCTGGGAGAAGAACTAGGATGGAGAGGATTTGTATTAAATGAATTGCAAAAAAAGTATACCCCATTAAAATCAGCAATTATTGTTGGGGTAATTTGGGGATTTTGGCATACACCGATATGGTTTACAAATGGATACTTAGGATTACTATTACTTCAATATATTATTTGCTTCATGATTTATATTATTTCCGCGTCTATTGTTATAACAACATTTTATAATTTGAATCATAATCTCTTAATACCAATTATTATTCATCAACTTTTTAATTGCTTTATTGACATTCAAACGGGTAATTTACTGCATAAAATAACAGTTACTGCATTAGCATACTTTGTAGTGGCAGTGATTTTAGTTTTGGTAAATTATAAGAATTCTTTATATGGGAGACGTACAACAAAGTTAAAGGAAGTAGCTCAATAAAATCTGATAAAGATAGTCTTATTAGTAATGATGCTATAGTTACCATAGGACTATCTTATTGTATTTAATAAATATGATTTTTCAAAAGGGTCTGCATTATGCCTAAG
>Ga0316601_100001037_pt1 | contig 13071 bp, 13 predicted proteins | sample OWC_soil_day5_no_FD_207663 | JGI IMG/M metagenome (GOLD analysis project Ga0316601, IMG submission 207663) | Wetland soil microbial communities from Old Woman Creek delta, Ohio, United States - OWC_soil_day5_noCT | ecosystem: Environmental > Terrestrial > Soil > Wetlands | place: USA: Ohio...
TGCCACCGGCGTCCTTGATCGCCTGCTCCACCTCGACCCAGTTCATTTCGTCGTACCACGCGCTCTTCATTTTCATGGTTTGTCTCTCCTCTGCTCCTGTTTTTTTTCACTCTTTCGGTAAAAGGAAGACCTCTCCCAGATAAACATCCTTCTCTGTATGGACGGGGTCAATCAACTGAGTTTGATAGCCCACCTTTTCGATAAGCACGGAAAACTTACCGCCGATCTCTACGCCCTCAAACTCAAAGTCTCCATAATTATCTGCATGGGTGGTTATAGATTCTCTAGTTGAAAAGTTTGAAAGGGTGACCTTAGCATTTTCCAAAGGCTCGCTGATCTTCCGGCAAAGGACGGTTCCAGCGACAAATCGCTTTGGCAGTCCGATGTAATATACCCTCGGCTTTAAACCAAATTCGGGATTGAGAATCTCGGCCTTCCGCTGATGGATGGTATCCTGGAGTTGATCATATTCTCCAAAACGCAATGCGCCTGTACAGCAAGCTTCGACACATCTCGGTTCCTTCCAGCCCTGATCAAGGAGATGGGCACAAAAAGTGCATTTCTGTGGGATATTAAGTTCCTTATTCCAAAAGATATTCCCATACGGGCATGATTTAAGAATCTCTCTCTGCCCCTTGCTCTTCTCGGGATCGATGATCACAATTCCATCTTTTCGACGATAAACCGCCCCGTCGCGAGCAGTCCTCTCACAAGCAGGATTCTCGCACTGCATGCATAGCTTTGGGACGTAAGAAACCTTCACCTTTGGAACCACTCCTCGTTCCACTTCGTTCACACGCATCCAGAAATGTCCCAAGTCAGGCTGAGGCCTTGCGTAGGGGGCCCAATCATTGTCCACATGTTCATCCTTGCAAGCGATCTGACAGTTGAAACAACCATTACACCGGGTAATATCAATTAGGATGGCCTTCATAGAGTTTCTCCCTCCCATTTTTCGACTTCAACCAGAAAGGCATTGACCGCCATACCGAAAGCATTCTTGGAAACCGTGTTCAGCGGACTGATCGTATTAATCGCCCCTCCCTTGTCAAGCTTTCCAATCTCGATTGGATTGTAATTAGCGCCATTCGGAACTCTCACAATTCCCGGCATCATCCTCTCGGTTACGTGTGCAGCGAAGATGACTGCCCCGCGTTCATTATACACCCTTACGAGGTCACCATACGCTATACCCCTGAGCTTAGCATCTTTTGGATTCATCCATACAGGCTCATAACAGACATCATCTTTGATCATCTTATGGGTCCGAATCTCCCAGAGCCAAGTGACGGTATCGTGTTGGCTGTGAAACCTATAGCGGGGATGGGGTGATTCCATCAGGAGAGGATACTTCTTTGCCCTCGCGCTCGTCAGACTTTCCTGGTGCGTTTCGCCTTCCGCAATATAACGGGCAACAGGTGGTCGCTCATTATCGTTCGGAAAATTGCGAGCCAATCTCTCGGAATAAAACTCTATCTTTCCGGAGGGGGTCTTCAATCCTGTACCTGTCTCATAGAACCGCCTGAGCCCTGGATTACGTTCCCAGTCGTCCGGAAATTTGAAAACATAGTATCCCTTCTCTTTAAACTCTTCGAAACTGATCAGCTCGGGTAAGCACGAGGCATTGAAGAGCCCTCGTATCCAGTCTTCTACGGTGTTCCCTTCTGTATATTCTTTTTCAAGCCCGAGCCTCTCTGCTACTAAGCGGCATATCTCATAGTCACTCTTCGATTCATAGAGCGGCTTGACGCACGGCTTCATGTAGACTGCAACAAAGTTTCCAACATCACTTCCTCTTCCCATCACATAGGGGTGGCCTTCATAGCCGAAATCTTCCCTTTCAAGTTGTGTACATACGGGCAGGACGATATCAGCAAAGAGGGCATCGTTTTCCAGGAATATCGTTTGAGCCACTCCACACTCAACCCTTGGACTCCTGTAGGCCTCGGTCCACTTGTTTGTATTGTTCCAATTTGCCACATTGGAGACCGTATCCCACCATATCATGTGAATCTCAGAGCATTCCGGCATGGGTTGTGTGAAGGGAACGAACTGCTCTTCCACCGGACCCCATATCCTCCCGCCATACCATTGGATCGGGGGATCCAATATGGCTTGGGGGACCAAGGTTTGATAGACAGACTGCTTGACGGGGTTTTTAGGTACCACTCTAGCACACCTATTAATCATAGGTCTTGCTGCAACCTTGTCTGGTATTTTTATTTTGAAATCAATCGGAGCCGAATTTGCAAGGGCGCAGATACCCACACCGGGCTTTCCGATCCCCTGCATGGTTTGAAGATAGATCATCATCCTAGCCCATTCCGTAGAGTAGGGAGTTCGGCATGCCGCTCCAAACCTGATAGTCAATGAGGTCTTCTTTGAAGCCCACTCCTTTGCAAGGGTCTTAATGACATGAGACCTAACGCCTGTGATCCCTTCAGCCCATTCAGGTGTCTTTGGTAGGCCATCCTCATTTCCAAGGACATAGTCTTTCCACTTGTCAAAACCCACCCCATGGGTGTAGACATAATTTTTATCGTAACTCCCTGCGGTGATCCACACGTAGGCAATCGATGCAGCCATGGCCGCATCCGTTCCCGGCCGAATGGGGATCCATTTATCTCCCTTTGTTGCAGCGGTATAGTTGCAATCGGGCGAGATGAACACCATCTTCTTACCCAGTTCCTTAAGCCAGAGAAGCCATTGAGACTTATCCTGGCCACCGATGAACCCGGATTGTTCCACATCATAAGACCAGAAGACGAGAAGCTCAGAATTCTGCATCACATCTTCAAGCATATCGACTTGATCCGGTGTCCCCATGGCCATATCAAAACCCCAGACATGTTCCCCTCCCCAATACCATCCCTCCCAACTATCAGGGTTTCGAATCATGGGTGTGTATCCGCCCCAGAAGTTAAGAACTCTCTGGATGTTGCCATGGGAATTCAGAAAACCGTGTGATCCGTGGCCACTCGCAATGGTCAATATGGCACTGTTTCCATAGACCTCTTTGATCCTTTTTAACTCTCCACAGACAATGTCGAGGGCTTCATCCCAGCTGATGCGGACAAACTCACCCTTACCACGATTATCTGTGTTCGTCTTACCGCCAGGTTTAAACCCGACCCGCTTGAGAGGAGTCTGAACCCTTTTAGGGTTATAGACCCTTCTTCGCACAGAAAGGTCATAAGGCGCAGGATTCGTCCTTTTGGGAGGTGTGAAAACCCTATCCCCAACCTTAATGCTCCAAGGTTTTGCTTCATCTTCCTCAAAAATAATAGGTCTGATCCTTAGGATTCGATCATCCTTGACATGCACAAAGACAGGGGTCCCTCCAGCAAAGTCTCCGACCAAACTGGTAAACACTCTTTCACCTTTCGTATTCATCAATACCTCCTTGGCTTATTTGTTTACAAAACATGCCAGAAAACCCGAAGCGCTCAAGCCCCGAGATGAATGCCGTGCTTCCGAATCAAAACCGCGTGGAACCTCACAAACTTTTTTCGGCATAGCCTGGCATGGTCGAAGTTCGTGCCAGGCTTACCAGCAGGCCTGAAACCCGGGGTCTCAACCGGTGGAGTGGTTCATTCTATAAAGAACTTCTAAAATTATTTTGGACCGACCCGCATTTGCTTATTTAGCCACACCAATTTCCGCGAGGCTTTCTTTCAAAAGATTTGCAATATCAGGCAATTCTTTTTTCATAAACATATCCCCGTCCATATATTGGGCACCATACCCGATTTTTTTCAAATCCTTATCATACTCCGGGCTATTGACAACCTTTTTGAGAGCCTTCCTCAGAGTGTCCACAACCTCGTTTGGGGTTTTTGAGTTGCACCAAAGGTAAAAGCCAAAATCAAATGGAGGCTTTTTCCCAAAAAAACTCTCGAAATCTGGCGGCGGTGGATCCATTTTAAGGTTTGCCACTTCAGAAACCGGGTTGAAACTAAAAAGAACTTTTATTTTCCCTGCCTCCACAGGGCCCTTGATGGCGACAGCGGAAATCGTTGCAATTGGAACATGCTTTCCCAATATGGCAACAAGTACTTCCGGATCCGTTTTGAAAGGGACGCCGATTAATTTTAAATCGGAATATTTATTGATAAACAGAAATTTCAAGGCATTCACGGTGGTAATCGGAGGATGACCACACTTTATGCCCGGATTCTTCTTCGCATAATCGACAAATTCTTTAAAGGTTTTCCATTGTGAGTCTGGGTGGGTAATGAAAAAAACGGGAGGAGGACCAGCGACCTGACCGATCGCCCTAAAATCCTCCGTAAGAAAATTGGCCTCTTTACGTATGACGGGCATGATGATTGAACTGGGGACCCCCACGCTTAGGGTATACCCGTCAGGCGGTGCACTGGCCACAACTCCAGCTCCCAGACTTCCACCTCCCCCTGGTTTGTTAATTGGAATGATGGAAACTCCCAGTTCTTTTTCCATATGTTTCCCCAGTATCCGGGTCATGAGGTCTACAGGACCCCCAGGGGGAAATGAAATGATCATTTCAATATTTCTTTGCGGATATTTTCCCTCGGCAGACCAAGACGGATTGAATGATAAGAATATAATGGTTAAAAAAATGCTGACACAAATGAGCCCTCTAATCATCTTTCCTTTCATAATGAATACCTCCCTCCTTTAATATTTGGATCTTTCTTGTAGTCGCTCCTTCTCTACCCATTGGATTTTTTCTTTGAATCATCGCCATCTTTTTTCCACCATTATTCGAAGATAAACCTTCTCTTGTTCTTCCGGTAGTATTTAATTAACGCATTTATGATGACAAGGGTCGCCAAGGCTAACGTGACAAGAGAGATGGGTTTCTCTAAGAAGATGGAGAACTTTCCATCAGACATAACAAGAGACTGACGCCATGAATTTTCCCAAATAGGACCAAGAATAAAAGCCACCATCAGTGGGGCTACCTCAAAGTCAAATTTTCTTAAAACATAGCCAGCCACCCCAAAAATGATCATAATGATCACTTCTACGACATTGTTGTTAAGACTATAAGAACCGATTAAACAGAAGAGTAGGATTAAAGGCATCAAAATGCGATAAGGGACCTTTAAAAGTTTGACCCAAAGGCCGATGAGGGGTAGATTCAATAACAAAAGGATGATGTTTCCCAAATACATACTCGCAACCACACCCCAAAATACCTCAGGGTACTGGTTAAGCATCAGTGGGCCGGGTGTGATCCCATTGATAATGAGGGCACCCATCAGTATAGCCATCACCACATTAGGCGGAATTCCCAACGCCAAGACTGGTATAAAGGATCCTCCAGCAGCTGCATTGTTTGCTGTTTCGGGGCCCGCGACCCCCTCGATCGCCCCATGCCCAAACCGTTCCGGGTTCTTGGAAATCCTCTTTTCTAAAGCGTATGATACAAAAGATGCTATAATGGCGCCCCCCCCGGGCAGGATCCCTAGAGGGAATCCTAAAAGGGTTCCACGCGTGATCGGTCCTATCGATTTTTTCCAATCCTCAAGGTTTGGGAGCAGGTTTTTAATCTTTGCCTTAAAAATAACTCTTTCTAATGACTCCTCAAGATTCATTAATACCTCAGAGATTCCAAAAAGACCCATCGCGGCTGGAACTAACCCAATGCCATCTATTAACGTTCCACAACCAAAGGTAAATCGAGTTTTTCCTGAAATGGGATCCATCCCTACTGTACTCAGGATAAGGCCCGTGATGATCATGATAAAGCTATTAAATAAAGATCCTCTTGACAAATAAACCGAGAGAATCATGGTCAAACAAATCAGTGAAAAGTACTCTGGGGGGCCGAAAGCTACGGCAATTTCAGCTAAAGGAAGGGCCAAAAACATTAACCCAATGACACTAAACGTACCTCCAATTAAAGAACCAAATGCGGCAATCCCTAATGCCGGTCCCGCGCGTCCCTGTCTCGCCATTTGGTATCCATCTAAAGTGGTGACGATGGAAGAAGCCTCTCCCGGTATGTTCACTAGAATGGAGGTTGTAGAACCGCCATATTGAGCACCATAGAAGATTCCTGCAAGAATGATAAGGGAAGAAACAGGAGAGAGGCCAAAGGTCGTCGGAAGCAACATGGCCATCGCACCTGTTGGTCCTATTCCTGGAAGAACTCCGATCAACGTACCGATAAATACCCCTGCAAAGCAATATAGAAAATTCACAGGTTGGAAGACAATTTGAAATCCTGATAGGAGGCCAGAAAAAATATCCATTTCGCACCTTTACCTAAAAATCCCGGGAGGAAATCTGACCCCAAAGAAGGTAAATACAAAATAGGTTGCTAATACGGTGAATGCGGAAGCAATCAACGTCGTAATCCATTTATTTCCCATACCTCTAAACAACAAAAACAAAAATATCCATGTAGTAATGACAAACCCCAATTTCTCCAAAACGAAAGAGTACGTAATCAAAGCAACCAATACAAGCGCTATCTTCCCATAGTTTGCCTGACTCCGCCCCTCCTTTCGGGGTTCCTCTTCCCCTGCCTTTTTAAGAAGAGATAGGACCAAGCTGTAAAGGGAAAGAAGAACGAGGATCAGCCCTAATAGAAAAGACATTAATCCAGAATCTGGATTATTCAATCTTCCCAATCCTAGTTTGTAAGAGAAAATCATGACAAAAATCCCAAGTCCGATCCAGAAAAGCGAAACAATGATACGGGATTGACTCATGCCTGTGACCCAGCAGAGGAAGCGGTTTTTAAAAGAGTGACCTTTTCTACAGGCTCTTTACCTTTTTAAAATTGTGACAGCGCTATTCGGGCCGGCCCCTCTGGCGTGAGCCAATCCTATCCTGGCTCCAGTAACCTGCCTGGGTCCTGCCTCCCCACGTAACTGCAGAACGATCTCACATATCTGTGCTGCTGCAGTGGCCCCCAATGGATGTCCTCTCGACAGGAGTCCCCCGTCGGTATTTACAGGAAGTTTTCCATGGATGTCGAGATCCCCATCGCTCAGCAACTTAAGTACCTCGCCTTTCTTGCAGAACCCCAACTTTTCAAGGTTCCAGAGTTCGGAGGGTGCCATGGTGTCATAGGCCTGAACGACATTCATGTCCTCCGGCCCGTACCCCGAGATTTCGTAAGCCTGTTTTGCCGAAAATTCAACGATATCAAAAGGAGGTGGGAACTTAACGCTTTTTACCGGATTTACCCCGCCGTAAACGCCACTGGCAAGAACCGAAGCCGCTACGGTGATCCTGTTCGTTGTTGATTTGAGCTTGTTCTTACTACAGAGAATGATTGCCGCAGCCCCATCGCAGGTAGGACAGCAGTGTAATAGACGAAGAGGTGTCGCGACGACACGGGAATTCATCACCTCTTCGAAACTGACGGGGGCTTGGAAGAACGCATTTGGATTTAAGGCACCATTTTTTCTATTTTTCACCGTCACTCGGCTGAAGTCTTCTACGGTAGCCCCTGTCTCCGTCATATAGCGTACTGTTTCGTTGGCGTAATTCGCAGGCTGAAAATTGAATCCCATCTTTAATTCGTAGGGCCGAAAAGCGGTGCTAGGGATTGGACCTCGAGGCATCTTTTCGAAGCCTACGGCAAGAACGATATCGTAGATCTCGGCGGCAATCGATTGGTAAGCCAATCGGAAGGCAGATGCCCCGCTGGAACAAGCATTCTCAACGTTGACAATGGGTATCCCTGTCATTCCGATTTCTTTGATCACCTGATGACCCGACCCGGTTCCTTGGTAAACACTCCCGCAGAATGCTGTTTGTATTTCTTTCCATTCCATACCAGCATCGTTCAACGCATTCAATATGGCCTCAGACCCGAAATCATAGATCTCCTGATCCGCATAGCGCTTCCACCTCATCAAGCCAATGCCTGCAACTGCAACCCCCCTCATCTGATTCATCGGTTTCATTGATCAAGAATTTCCTTTTTGTTCAGTTTATCCGGGTCGGAATAAATTTGTACGTCGTAATCTCATTACCTTCTTCATCGTCAAAAAGCTTCTCGATAACCATTTCAACTTGCATTCCTACTTGAAGTCCGTCCAAGTTCCCCGTAAACAGGCTGAATAATTCAACCCCTTCCGGGAGCTCAACGGCACCATAGGCATAAGGAACGGGTCCTTTATAGAATCCGCCTGCCGGCGGTTGCACCACGACAGAGAAGCTCACGATTTTACCCTTACCGCTAAGGAGAACGTCCTCCAAAGCTCTCTTCTGACAGTGGATACATAATCCCTTTTTCTTGCGAGGAAAATATAGCTCTCCGCAGGAAAGGCACTTACTGCCAATCAAATGGGGCTTCTCTCCAGGGATGGAAGGATTTGTCCACAATCCTTCCTCGACCGCAATTTTCTTTTTGCTGCTCATTCCACCACTCCCGAATCGAGACCACGCCCGCAGAGCCCACAGACCAGCAGGAGACCTCGGATTGTGGAATTCAAGCGGCCCACTTTCATTCAAAAAAGTGAATGAAGAAGCCATGCCGACACTTTGGCACGATTAAGGCTTTACCAAAGGTCCCACGGCTTCAAGTTTCCTAAGGGTTTTTGCAATCTCAATCAAGCGAATATCTCTTTCACGATACATCTCTTCTTGGCTCTTTCCTTTATAATCATAAAAGCCACGGCCAGATTTAACCCCCGAATGCCCTGCGTCAACCAATTGACGGAGCTTCTTGTATTCGTAGTCTAGGGGAACCTCTTCAAACCCAATGGGGTGCCGCGTTCTCATACTCACGCCAGAAAAGTCGATGCGAGCGACCACACCCAGGACCATCATACGAAAGGCTAGCCCTACTCTTGCCGCCTCATCCAGTTGCTCGGGAGTCACATAATCATTGTCCAGGAGAAAGTGAATCTCGCGATTCATCGCATGCTGGATGCGGTTGATTGCATATCCAGAGATATATTTTTTCATCAGAACGGGTCTCTTGCCTATCTTCCTCAACATTTGAACCATGGCCTCAAGATGGGATGGGGCTGTTTCGGGGCCCCCAACCACATCGACCAAAGGGATTAGCTCTGGGGGAGCATACCAATGAGTGATCATGACTTTGTCCGGGCGTGACGTCTCGACGAAATTAAAGATATTGAGATAGGAAGTATTACTGGCCAGTAACGTTTTAGGGGGGCAGCATCTGTCCAACTGTGCAAACAACGTTTTCTTCGCTTCCACGTTCTCGAAAATGGCTTCTACGGCGGCATCGGCATCACGCGCTCCATCTTCCAGGGACGTCGTGAAGGCGAGTCGGTCCAGGATGGCCTGGACAGGCTCTTCCAGGAAGTTTTCGTTCGCCATCGTCTTCAGGCCCGATTGGATCAGGTACGAAGCCCTGTTGAGAGCTTCTTGGGAAATATCGACTAAGGAAACCTGAAACCCTCCTTGCGCGAAAATCTGTGCGATGCCGTAGCCCATGACGCCAGCCCCTACAACAACAACTTTTCCTTTTTCCTCTTTCATTGGTCTATCCCTTAGGCATCATTTAGTCTAGTTTGACGATGATGACTAACATGGTCGCCGTCTCCGTCCCAACCGCCTCGATACTTCGCTCTTCTCCGGGGGGAATATAGAGCACATCGCCAGGGCCAAGCAGGTATTCGTCCTTGTTTTTCCCTCTCACCATCAAAGCGCCCGATATGCCGTAATAAACCCGTTCCGTGGGAGAAGCGTACATTTCAGCTCCACCCCCAGGCAGGAAATGGGAAACACTCACATGAAGTCGCCGGCTGCCATCCTCTTGACTTACTTTCGTAACCCCATTCTGGCCAAAATGCTGTTTCGCCTGTTTGGGCGGTTGGCCTTGATCTTTTTTAATCAGCTTCATTTCGTCACCTCGCTTCAAATTCCTTTTTTTAGTTGCAAGTTCTAACCAATCGCTGTCATCCCGCCGTCGAGGTAGATGATCTGCCCAGTGATAAAATCTGAGGCCGAACAGGCGAGAAAAACAAAAGTGCCAGCGACTTCTTTCGGGTCGGCCACACGTTTCAGGGGCACGTTGGCGAGGTATCTTTGAATCTGCTCCGGAGAGCGTGTCTCGAAAGTTCCTGGTTTGGCAACCAAAGAAGGGGCTACCGCATTCACATTAATACTATACTGAGCCCATTCCGAAGCCAGTGCCCGCGTCATCATGTCCAGCGCTCCCTTTGAGGCGCAGTAGCCCAGGTTCCCTCCCCAGAGAGTCGCTCGAGAACCCCTGACGGAAGACAGGTTGATGATCTTTCCCTTCTTCTTCTTTATCATGGTCTTGCCAAACTCACGGCAACAGAACATGACGCCTTTTACGTTGAGATCAAACAGAGAATCCCAGACATCCGCGGGGAACTCGTCGGCCGGCTTCTTTGTGGCCGACCCGTAAGCATTGACCAGTATATCCACGGTGCCGAAGGCCGAGATAACTTCCCCGGCCAGCTTAATGATACTCTCTTCATTATTGGCATCCCCCTGAAGACATGCGACCTTTACTCCAGTCTCTGTTTCAATCTTTTTAGCCGCATCCTGTAATTTCTGCATACTGCGACTGGCGATCACAACCTTTGCGCCCTGCTCAGCCATCCCAGCGGCTATCGCGCCGCCGATCGCCCCTCCCCCGCCAATAATCACGGCTACTTTGCCGTCCAATCTGAACTGATCACCCATGATTTCTTTCTCCTCCTTTCACGTATAAGCCTCGGGGTTCAGGCTTTGAGAAGCTTGAGCCCCAGTATCTTGCGTGTCTCATCCGGTGTGGTTGGTTGCTTGCCTAACTCCTGCGCGAATCTGACTGCCCGGGTCACTAACTGAGCATTGCTCTCGGCGGGTTCTCCCTTTCTGTAGTAAAGGCTGTCTTCAAACCCTACCCGGATAGCCCCACCTAGAATCATCCCGATTGTTGTAATAGGAAATTGAGCCTTTCCAGTTGCCAGCACACTCCACACGGTATCCTGAGGCTCCGGAAGGTCATCGATAAACCACATCAGGTGCTTCGGCGTAGCGTCTATCCCGCCATGGTACTTATGGCCAAGCACAAATTCCACATAGTAAGGCTTGTCCAGCAAACCTTTTTCAATCAAGTTCCTCACCTCACGAAGGTTTCCGGGGTTAAACACTTCCATGGATGGTTTAACCCCCGCCTCTTTCATTTTCCCAGCCCAATCTTCAAGAGTGTCACCATATCGAATGGTATACGTGCCTTTATAGGGGCCGGAGTTTCGGACCATCGTGCCCATGTCCAGCGATGCCATCTCGGGTTTCGGGTCAGCTTGCAAGCAAAGGATCCTGTCCTCGACGGGAACCTGGGGACCAGTGCCTGTCGTGTCTTGAATGATGATATCACAACCCAGTTCTCTTATCCTGCGATGTATCTCACTATAGACCTTCGGATCCCCGGTTGGAATTCCATTCTTATCACGGGCATGGATATGCAGAATGGATGCCCCTTCTTTCCAGCACTCGTGGGCTGCTTTTGCAATCTCATCCGGTTGTTCAGGAACGTTTGTATTCCTTTCTTTCGTGCGAGCCACCCCACCCGTCGTGGCCACCGTAATGATGACTTTATCTTCAGGTAATATCGCCATTTAACTATTCCTCCAGGATCGCCACGGGCCACACCATAGACCCGTCCCTTCCCTCATGAAGGAAGGAAAAAGCTACGATTGTGTATCGAATTCCAATAACCTCAAACATCAGCCCCTTACCAGTTCAATCTTGAATTTGTAAAGATCAGGGCGACAATAGCTTATACTCATGTAGATGGGAGACCGGTTCCTGGCATAGTATTGTCGCTCGATGACGAAAATGGGCGTCTTTGGTTCAATCGAAAGATATTTCGAGATCCTTGCATCAGCGAGTGCAATGTTCATGCTTTGAAGGGCATGGTGAATCTTGGTTTTAGATTTCTCTTCGGCAAGCAGAATAATTTCGGTAGTATCCTTTAATTCATTCCGAGAAATCATTTTCCCTAAATGAGGAGGTAAATAAAGGACGGAGTAGCGGGTCGCCCCCTTTGAAGATGAGAAGATCACCTCCAGCTGAAAGACCGTCTGCTTCGTCCCTGTTCGGAGGATTCTTGCCACATCGGGAGGGGGGATGACTTCCTTATATTCCAAAATCTTGATCTTTCCTTCCAAGGCTGACGTAATAAGGTTTTCAATTGTCCCCTTAAATCTCAACTCTCTCAGCCCCACATCCTCGCTTACAAACGTCCCCTTCCCGCGAATTCGGTATATCAACCCCTCGTTGATAAGCTCCAACAATGCCTGACGGACCGTGCCCCGGCTGACATTATATTCCTGAGACAGGTCGATTTCTGATGGAACAAGATCCCCTGCCTTGAGTTCATTCGAGAGAATCCTAGACCTGAGGATGCTCTTTATTTGGAAGTAAAAAGGCATTGGGCCGTCTTCAAGTATCACGTTTCTCTATCCTAGAAAGACTTTTGGCTCGGCAAAAGCGTGCCCTTCTGAACGTCTGACCTTAGAATTCATAGATGACTGCATGACTAGATGTCCATACATTACAAAAGCTGAGAAAAATGTCAAGGAAAAAATTTAGGTCTTCCCTGAATCTGTCCCTGAGTGAGAGGTCAAATACGTTTTTTAAGGTAGTACGTGACTTGGAAAGAAAGTTAGCGGGAAAAGGGGTCGTTCATTCTCTCAATCACATCTCCTTCGTTAGGCCATTCACAATTCAACAGGCTGTTCAAAAACGCCCATCTGCGGCGTTCCCTCACCCTTCGTCGTGTCAAAGCACGGGGCAGGCTTGTTGTGGCGTACATGCAAGTACACCTCTGGCCGACTCACTAACTCGTCGGCGTGGCAAGATGTCGCTCCTTATTCGTCGCGACGCCACTCTCAGGATTGCCTGCCTGAATGGCAGGTGAAAAGCTCGCCGGGCCCCCGTAAACGGGATTTCGAAGACTCAACTTGCATCCGGGCATTTTTGACCAACCTGAAAAAAATGAGATTTTCAACAGACTGTCGATACATGACCTCGTTCGCGGTTTGGGCGCTTTTACACGCATCACTCTATTGGCTGCGCCAAATGGGCGGAACCCGGACGGCCAGAACCTCCGCCTTGGCACATTCCTGCCCCTCGGAA
>Ga0316601_100001041_pt1 | contig 13062 bp, 9 predicted proteins | sample OWC_soil_day5_no_FD_207663 | JGI IMG/M metagenome (GOLD analysis project Ga0316601, IMG submission 207663) | Wetland soil microbial communities from Old Woman Creek delta, Ohio, United States - OWC_soil_day5_noCT | ecosystem: Environmental > Terrestrial > Soil > Wetlands | place: USA: Ohio...
CAGTTGACGCGCGCCCTTCGCATCGACACCGGCACCGCCGGCGATGTTCTCGCAGTTGGCGATGACGAGGTCGAGTTGCTCGCGGTCGATTAGGCGCGGAAGCGCCCTGGCAACCGTTCGACGACCGGGTTTACCGACCACGTCCCCGAGAAACAAGATCTTCATTGTTCAGACGGGGGCGGTGTGCGCCGGACCGCCCCCGCCGGATGCCCCAGCATCACCGGGCAAAGTCACTCGCACGTGTTTCACGGATGACAGTCACTTTGATTTGCCCGGGATACGTCATTTCGCTCTCGATCTTGCGCGCAACCTCTTGTGCGAGCGTTGAGGCCTGGTCGTCGTTGATTGCCCGCGGCTCAACGATGATGCGGATCTCGCGTCCCGCCTGGACGGCAAATGACTTCTCGACGCCCTTGAAGGACTTGCTGATCCGCTCCAGATCCTCAAGGCGGCGCACATAGCTCTCAAGCATCTCGCGCCGCGCCCCCGGTCGTGCCCCAGACAGTGCATCGGCAGCGTCCACTAGAGGCGCCAGGATCGTCTCGGCCTTCACCTCTTCGTGGTGTGCCGCGATGGCATTGACGATCTTCGCGGATTCGCCGTACTTGCGGGCGATGTCCGCCCCGATGATGGCGTGCGATCCTTCGACCTCGTGGGTGAGGGCCTTCCCGATGTCATGTAACAGCGCGGCGCGCCGTGCCTGCTTTTCGTTCAACCCCAACTCTGCAGCCATCGCGCCGCACAGGAATGCGGCTTCGATCGAGTGCGCCAGCACGTTCTGCGCGTAACTGTACCGGTACTTCAGCATTCCCAGAAGCTTGACGATCTCGGGATGAACACCATGGATCCCGACCTCGAAAATGGCCTTTTGCCCGGCTTCCCGAATATTGTCTTCAACTTCCTGCTCAGCTTTGCGTACCACCTCTTCGACCCGCCCGGGATGGATGCGCCCGTCGGATATGAGACGTTCAAGCGCGACGCGTGCAATTTCACGCCGGATGGGATTGTGACAGGAAAGAATGACTGCTTCGGGGGTATCGTCGATGATCAAATCGACACCAGTCGCCGCTTCAATGGCGCGAATATTGCGCCCTTCTCTTCCGATAATTCGCCCCTTCATGTCGTCATTTGGTAGTTGCACGACCGAGACGGTCCGTTCGGCAACGAATTCGCCGGCCAATCGCTCGATGGCGATAGTGATGATCTTTTTCGCCCGGCGGTCCGCTTCGGCGCGCGCCTCCTCCTCCACCAAGCGGATGCGTTTCGCTGCCTCGTGCCGCGCTTCGTCCGCCATCTGCTCCATGAGCCCGCGCTTCGCTTCGTCCCGCGTGAGGCCGGCAGCGTTTTCAAGCTCCTTCCGGGCCTGTTCAATGGCTACGCGGCATTGGTCCTCCCGTTCCGCCAGCGATTTTTCCCTCTGCCGCTGACCGAGCTCAAGCTTGGTCACCTCCGCTTCGCGCTTTTCAATTTGCTCGCCCCGCTTTTCCAGGTTCTCCTCTCTCGCAGTCAGGCGGCGTTCCAGCTGTTGTAATTCTCGGCGCCGCTCGCGCGATTCGTTTTCGGCGTCCGCTCGTCCTTGCAAAATAACTTCCTTGGCCTTTATCTCGGACTCTTTGCGGATGGCCTCAGCCTCGGCTCGCGCCTCACGGAGCACTCGCTGTGCCGTTTCCTCGGCATCCTGTGTCCGCTGCCTTGCCTGTCGCCGCCGCACGAAATCGAGAACAACCGCCAACACCGCCGACAGCACAAGCACTGCCACGACATGGAAATAACTCAGCACAATCGCAACCCTCCTTTCTGGAGCGACTCGGACCGCAGCACCTCCCCAGCCCCGCACCGCACGATCCGTTGCTCCGTGATGATATAGTCCATTGGCACGTCCCACGGATCACGCGGGAGGTAGTCGCAGCGCTGAAACTCGTAGGCGAGCCCCAAGCGCAGGATCCCGCTCGACCCGGTTGCAAAAACTCGATCGTAAAACCCCGCCCCACGGCCGAGACGCGTTCCGTCATCTGCCCAGCCAACCAATGGGATGAGAGCAATCGCGCAACGCTGTCCAGGCAGCGGCAGCCCGCCATGCGGTTCGAGTACGCCGCCAGGCCCTGGCTGCAACCGGTCACCCGGCTGCCAACACACGAACCGAGGCACCGGTGTCGTCGAGGGAAGGTACATTTCCCGACGAGCCTGCACGCAATCGGCAATGATTCCGTCAGTGGGAATTTCGTTCTCTGTGGCCAGATAGGCGAGTAACGCCGCGGCAGGATGCGCGACCAAGAGTAGCCGCACTTGCACCCGGACCGCCGTCCCCGCAGCGCGAACCACGTCGAGGGACAACTGCCTTCGCCGCGCCCTCAGCGCCCTACGCAACGCGCATTTATCGTCACTCACCATCCGGTCGACTCGACCAGGGCGGCGAGGGTCAGCAACGGGTCCGAAATGGACGTTCGTTATCTACAGCGCTGCAGAGGCTCCAAACTTCGCGGCATCCCTGATACGGTGCGTTACGTCCCTCAGTATCGATTCACCTTGCGATGCCGGCGCCGCCAATACTTTCTCGGAAGCGATGTCGGACCAACCCTGATTACCTTCACAGCTCAGCACAATACAACTCAGTCCAAGTACTTGTCCCACAGCCAAACCCAGCAACCCCGCTTCATGACGCCATCAGTGCGTCCTGTCTATTTCTCATTTCCACCCTTTGCACATCCCAGTTCGTCTGGTTCGCAGCATCACGTTCCCTGGATGTCGCAAGGAGTATCCCTTATGTCACCGCAGCAGGCAACGTGGAAGAACCAATCTCCCGACGCCTGTAACGTTTTCTCCTTTTCATTGCAGATCCATGGCGCAGGGCTCAGTTGGGAAGCGCTCCCACCCGCTGAGCCATGCGGCTAATCGTACGCTGAACCTCCTCCTGCTGCTGTCGCAGTTTCCAATATTCGCTGGCGATATTCAATGCCGTGACCAGTGCCAGATGCAGCGGAACACTCGCGGGCTGCATCTCGGCCAGCTTCCGGATGTGCTCGTCCACATACCGTGCAATAGCGCGGACGTGCTCTTCGCTGTCCTCACTCTTGACGGTCAGCCGCTGCCCCAGGATCTCGATTTCGAGCGGCTCACCCATACTCCGTCACCCGAGATCCAAACCGGCGAGCCTACTGAGGATTCGTTCTAAACGCGCTCGAATCTCCGAACGCTCCAGTTCATACTGTTGGAGTTGGCCAGCCGCGTCGGCAAGCTGCTGTTCCCGTTCTTTCAAGCGCTGTGCCAACGTCGCCTGCTGCTCCCGAACACGCTCGTGCTGATCTACAAACTGGTCTATCTTTGATTCCAAAAGCTTCAGGTTTTCTAGATCCATAGTGCCTCAGATATTAACCATTGCTGCACCATAGAAGAGGGCGAAGTCACCTGTCAACCCTTGGCGCCATAGCGGCGAACTTAGTCCTCGGACAGGACAGCCCGGACAAAGGCGTCCGCGTCAAATGGCTCCAGATCGGTCGGCGCTTCGCCAATACCGATGTACCGGATCGGCACACCGAGTTCTGCGCGCACGGCCAGAATCGCGCCGCCCTTGGCCGTGCCGTCGAGCTTGGTCAGCACGATGCCGCTCACCGGTAGGGCCTCACAGAATGCGCGCGCCTGGTTCAAGGCATTTTGGCCCGTTGTCGCATCGATCACGAGCAGGATCTCGTGTGGTGCGCCATCAATTTGCCGGCCGATGATGCGGATGACCTTCTTGAGCTCCTCCATGAGATGGCTTTTGACGTGGAGTCTCCCCGCGGTATCGACGATGACCACATCAACGTTCCGCGCGGTAGCGGCCTTCATCCCATCGAAGGCGACCGCGGATGGATCAGCCCCTCCTTGATGCCGCACGCACGTCGCGCCCACCTTTTGCGCCCACTGCTCTAATTGTTCGCCGGCCGCTGCCCGGAAGGTATCGGCCGCAACTAAGAGGACTTTCTGATGCGCCTGCCGATAGCGATAGGCAAGCTTTCCAATCGTGGTCGTCTTGCCGACCCCGTTCACACCCGCAACAACAACGACGTACGGTCGTGCCGTCGGCGCTGGCGACGACCCGTCCTCAAGGACGGTCCGCATCAGACCTGCCAAGGCCGCATATAACGCCTCCGAGCTCTGGAGCTCGCGCGCGTGCGGGCGCAGTCGATCGAGCAACTGCTGAGTGGCCTTCGGACCAATATCCGCTGCGAGCAGTGCCGCTTCGAGCTCCGAGAAGCGCTCCTCGACCTCTTTGTTCACACCCCACGCTTCTCGCAGGCGGCTTAGCAGGCCCTGCCGCGTCTTCATGAGGCTTTTCTGCAACCGCCCCGCGGGTTGGTGTTCTTTGGCCGGCAGCGGGCGATCAGCTGGCACAGGGATAGCCCGCCGAGAGGCGCGCCGACGCACAGCCCATGCGATGACGGCCCCGCCGCCGGCAAGGACTAGCGCGCCGCACGCCAGCAAAAATTCCCCGCTCCAGAACATACGGCTATCGACCAGATTTTAGAATCCCTCGGCGCCAGACAGCAATGGGCAGGTCGCCCGCAACACACGACGCCGAGCTAGTGCATCGCAACGGAGATGATCTTGGAGACTCCAGGCTCCTCCATGGTCACGCCGTAGAGGACATCCGCGGCCTGCATTGTCCGCTTGTTGTGCGTGATCACAATAAATTGCGAGTGTTCGCTCGTTTCCCGCACCAGATTCGCAAAACGCCCGATGTTGGCATCGTCCAAGGGCGCATCGACCTCATCCAGGAAACAGAACGGCGTCGGATTGATAAGGAAAAGTGAAAATATCAGGCTCACTGCCACGAGCGCCTTCTCACCGCCGGACAGCAGGGTCACTGTGTCGAGCCGTTTACCCGGCGGACGCACGACAATCTCCACACCGCTCTCTAACAAGTTGTGTTCGTCGGTCAGTACCAGGCGGGCCTCTCCCCCTCGAAAAAGGCGGGGCAGCACGCTCTGAAACCTCTCGTTGACAGCCGCAAACGTCTCCGCAAAGCGTGTCCGTGACGCACGGTTCAAGCGCTGGATGGTCCGCTCCAAATCGCCCAACGACCGCTCCAAGTCCTCTTTCTGCGTCCGCAGAAACTCGGCCCGCTGCTCCAACTCCTGAAGTTCATCGATGGCACCGACATTAACTTCACCAAAACGGCCGAGCCTCTCGCGCAGTGCCTCCAGTCGGGCAACGGCCTGCTCCTCCTCGTCGCTTGGGACAGCCGCTGACTGCTCCGTGAGCTCCTCTCCATACTTTTCCCGGATATTCTGGGTGAGTTGCTCGAGGCGGAGCCGCTTTTCCGTCAATGCGATTTCACACTGCGCACCACGTGAACGAAACTCGTCCAACGCCATCCGACCATCGTGCAACTCACGGTCGTGGGCGGCGACGGCAGCGCTGGCGGCGTCGAGCGCCGCACACGCTGCCTGGATCTCATCGCCCACAACCTGCCGCTGCGCCTGCTGCATTCCATCCTGGCGTTCGGCCTGCTGCACCCCCGCCTGCAGGGTGGCATGCTCCTGCAACGTCTCCTCGAGTTCGGCCGCAACGGCGGCCGCTCGTCCCGCAAGCTCATCGCGGCGCCGGAGCAACCCCGACAACGCGGCCGCGGCGGCTTCTTGCCGCTGCCGGCGCTCTGCGAGACGCACCTTGATGCCCGTCACCTCGCCATTGAGCTGGTCCACGCGCGACGCTGCAAGCGCCGAGGTTTCGTGTGCTGCGCGTAACGTCGCTTCGGCCGTCGCACGTTGTGCACTCGCAGCCGCCAGTTCGTTTTCGATCTTTCGGTGCTCCGCGGTACGCTCCGCCTCTTCGGCCGCCGTGTTGGCAGACTCAAAGCGGGTGACCTCGACGCGATCGAGCCAGCGCGGCCGCTCACTCTCCAAACGCGCCAGGTCCTTTTCCTTGGCAACGAGTTCCAGCGTAAGGGAATGGGTCGACCCGTCAAGGCTCTTCAGCAGCCCCTCCTCTTCGGCCAATTCATGCTGAAATCGCTCCAGCTGTGCTCGGGCACTGTGCAAACGCTCCTCAGTCGCAGCAACCTCGGCGGTCAGGTCGTGCGCCAAGCGTCGTCGCGAAACGATCTCCTCCTCCAGCGGCCTCTCGCTGCCGCCGGTGATCACACCGGTGGCATCAATGACGTCCCCTTCCGGCGTGACCATGGTGACGTGCACGCCGTTCTTACGCCAGAGTGCCAGGCCGGATTGCAGATCCGGGACCAAGACAACTTCGCCGAGCAGCGTCTCCGCAACGTTTTGATACGGTTCTTCGACGTCCACCAGGTCGAGTAGGCGGCGGGTATTCCCGTTGAGACTATGGGCACCGTTCCCGTTCAATCGGATCGCACGGGGCGACAACGGAATGAAGCTTCCGCGGCCAGAATCCTCGTGGCGGAGCATCTCCACAGCCCCCACGCCGTCGTCCTCTTGGCGAACGATTACGTATTGGAGGCGCTCACCGAGCGCGGCCGCGACGGCACGTTCGTACTGTTCAGGGACACTGAGGACGTCTGCCACCACCCCAAGCACGCCCCCTCCGCGCTGTTCGCCAAGCAGGACGGACCGCACCCCACGGTGATATCCATCATAATTCCGCTGGATTTCCTGCAGCGACTCCAAACGCGAACGCACCTGCACCAAGACATGCTGCGTCTCGGCGACCGCCCGCTCCGAGCCCCTGCGGTCCTCCGCGAGCAACCGTATCCGCTGCGCGCGCTGCTCCTTTTCGCCTTCCGCCGCACGCAAACGCTCCCGGAGATCGGCGACCTCTGCGTGCCGGCTCGCCGCCGTCGATTCCAGAGCGGACAGCCGCTCCGCTGCCTCGGCCTGTTCAGCCGCGAGTTTCTGCAGGCGCCGCTGCGCATCCTCCCGTTGCCGCGAAAGGGCGCCGAGATCGTTGCGGCACTCCACCTCGCGCGCCAGCAATGCAATCACGGCATCCTTTGCCGCCTCCGCATCCCTGCTCGCCGTCGTCACCTGTACACGCGCATCGGCGAACTGCGCTTCTTTTTGTGCCAACTCGCTGTCGTCAAACAGGGCGAGTTGCGCGTGGCGGCTGCGCTCCGCCTCCTGTTGCTGAATGGCCCGGTGGACTTCCTCTTGATACCCAATCTGCGCATCCGCCTCGGCCTGCAGCCGTGCGATCCGACGCGCACGCTCCCCAACCTCCTGCTGCAACAAGCCCAGGCGCTGCTGTAGGCTGCGACACTCCGACTCCAAGACGGCGGCCGCTTCGCGCTTCCGGGCCAACGTGTGCTCGGCCGCGGTCTGCGCAGCGGCCTTGGCAACGCGCTCCGCTTCCAGGTGCACGAGGCGTGCCTGCGCTTGCTGTTCCTGCTCGCGATAAGTACCCAACTCGACCTCGAGCGCACCGAGCGCCGCACTGAGCTTGCCCCGCTGGGCCGCACCCAGGCCCAGGTCCAACTGGCGGATCTCGTCTTGCAACGCCCGGTATTGCTCGGCCTTCTTGGCCATCCGGTGCAGGTACTGCACCTGCCTTTCGATCTCGTGGAGAATGTCGCTGACGCGGAGCAAGTTCTCACGGGTACGTTCCATCTTTCGCTCGGCGGCAAGCTTGCGGCTGCGGTACAAGGTCGTACCCGCGGCCTCTTCGATGAAGAGACGCCGATCTTCGGGCTTCGCGTTGATCAACTGCTCCACGCGACCCTGTTCGATGATGGCGTATGCCTTCGCGCCGATTCCCGTCCCGAGGAAGAGCTCCGTGATGTCTTTGAGCCGACATGGCGTCTTGTTGATAAAGTATTCCGACTCCCCGGAGCGGAAGTACCGCCGGGTCACCATAATCTCGGTCAAATCGCGAAAGTGCGCGGGAACGGTCGAAACGTCGAGGTCGAGTTCGGTGCTTGGCCGCCTCTCACCCGGATCGTTCTCGAACGTCAATGACACCTGCGCCATGCCGGTGGGCGCGACCCGCTCGTTTCCATTGAAGATGACATCCTCCATGGATTCGCCGCGCAGATGCTTGGGACTCTGTTCGCCCAAGACCCACCGAATGGCATCGACCACGTTGGACTTGCCGCACCCATTCGGACCCACGATCGCCGTGATCCCGCGCGGGAAATCCACCAATGTCCGATGAACGAACGACTTGAACCCGATCAACTCGAGCTGTTTAATCCGCACACCACCACCCCACCTAGCGCACTATTTCACAGCCACTCACCACGGTCAAGAAAATACGCCAGCCCCGCGACCGGACTTGCGCCGCCGACCCGCCTACTCCAGGAGTTCGGTGTTCCAATACGAGACGTCGATCGCAGAGAGGAACGGCATCCATTCTTTGTAGTGACGCAAGCTGAAATTTTCCAACATGAATGGGGTCCATTCCGGACGTCGAGGGGGGCGGAGCAAGCGCATGCCGGCTTGCTCTGGCGTGCGGCCGCCCTTTCGGCGGTTGCAGACATGGCAGGAACACACCACATTTTCCCACCGAGACGCCCCGCCCTGGGATCGCGGCACAACATGGTCGAGGTTCAACTCGCTGCGCCGAAAGTGGGTGCCACAATACTGACAAGTATTGCGATCACGAGTGTAGATATTGAACCGGCTGAACCGCACCTGTCGTCGCGGCAAGCGGTCGAACGCGAGCAAAAGGATCACCCGAGGCACCCGGATCGCCCGGCCCACAAGACCGACGCTGTCATCGTGAACAGAAACCGCGAGATCCGACCAACTCGCGAAGTCAAAGGTGCGATATTGTTCATTCACCGCACACGCAATTCCCTGATAAAGCAGGGAAAACGCTCGTCTCACCGAGGTGATGTGAACCGGCAGATAGGACCGATTGAGAACTAAGACCTTGGTGTCAAGCACTGACGCCGAAGTGGACATCCTCAAACCGCGTTCGCGTAGAGCGACCTGTAGCCGCCAGAGTCGATCAAGTCAAGAATATGACAATGCGGCCCGATCCTCCAGTACAATCCTTGCCCTTTCGTCAGGCTCCCCCTATGATGCCACGACGAGTGGAAGGCGTTTTTCGCACTGAGTTGGCGCTGGACGGCAGCGCCGCCTGCGGATTCCCGATATCCCGTGGCACGCGAAATCATCATCAATTCGGCTCCGTACGAAACCCGCGTCGCATTGCTAGAACAGCGGCGGCTCACGGAAATCTTCATCGAACGCGCACGCGGTCGCGGCATCGCGGGAAACATCTACAAGGGGCGTGTCACCCGCGTATTGCCAGGAATGCAGGCCGCATTCGTCGACATCGGCGTGGAAAAGGCCGCCTTTCTCCACGGTTCGGATCTCTATGCGGACTTAGACGAAGAGTTCGTTACGGAGAACGGTCCACTCCCGACCGAGGAGGGTGCCGGCGCCGGAAGGCCCTCGGAGGCCGCACCGGCTGCCGATTTGAAGGGGACAATCCGCCGCGTGCCTATCGAAGACCGCTTGAAGAAGGGCCAAGAGGTCCTGGTGCAGGTGGCCAAGCAGCCAATCGGCGGCAAAGGTGCACGCGTCACCTCCGCCATCTCACTGCCGGGCCGGCATCTCGTCTTCACGCCCTCAATCGGCCATGTCGGCGTATCGCGGCGAATCGAGGATGAAAGCGAACGCGCGCGACTGAAAGAAATAGTCGAATCAGAACGGACGTCCGCCGGCGGATTCATCATCCGTACGGCGTGCGAGGGGCTGTCAAAGCGAGAGATCCAGGGAGACATTCGCTTTCTGCTCAAGCTGTGGGATCGCATCGAACAGAAGAGCGATCGTGTCGGTGCCCCCGCCTTGCTGCACTATGACATGGACCTGGTCTTGCGGACCGTGCGGGATCTGTTCACCGCTGACACGCAGCGGCTCGTGGTCGATACCTTGCGCGACTATCAACGCATTCTGGAGTTCTTGGACACGGTGATGCCACGGCTCAAGTCACGGGTGGAACTGTACGACGATCCTGAACCTATTGGCGATCGTTTCGGCATCGACTCCCAGATCACCAAGGCTTTGGAACGAAAAGTCTGGCTAAAATCCGGCGGCTATATCGTCATCGACCACACCGAGGCCCTGACCGTCATTGACGTCAATACGGGGCGCTTTGTGGGCAAGAGGACGCAAGAGGAAACGGTCCTCCAGACGAACCTGGAAGCGGCGAAAGTCATCGTCGAGCAACTGCGCCTGCGCAACATCGGCGGTCTGATTGTCATTGATTTCATCGACATGGAGGACCGCGGCAGTCAGCGGGAGGTGTTCGACACGCTCAGCGAAGCCCTCAAGAAGGACAAGGCCCGGTCAAAACTCTTGCGCCTATCGGACCTGGGACTGATTGAAATGACCCGTAGGCGGACTCGCGAGAGCCTCATGCAGCTACTGTGCACGCCGTGCTCCAACTGCGTGGGGCGCGGACAGGTGAAGTCGACGGAAACCATCGCGCACGAAGTATTGCGGCGGATCCAGCGCGAAGCCGCTCTCAACACCTCAGCTGCCCAGATCACCGCCCAGGTTCATCCAACGGTTGCCCAATTCCTGGATCGTGACGCGGACCGAACGGTGCGCGCCCTGGAGGCGCAGCTCAACAAGAAACTCGTCATCACCGCCCTCCCCAGCCTGGCGGAGAATCGCTACGAGGTGATCGCCGTCGAGGCCGCATAGGTACGAATTGAAAATCGTCGCCGCTGTCGCTACATGTCTGATGTTTCCTAGGACTCTCAGGCGGCGTGATCCGCATCGCATGCGGGGAGAGCGGTGTAGCGCTGCCGAAAGAAAGGTGGAGAAATGGCTGGGTTGCCCAGTGAGACCGCTGCCGCGGCGAAATCGGTTGAAGAGAAATCCTCGGTCGTCATTCGGTTCGCTGGGGACTCGGGTGACGGCATGCAGGTGGCCGGCATGCAATTCACGAACGAATCGGCCCTGGCTGGCAATGACCTCAGCACTCTGCCGGATTTTCCGGCGGAAATCCGCGCTCCGGCGGGCACGCTCGCGGGCGTCTCGGGATTCCAGCTGAATTTCTCGAGTCGCGAGGTCTTCACTCCGGGCGACGAACTCGACGTGCTGGTTGCGATGAACCCAGCGGCCCTGAAAGCGAACGTGGCGGACCTCCGGCCAAACGGCATCCTGATCGTCGATTCGGAAGCATTCACCGAACACAACCTGAAAAAGGCCGAATACACGTCGAATCCCCTGAACGACAGCTCGCTCGATCGCTTCCAAGTGTTTTCGGTCGACATTAGCAAGCTGACCGCGCTGGCTTTGAAGGACATGAACCTGTCCGGGCGCGCGGTCAGCCGCTGCAAGAACTTCTTTGCGCTCGGTCTGACCTCCTGGATGTTCCACCGCCCGACCGAACCGACGGAGAACTTCATACGGCAGCGTTTCCGCAAGACCCCGGAGTTGGTGGAGGCCAACATTCGCGTACTCAAAGCGGGGTACAACTTCGGCGAGACAACCGAGCTGTTCGCCACATCGTACGAGGTGAAGCCGGCACGGATCGAACCTGGTAAATATCGCAACATCACCGGCAACACCGCCATCGCGCTCGGCTTTGTGGCCGCCGCGCAGCAAGCCGGTGTGCCGCTGTTCCTCGGTAGCTATCCGATCACCCCCGCCAGCGACATCTTGCACGAGTTGGCGGGGCTCAAAAACTTCGGTGTGGCAACCTTCCAAGCCGAAGATGAGATTGCCGGCATCGGCGCTGCGCTGGGCGCCGCGTTCGGCGGCGCAGCCGCCATCACCACCACCAGCGGTCCGGGCATGTGCTTGAAAGCGGAGACGATCAATTTGGCGGTCAGTGTCGAATTGCCGATCGTCATCTGCGATATTCAACGCGGTGGGCCAAGCACCGGCCTACCGACCAAAACCGAACAGGGCGATCTGCTCATGGCCCTGTACGGGCGCAACAGCGACTCGCCGGTTCCCGTCATTGCCGCGGCGACGCCAGCTGATTGTTTTGACGCGGCCTTCGAAAGTGTCCGCATCGCAATCAAGTACATGACGCCGGTGATCCTCCTCTCCGATGGCTATCTCGCCAACGGATCAGAACCATGGCGGATCCCCCGGGTGGCCGACTTGCCGTATCTCCAGGTGCGATTCCGGACAGACCCCGAAGGCTTCTTTCCCTACCTGCGCGACGAGACGACGCTGGCCCGCCCCTGGGTCGTTCCCGGCACCCCTGGACTCGAGCACCGCATCGGCGGACTGGAAAAAGAATACCTGAGCGGCAACGTGTGCTACGCCCCGGCCAATCACGAGCAGATGGTGCGCGTCCGAGCGCGGAAGATCGCCGGGATCATCGCCGAGATTCCTCCGACCGAGGTCCGCGGCGCACCCACGGGAGACCTGGTGGTCGTCGGCTGGGGCAGCACCTATGGCGCCATCGCCGCAGCGGTGCGCGAGCTGCAACAGGAGGGCACAGCCGTGTCCCATGTCCACCTGCGCTATCTCAATCCCCTCCCCGCAGACCTCGGTGATGTGCTCAAAGGATTCAAGAAAGTACTGGTGCCGGAAATGAATCTCGGTCAACTCGTCAAAGTCTTGCGGGCAGAGTACCTTGTCGACGCGGTGGGGGTGAACAAGATTCAAGGCCTCCCCTTCAAGGTCTCGGAAATCGCCAACAGCATTCGGCGCGCGTTGGAGGCCTAACGCTCATGTCAACTGCCACGGTCAGTTCCAAACCTACCCGAAAAGACTTCGTTTCAGACCAAGACGTGCGCTGGTGCCCCGGTTGTGGCGATTACGCCATCCTGGCCCAGGTGCAGAAGGTCATGCCCGAGTTGGGCGTGCCGCGCGAGAACTTCGTCTTCATTTCGGGCATCGGCTGCTCCAGCCGCTTCCCGTACTACATGAACACGTACGGCTTCCACACCATTCACGGCCGTGCTCCGGCCATCGCGTCGGGGCTCAAAGCGTTTCGACCTGATCTCTCAGTTTGGGTGGCGACCGGCGACGGCGATGCCTTGTCGATCGGTGGCAATCACTTCATTCACGTGCTGCGCCGCAATCTCGACATCAATATCCTCCTCTTCAACAATCGCATCTACGGGCTCACCAAGGGCCAGTACTCGCCGACATCCGAGCAGGGAAAAATCACGAAATCCACCCCGTTCGGCTCGGTGGA
>Ga0316601_100001042_pt1 | contig 13061 bp, 11 predicted proteins | sample OWC_soil_day5_no_FD_207663 | JGI IMG/M metagenome (GOLD analysis project Ga0316601, IMG submission 207663) | Wetland soil microbial communities from Old Woman Creek delta, Ohio, United States - OWC_soil_day5_noCT | ecosystem: Environmental > Terrestrial > Soil > Wetlands | place: USA: Ohio...
AAAAATATTTTTGAATTTATTGCAGAAGAGGATAAGGCTACAACTAGCAAGGCTTTTAGTACTTTATTCTATAATGTACAACAAGATAATAAGGTTAAGTTCCGCTGTAAATGTATTGAAGGAAATTATGTTTGGCTAGAAGTTGGAGGCAGAATACTATACGATAGTGATAAAAATGTAATAGGGGCTATTTTGTCATCTAGAGATATAACAAAGAATATTGAAGCTGAAAGAGCTTTAAAGGATAATGAGGAGAAGACAAAGCTTTTAAATCAGGCAGTTGAATATGATAAATTAAGAACTGAGTTTTTTGCCAATTTATCTCATGAACTCCGAACGCCTATAAATGTGATTTTAGGAACTCTACAACTTATAGAGTTTAAGTTAAAAGAGGCTATATTTACAGAAAAATATACTTATCAGAAATATTTGAAAACAATGAAGCAAAATTGTTATAGATTAATTAGACTTATAAATAATTTGATAGATGTTACTAAAATAGATTCAGGATATTTTGAATTGCATTTAAATAATTGCAATATAATAAGTATAGTTGAAGAGATAACCTTATCGGTGGCAGAGTATGTTCAGAATAAAGGAATAACCCTATTGTTTGATACAGAGGTTGAAGAACGAATTTTAGCCTGTGATGGGGATAAAATAGAAAGAATTATGTTAAACCTCATCTCTAATTCAATAAAGTTTACAGAACCAGGCGGTAAAATACTAGTAAACATTTATGATAAGGAAAATGAGATAATTATATCTGTAAAAGATACAGGCCTCGGCATACCAATAGAAAAGCAAGAGCAGGTTTTTGAAAGGTTTGTTCAAGTGGATAAATCTCTTGTAAGGAATAAAGATGGCAGCGGTATAGGATTATCTTTGGTAAAATCCCTTATTGAAATGCATGAAGGTACCATTAAGCTGAAAAGCGAATGGGGAAAAGGCAGCGAATTTATAATTAAATTGCCTGTAAAGGTTTTATCCCATGAAGATGTATATATTCCTAACAATTATAATCATAATGGGAATATTGAAAAGATACAAGTGGAGTTCTCAGATATATATTTATAGTAAATAATACTAAAGTATTTAGAGAAAAGATGCTATAATTATTATGTTAAGGAAAAAATTAAAGTAGATTATTATAAGAGGAGAGCGAATTATGTATAAGCTGAAAAACTATACCGAGGATATGGTAGACGCTGCGCTTGATGAGATTTTGCAAAAGGATAATGAGGTATGTAAATGTGAGAAATGTATTATTGATATTAAGGCTTTAGCATTAAATTCTCTTCCGAGCAGGTATGTTGTTACTGAGATTGGGGAAGTGTTAAAAAAAGCTGAGAATTTTTATAGGCAGTCAGAGGTAGATATTATGGCAGCTATTTTAGGGGCTGTAGCAAAGGTGAAAGAGAAGCCTCAACATTAACTATTTTACTAAATATATATAATAGGATAACAATTATTCATATTAAAAAGATATAAAAGAAACCGCAGTATAATACGGCTTCTTTTTTTTGTCAATTTAACGCAAAAAAAACGGTTTCAACACAGTAATTTGATAAAAAAAGTAGAAAACATAGCTGAAGTTATAGTATAATTTAAATGTTATTTAAAAAAGGATTTAATTAGATGGGGAGATGGATATGGAAAAGAATTTAAAGAAACTTAACAAAACATTTTTAATCATTTGTTGGATTTTAGGAATTACGTATTCAGTAGGATTTATTTCACTTTATTTTGAGGATTTAATTACTTTAAATTCCGCAATAATAGGGGCAATTGTTTTTTTAATTTCACTTGGAGCCGCAACATTGGTGTACTTAAAAGATAATGATAGTATTTATCCCAAACATATTCTAGCAGTTGCATTTGCTATATGTTATGTAATGGTGCTTTTTGGAAGTAGTATGAGTATTGCATTTGCACTAATTATACCTATGCTTGTAACCGCTAGCTTATATTTAGATACAAGGTTTATTATAGCGCCAATGGTTATTGGATTTGTTCTTCAGTGTATTTGGGTTTATGTAAATAGATCTAATAATCAAATTATGAAAAATGCACCTTCCCAAATCGTTGTAATGGGCTTATTTTATGTTACTTTATTTGCAGTTACTAAGGTTTCGGCAAGTAAAAAAATGGAAGCTGAAAAAGAAAAAGAGAAGGTAGAAAAAGCTATGGAAGAGCAAAAAAGCTTAATTAATGCTATTGCTCAGATGGTTAAGATTATAAATAGTAATTCATATAAAGTAAATGATGTTATGGAGAATATTGATTCATCTTCTAGAACCATATCAGGTGCTATAGAAGAAATAGCCTCTGGAGCAGCGAATACTTCTGAAAATGTTCAAGATCAGAACGGGGCGGCAGATAATATACAGGAAAAAATTGATGATGCAGTTAATATTGCATCAGTAGTTAATGAATTAGCTGCAGCTAATGAGAAAATAGTAAATGAAGGAATGGATATTGTAAGTAAATTATATGATAAAGCAGATATTATTAAGGATAAAAACACTGATGTATATGATATATCCATTAAATTAAAAGAAGCTACTAATAATATTCAAGGTATAATAAATATAATTACAAGTATAGCTGACCAAACTAATTTATTAGCACTTAACGCGGCTATTGAAGCAGCACGTGCTGGTGAGGCGGGTAGAGGCTTTGCGGTAGTAGCAGAAGAAGTTAGAAAATTAGCTGAAGAAAGTAAAAGTTCTTCAAATAATATCTCGGGAATTATTACTGAACTGCAAAATGAAGTTGAGTTAGCGACACGTTCAATCAATGAATTATCAAGTACTAATGAAGAACAGAATAGCTTGGTAGCACAAACTAGAGAAATTTTATTTAAGATAAAAGATAATAGTTCTGAGGTAAATGACAAGGTTCAAGTTGTAAATGAAAAGATAAATAACGTATCTCAGTCTAATAAGGATATAATAAGATCAATAGAAAATTTATCAGCAATAGCTGAAGAAACCATGGCCAATGCAGAGGAAACCTCTGCTATATCCCAAGAGTTTTCTAATTTAACTATTGAAGCTAAAACTAGCATAGAGGACTTAGTAGTTTCGGCAAAGAATATGGAAGAGCTAATAAAATAAGCTAGAAATAAAATTAAGAAGAGTATCTTCTATTAATTGTAGAGGATACTCTTCTTTTGTTTTAAAAAGTCTTAGCTGTATTTATCATATTTTTTTTATATATCTCTTCAGTTCTTTTTTAGCGAATAGATAAACTAATGGAATACCGTAAATCAACTTTCCGGCTAGAATTAATGAGGTTCCTAGATCAGGGAAGAAAATGCCTAAGGCTTCTCCAAACATAGAGGCTCCTATTAATATTAGTATTAAAGTCATTATGCTAAATATTACGTTAATATTTAACTTGAGAGCTGTTTTATAAATAAGGGCCATTACAATGAGAGAAGCAGCGATACCGGATATAATGCCTGTACCTATAGTTATAGGGCTTTCATTAAACATAGGAATAAGAAACATTACAATTTCTAAGCTTTCCCTAAATATAGTGGTAAATGCTAGTAAGAATAGGCTAACACTTGTTAAATTATCTTTAGAATTTTGAGTAGTATCTAGGGTGATGTTTTTGCTCTGTTTTCTTAATATTGCTATATTGTATAGAATTAATCCGGAGATGAATAGCATTAACGATCCCAGGAATATTTGCTGAGTATAACCTTCTAGTGATTGAGTGGTTTTAAAAAGAACTATTCCTATAATTGATGCTAAAGCTGCACCAGCTATTCCTCCACCGTACACGAACTTTGAGAGGTATCGTTTTTCTACTTTAGTGAGAAAGGCTAGTAGTGGAATAATAATGATAAGCATTTCCAAACATTCTCTAAATGAAATTATCATCGGTGTAATCATGTTATCACCCCCGTATTGTTTATGTAAAAGTAAAAATAATACACTTTTTCTGTGGTTAGTAGCCTGGTTAGTATATTGTATGTAAAGCTGAAAAAAATGTGACATTTAGTGTTAAATGTGAAAAAAGTGAGGTTTTAACACCTCACTTTTTATTTTAATAAAAGTGCTATCATTTAATCTAAAAATGTAATACAGGGATCAATAATTAAAATGTAATTTGAATCGTAAAAAGGAGATAAGTCAATTGTAACTAGAGGCTCCTTTTCTATGGTGTAGTTTAACACATATTGGCTTTTTAAAGGTACTCGTATACCCTCTATTATTTGATAGCTAATAGGTGCTTGGTCAATTAAGGTAATATTTTTATATTTGATTATAAGGTTTCCCTTGTCATCAAGTTCAACAGTATCTGCATAGCTATATTTAAATTTTATATTTTGTAAGTCTGCTCCAGGATAAACAATGAATTCATATTTAAGTTGTCCATTTATTATAGAAAATACTAAATCTACATCTTTCCATACTTGTTTATAGAATAGTTTTTCGCAATAAGCATCTTCGTTACTACTATCTTCTTCAGCTATAAAGGTACTAAGTTCAGCTATTCTTCTATATTCGTTCTCTATAATATTAAAGAGAAGTGCATTGTCAGTTTTATTATTTTTATTAATTTGAATTATAGCCTTTTGAGGAGGAGAGGTATGGGAGCGCATGAATATAAGTCCATTATTAGCTAAGTTAATATTATATTTCTTCTCAGTTTTAATCATCAAAAGCAGCTCCTTTTCTAAAAAAAGTTGTTTGCAATAGTATAATATTAACCTTAAGTGATTATGGACACAGTTTTTTATTATATTAAAGAAATATGTATATATTTTATCCTTGACTACTAAATGATATAATAAAGATAAAAAATAGAACAAAGTGGAGGATATTACATGAACTGGGGTTTCAGAGGAAAAGAGAAGAAGGAAGAACCAATTAAGTATATAGAGTTTTATAATCAGTTTGAAAATAATGAGAGCACGCCACTTAAAAGGAAAATCGTATTTAAACTTAAAAAAGCAGCAGGTCATTTGCTGGCCTTTATACCAATCATCGTTTTCTTTGTTATTGCAGCTCTTATATATTCTAATAGAAACCTTTGTTCTGAAGGATATGAATACATTAATAAGCAGAACTATAACAAGGCCTTAGAGTGTTTTAATAAGGCAATAATTAATCATGAAGAGGAGAATAGAGCGTTACTTGGAAAAGGGAAAGCTTTATATAATTTAAAAAAATATAATGAGGCAATTGATATTTATAAAAAACTTTTGGACAAAGGATATAATAAGAAAGAATGCCATTTTGCTATAGGGTGCTCTTATTATAATTTAGAAAAATTTAATGAAGCGCTAATGCATCTAGAAGAGGCCGAAAAAATAGGTGATAAAGAATTTGATGTTTTAGAATGGAAGGCATATTGTTTTATTAGACTTGGGGAATATGATAAGGCTTCACAATTATGTAATAATCTTATAAAGGAAGGTGATAATACTTATCTAGTCCATAACGCAATTGGGTTAGTATTCCTTGGGAAAAATGATTATAAGGAAGCTATAGGGGAGTTTGAGACTTCAATTACTATGAATAGTAGTTATGAAGATGCCTATCTAAATAAAATAGAAACGTTGTACAGCAGCAATGATATAAAGAAATGTATGGATTTTTGTAATAAAGCTGAAAAGTTATTTCCCTATAATGATGAAATTTATTTATACAGAGCAGATTGTTTTTCTACTGAAGGAGAGTATGAAAAGGCTATAAAGGAGTATGGTCGCGGGTTAAAAATTAATCCAAAAAATATTGAGATATATTCAGCCATAGCTTTGCAGTATTTTTATTTGCAGCAGTATGATAAAGCAACAGATTATATAAATCAAGGGATGAAGATTAATCCTTCAGATGAATATGTGCTGAAGCTTAAAGGCTGGGTAGAGAAAGAAAGTCGTCCAGATAGTGAGAAGATTATAGAGTTTGTGAAACAAAATTATTTATATTTAGATAAAGTAAGCGATTTTCAAGAAAAGTGCAAGCAATTTTCTATGAAAGTCAATCCTACTTTCCGGGATGTAGAACAATTCATTAACTCGATTAAAGTAAAGGAAGATAGATTTTCATTTGTTATAGCTAATGATGAATATGATTATATTCAGGAAGAAGATAAAGCTTCACAAATTTATACTGAAGAGCTGGGCAAAAATATACAATTGGTGAAAGTATGTTCTTTTACCTCTAGAGTAGGAGAAGAATTTAAAACAATAATAGATGGCATATCACAACCAGATAAGAAAACATTAGTTATTGATTTGAGAGATAATGGTGGTGGATCTTCCGTATCTGCCAATTTTATGCTAGATATGCTGTTGTCTAAATGTACAACTGTTAGTTTTACTACTAAAAATGGAGAGGAGAAAAAATACTCTTCTGATGAAAGATATACAAAATTTAAAAAAATAATAATTTGGGTAAATGAAAGGTCTGCCAGCAGTTCAGAGGTTATGGCTTTAAGTTTAAAAAAACATTTAAACAATGTAACTATTGTAGGATGTCCTACTGTTGGTAAGGGAGTTGGACAACTAACCTATGAAAATAGAAAAGAAAAATATATGATTTTTTTAGTGGATTTTTATTGGAGTGTGGAAGGGGAGAATATATTAGGAAAAAGAATTACTCCTGACATTTTAATTAATAATTCAGAGGAGACTAGCTATAGAAATACAACTATTAATTTAGCAAATAGTAATTAGTATAAAATTTTATATTGGTGATAAACTCATAATAACATTTAAAGGGTAAAGTAAAGAAAAGGAGAAAAGAGTATGAGTTTTTATGAAGAGTTAAGCAAAGTGTATGATATTATTTTTCCTAGGGAGGAAAAGACATTAAACTTTTTAATTAAAGATTTAAAACCTAATTCCAAGGTTATAGATTTAGCTTGTGGTACAGGAACTTATTCCATTGAGCTAGCTAAAAGAGGAAATGAGGTTGTTGGGTTAGATTTAGACAGTGAGATGATTAGGTTAGCTGAGGATAAAAAAAAGAATTTAACGGTAAGATTTTTAGCTGAAGACATGAGAAATGCAGCAATAAAATTCCCCCACAATAAATATGACATGATTTTTTGTATAGGGAATTCAATAGTTCATTTAGACAATAAAGTTCAGATAGAAGAATTGATTAAGGATAGTTATGATTTACTTCATGAAAATGGCATTTTAACTATTCAAATAATAAATTTTGATAGAATCTTAAAGGATAAAATAGAAGCTTTACCCACTATTGATAGAGAAAATGAAGGAGTTAAATTTATTAGAAAATATAGACATAGTGAAGAAGAAGAAAAAATATTTTTTGAAACCGAATTAGAAATATCAAAAGGTGGAAAAGTAGAGAAATATGAAAATTCCGTACAACTGTTACCGCTGCAAAGCGAAGAGTTATTAAAAATGTTAGTTAATGCAGGTTTTCATAAGATCAGCCTATATGGAGATTTTTCGGAGAATGATTTTAATGAAAAGTCCTACGCTTTGGTAATAAGGTCTTATAAATAATTTATAATAAGTATGTGAATCTTATCACATACTTATTGCTTGCGTGTAATTGCTATGCGCCATACACAAGGCCCTTGTTCAATATAATTCCACTGAAATTGGTTAGCGCATTCAGTAGAAAGATAATATTCTAAAGCTTGAGGGGCATGGTCATTTATTAACTCCATGCTATGTCCTGGAAGCAGGCTGTAAATTGTTTTGAATATAGCATTATGCATTTCTGGCGCTGCATATTCACGGGTATCCAAATTTACTTCGTAATTCATTGAAGAGGACTCCTTTCAAAATAAAATAAATATAAATTTAACTATTGACGAATATTAAAATATTGTGTAATATAACTAGTGTGTTCGACAATAATTTTAATATGCGTCTTTAGCTCAGCTGGATAGAGCAACGCCCTTCTAAGGCGTGGGCCAGGGGTTCGAATCCCTTAAGACGCACCAGAGGATTTAGTGTAATAACTAAATCCTTTTTATATTTCTTTTAATCTTACATTAATAATTTAGAAAATATCACCGCAGGTTATATTAAAAAAGTAGCCCCTTAACTTTAAACTGATGAAAAAGTTTAAAGTTAAGGGGCTGTTTTGTTTTTATATTATAGTAGATTTAGACTTTATTATTTTTCTTCAGCGGAAATTATTCCGGCTGCTTTTCTAGCGTTATCAACTGCTTTTATTTCCTTATTATGCTGGAACATCATATACACGTAGAAAGGTAGTCCTACTAAAATTAGAATAAATCCATACATAACTGATTCTGCACCTGTTCCATAGATTGCATAAATTGAATATGCAAAAGCAAGCAATGCAAAGAAAGAATTTTTCATAAAGTTAAATATGTTAAAGTTTACAGGGTGTTTTGCAAGTAAAACGATTTCAGCAATAGCACAGAATGCATATACTGGTAAGAATGATAGTGTAGCAAGTAATATCATAAAGTTAAACGCATCCGCTAAACTTTGGACATAGTTTAATATTAAAAGTAGATTAGTAGCTGCACCACTTATAATTAAAGCAACATAAGGTGTTTTTGATTTTGGATGTACTTTAGCAAAGAAAGTTGGGAATAACTTATCTTCTGCAGCAGCAAAAGCACTTCTAGCAGTAGTTAAGAACCATCCTGAGGCTGCACCCAAGGTAGATATTAATGCACCTAATGCAATAATGATACCGCCCCACTTTCCACCAGTAGCATTGTCAATAATATCAGCTAGCGGCGCACCAGATTTTGAAAGAGCACCTTGAGACATAGCTCCCATAGCTAGTACAGATATTAGAATATATATAATTGCTGTAAAGAGAATTCCATACATTGTACTTTTCTTTACAATTTTTTCAGCATTTTTGATTTCACCGCCTGCAACTGAAGCGCTTTCTAATCCGACGAAACCCCATAGTGCTATAGCAATAGCTGCTGGAAGGGTTTTCATACTGGAAACTTCAGGAGAAGCAACTGTATTTAAGTTATTTGGTGAAAAATGAATTGCAGCTATAATTATAAAAAGAATTAGTGGAAGTATTTTTAATACTGTAGTAATAATACTAACGATCCCTGCTTCTTTTACGCCATAAATATTTATAAAGGTGAATAACCATACTATAGCAGTACAAATTAAAAATGCAAGTAACTTATTTACGTTAAGTACTGGGAAAAAGTATGCTAAGTAGCTCATAAAGCCGGTTATAATTGCAGCATTTCCAACCCAAGCTCCAACCCAATAAGTCCAAGCAACTATAAAACCAGCAAAATCACCGAAGGCAGCTCTAGTGTATACTATAGGACCTCCAGTTTTAGGCATAGCACTTGCCAAGTTAGATAGGCTAAGTGCGATTAAAAGAGAACCAATTGCAGTAATTACCCAAGCTATAATACTAGCTGCAGGGTTAGAAATTTTAGCCATAGAAGTTGGCGACATAAATATGCCAGAACCTATAGTGTTCCCAATTACTATAGCTGTAGCAGCGGCAAGCCCCAAGTCTCTTTTAAGGCTTGTCTCATTATTTTGTGGAAGTAAATTTGGTTTTTCCATTTGTTCATCCTCCTCTTATGTAAGTTGTTATATGTAAATATAGTATTTGCTAATTAATATTTTAACAATATTTATTAGCATGGTTAGTATAGCACATATTTTACTATATATCGATAGAAAATTCGAAAAAGATACAGAATTCTCAAAATATTTATGAGATTTAGAAGGAAATCTTATTTAAATACAAAAAAAGCGAAAATTTAATAAGTATTAAATATAATAAGGGATGATTTTTATTTTATATTACTAAAATTGTAGTATAATAAATATAAATTAGGTGATAGCAATAGATAAGGATGGTAATATATGAGTAAAAGATTAGAAGAAATATTGATGGATAGTCCAGTAATAGCTGCAGTAAGGAATGAAGAGGATTTAAAGAGAGTAATTAATAGTGATGTAAATGTTGTATTTGTTTTATATGGAAATATAATGAGTATAGGAAATATTTATAGAAAACTTCAAGAGGCTTCAAAATTAGTATTTATACATGTAGATATGATAGATGGATTAAAAGGAGATCAATCAGGTATAGAATATATTAAAAACCTTGGAGATAATTTAGGGATAATTACTACTAAGCAAAATAATATCAAGTATGGCAAGCAATTAGGATTATATACTATATTAAGAATATTTATTGTGGATTCACTTTCTCTCCAAACTGGTATAAAAAATTTGCAGGCAGTTTTACCAGATGGAGTAGAAGTTATGCCTGGAGCAGCAAATAAAATAATCAAGACAATAAGAAAGCAAGTAAATATACCAATTATTGCAGGGGGGCTAATTGAGGAGAAAAAAGAAGTAATTGAAGCAATAAGTGCAGGGGCTATGGCTATTTCTACTACCAGGGAAGTTTTGTGGAACATATAACTGAGGTGTTGTATATTTTTAAAAATAGTATTGTAATTTATTAAAATTTTCAGTATTATGAAAATAAATAAATATTATTCGGCAGAGAAAAAGGGAGCCATGTTAAAATATTGCTAGCAAATAGCTTTATTTTAGCATGTTTTTTATTCTCAAGACATTGTAAACGTTTAACGCATTGAGGGGGAGAGTGGGATTAATGAAAAAGTTTGTAATGGCATTAGATCAGGGCACAACGAGTTCAAGATGCATATTGTTTAATGAAAAAGGAATTATCGTGAGTTCTGCACAAAAGGAATTTAAGCAAATTTATCCTAAAGCAGGCTGGGTAGAGCATGATCCAATGGAGTTGTGGTCAACACAATTTAGTGTAGCTGTAGAAGCTATGGCTAAGATTGGAGCAAGTGGAGAGGATATTGCTACAATAGGGATTACAAATCAAAGAGAAACTACAGTAGTATGGGATAAAAGAACGGGAATTCCCGTTTATAATGCAATTGTATGGCAATGTAGAAGAACAGCAGAGACCTGTGATGAATTAAAAGTAAAGGGTTATGATAAGCTAATAAGGTCTAAGACAGGGTTAATACTAGATGCTTATTTTTCAGGTACTAAAATAAAATGGATACTTGATAATGTAGAGGGAGCTAGGGAGAAAGCAGAGCAAGGGCATTTGATATTCGGAACAATCGATACATGGCTTATATGGAACTTAACTAAGGGAAATGTTCATGTAACTGATTATTCAAATGCATCTAGAACTCTTTTATATAATATTCATGAGTTAAAGTGGGATGATGAAATCTTAGAAATTTTAGATATACCAAAATCCATGCTTCCAGAGGTTAAACCTTCAAGCTGTGTATATGGAGAGGCTAGCAAGGTGTTGTTTGGCAATGAGATACCTATATCTGGTGTTGCGGGAGATCAGCAAGCCGCATTATTTGGTCAGATGTGTCATGAAGAAGGTACTGCAAAGAGTACATATGGTACAGGCTGCTTTATGTTAATGAATACCGGTGAAAAAGCGGTTGATTCGAAGAAGGGATTACTTACAACTATAGCATGGGGAGTTGATGGTAAGGTTCAATATGCCCTTGAAGGCAGCGTTTTTATAGCTGGTGCAGCAATTCAATGGTTAAGAGATGAGATGAGAATGATAAAAGATGCTTCGGATACAGAAGAATATGCCTTAGCTGTGGAGGATACTAATGGAGTATATCTTGTACCAGCCTTTGTAGGACTTGGCGCTCCTTACTGGGATCCGTATGCAAGAGGAACTATAGTTGGATTAACAAGAGGGGCGAAAAAAGAACACTTTATTAGAGCAACCTTAGAATCTTTAGCATATCAAAGCTATGATATACTAAAGGCTATGGAGGAGGACTCAGGGATAAAGTTAAAGGCACTAAGAGTAGATGGTGGAGCTTGTTCAAATAATTTCTTAATGCAGTTCCAAGCTGATATTTTAGATGTACAAGTAGATAGGCCAAAGATAATAGAGACTACTGCGTTAGGTGCCGCGTATTTAGCGGGGCTAGCAATAGGATATTGGAACAGTAAAGAAGATATAGCAAATAATTGGGCGCTTTCCAAGGCTTTCGAACCTGCTATGACAGAAAATAAGAGAGAGAATCTATTACTGGGCTGGCATGAAGCTGTAAATAGATCGATGGGTTGGGTGAAATAATTAGAAAGCTAGTAGCTATTACATTAGCGTTTAATGGCTGCTAGCTTTGCGTTTTTTAAAACATTATTAATAACATTTAAGGAGTGAATTCATAAATGAAATACGAAGGCACAGTTTATAGACCTCCCAGTGAGGCTTATAGTCTCATAATCCAAGTGACTATAGGCTGCGCGCATAATAAATGCAGTTTCTGCGGTATGTATAAAGATAAAAAGTTTAGAATAAGAACTAATGATGAAATTTTTAGGGATTTAGAGGAAGCTAGAAAATACCACTCCTTAGTTAAACGTATTTTTTTAGCTGATGGAGATGCATTGGTTCTTCCAACAAATACTCTTAAAAATATACTAATTAAGATTAAAGAGCTGTATCCTGAATGTGAGAGAGTTGGAGTGTATGGGGCTCCTAAAGATATATTAAACAAATCTGTTCATGAGCTTAAGGAACTTAAGGAATTAGGATTAGGAATACTATACCTAGGGATAGAATCAGGAAGTGATAACATACTCAAAAATATAAACAAGGGCGTTAATTCACAAGAGATGATAGAAGCGGGTAAGAAAGTAAAGGAAAGTGGTATTAAGTTATCTGCAACACTTATATCTGGAATTGGCAGCAAGGATGGAATGCTAGAGCATGCAAGGGAATCTGCAAGAGTAATAAATCATATAGACCCTGATTATGTTGGATTATTAACCCTTATGGTTGAAAGAGGAACGGAGATTTATAATCTTGTAAGCAGCGGGAGTTTTGAGCTTTTATCCCCGGAAGAAGTAATGCTAGAGACTAAAGAATTTATAAAAGAATTAAAAGTGAGTAATTGTGTATTTAGGAGTAACCATGCTTCTAATTATATGTCTCTTGGAGGCGTATTGCCAGAAGATAAAGAGAGGCTGCTTTTACAGTTAGAAAAGGCTATAAATGGGCAGTGTAGTTTTAAAAATGAACGGTTTAGAGGGTTATAAC
>Ga0316601_100001044_pt1 | contig 13052 bp, 11 predicted proteins | sample OWC_soil_day5_no_FD_207663 | JGI IMG/M metagenome (GOLD analysis project Ga0316601, IMG submission 207663) | Wetland soil microbial communities from Old Woman Creek delta, Ohio, United States - OWC_soil_day5_noCT | ecosystem: Environmental > Terrestrial > Soil > Wetlands | place: USA: Ohio...
AGATTCGCTATCAGAGAAGGTGGAAGAACTGTAGGTTCAGGAGTTGTTACTACTATAATAGAGTAATAAATTTCAAAGGACTGGGTTACAGACCTAGTCCTTTTATAAAGCGATTTTATTGCAACAGCTCGCATTGGGTAAATAATGGCAGCAACTTGTAGTTTACAATTTTATTGACAGATTAGTTAAGTTGTGATAAATTATTTAAGTAATGCATGAAACAGATAAGAATTCGCGATAGCGTTCTTAGATATAAATATGCGATGCCAGGAGGTGTAGATTGTGAGAGTAAAAGTGACTTTAGCTTGTACAGATTGCAAACAAAGAAACTATAACACAATGAAAAATAAGAAAAATGACCCAGATAGATTAGAAATGAAGAAGTATTGTAAATTCTGCCACAAACATACACTTCATAGAGAAACAAAATAGTATATACCATTTTAAATTTTTTTAAGGATGTGAATAAAATGGCTGTTAGTGGAGAAGTTAAGAGAGTGAAGACACCAGCAGGTGGACGTTTCATGGGTTTTTTTAGAGAGTTGAAAGCAGAAATGAAAAGAGTAACTTGGCCTTCTAAAAAAGACGTAAAAAAAGCGACAGCGACAGTAATTACTTTCTGTATCATTTTCATGATCCTTATCGGTGTAATGGATTTAGGTTTTGGCCGCCTTTTCAAGTTGATTTACAAATAAATTTAAAGGAGGTAGGGGTGGAACATAGAGTCCCGACCCTTTTGTTATGGCAGATAGAGCTAAATGGTATGTAGTACATACATATTCAGGTTATGAAAACAAAGTTAAGGCTAATCTTGAAAAAACTATCGAAAATAGAAATCTACAAGAATTAATTGTGGATATACAAGTTCCTATGGAGGAAGTTGTAGAAATAAAAGATGGTAAAAGAAAAGTAAGTCTTAAAAAGGTTTTTCCGGGATATGTACTCGTTAAAATGTTGATGACAGATGAGTCTTGGTACATTGTTAGAAATACAAGGGGAGTAACGGGCTTTGTAGGACCTGGATCAAAACCTGTAGCACTTACCGATGAAGAGGTTCAATCTATGGGTATTAAAGAAAAACCAATAGAAATAGACCTTGAGGTAGGCGAGAGTGTTAGAGTTATATCAGGACCATTAGAGAATTTTGTAGCTCTAATTCAGGAGATATGTACTGAGAAGCACAAGATTAAAGGATTAGTTAATATGTTTGGCAGGGAAACCCCTGTTGAACTTGAATTTAACCAAGTTGAAAAACTTGATTAATTGCTTATAAGATGAAGGTCTTAATGACTAGCATCTTGATAAGTGGGAGGGCGAAAGCCCGTATTTACCACAATATAGGAGGTGTAAACTCATGGCTAAGAAAGTAGTAGGAATGATTAAACTTCAACTTCCTGCAGGAAAAGCAACTCCAGCACCACCAGTTGGTCCAGCACTAGGACAACACGGTGTTAACATCATGGGATTCTGTAAAGAATTTAATGCAAAGACTGCTAATCAAGCAGGATTAATAATCCCAGTTGTAATTACAGTATATCAGGACAGAAGCTTTAGTTTCATACTAAAGACTCCTCCAGCAGCTGTTCTAATAAAGAAAGCTTGCGGAATAGAGAGTGGTTCAGGTGTGCCTAATAGAACAAAAGTTGCTACAATTTCTAAAGCTAAGCTTAGAGAAATTGCAGAGTTAAAGATGCCAGATTTAAATGCTGCATCAGTAGAAGCTGCTATGAGCATGATTGCAGGAACTGCAAGAAGCATGGGCGTAGTTGTAGAAGAATAATTAAGTGTTACACATGAAAATGGTTGTAATTTATCGTAAATTGGTGGGAGGTAATAACCGTTAATACCACAAAGGAGGTTTAGCAAATGGGAAAGAATTATTTAGAAAGTGCTAAGCTTGTTGACAAAAATACTCTATATACACCAGCAGAAGCTATGGAGTTAGCTGTAAAGACTTCAAAAGCTAAGTTTGATGAAACTGTAGAGTTAGCTGTAAGACTTGGAGTAGATCCAAGACACGCTGATCAACAAGTTAGAGGAGCTGTAGTACTTCCTCATGGAACAGGTAAAACACTTAAAGTTTTAGTTTTCGCTAAAGGTGAAAAAGCTAAAGAAGCAGAAGCAGCAGGAGCTGATTTTGTAGGAGCTGAAGAACTAGTTGATAAAATCCAAAAAGAAAATTGGTTTGGATTTGATGTAGTTGTTGCTACTCCAGACATGATGGGTGTAGTTGGAAGACTAGGTAGAGTACTTGGACCAAAAGGCTTAATGCCAAACCCAAAATCAGGTACAGTTACATTTGATGTAGCTAAAGCTATTGCTGAAATTAAAGCTGGTAAAGTTGAATATAGAGTTGATAAAACTGCTATAGTTCACGTTCCATTAGGAAAAAGATCCTTTGGACCAGAAAAGCTAGCTGAAAACTTCCATACAATGATGGAAGCTATAGTTAAGGCTAAGCCAGCAGCTGCTAAAGGACAATACGTTAAGTCAGTATCAGTTTCAAGCACAATGGGACCTGGAGTTAAAATTAACCCAACTAAAGTGTTAGATTAATATTGACAAAAAACGATAATTTTGTTACACTTTAAGAGTTGAATAAGTAAATATTCCGTAGACAGTAGGTGCGAACGCGTAAAGGGTTATCCCAACCTACCGAGGGTTCCAATATAAGAAATTATATGGTCTCTCCACGTCTGCGGAGGGACTTTTAGTTTTATAATAGCAGTTATAAACTGTGAGGAGGTGGACACACAGTGCAAAGCAAAAATAGACAATTAAAAGAAGCTAAGGTTTTAGAAATAAAAGAAAAATTAGAAAAAGCTAAAGGTGTTGCATTCGCTCAATACCAAGGTTTAACAGTTGAAGAAGACACTGAACTTAGAAAGAAACTAAGAGAAGCAGGTGTTGAATATAGAGTATATAAAAACTCTCTAACTGTCCTTGCAGCTAAAGAGATTGGTCTTGACGGTATAGAAAGTCATTTAGTAGGACCTTTATCAGTAGCTTTCGGATATGAAGATGCAACTGCTCCAGCTAGAATCCTTAACGAATTCGCAAAAACTCACAAGAAACTAGAGCTTAAAGCAGCTATAGTTGAAGGAGAAGTTTACGATGCAGCTAAGACAGTTCAGCTTGCAGCAATTCCTTCAAGAGAAGTTCTTATTGCAAAACTTCTTGGAAGCTTCAAAGCTCCATTATCAAACCTTGCATACTTATTGAATGCAATAAAAGAGCAAAAAGAATCAGCACAATAGTTTGCTGAATTTAGAAATAGAATAAAAATATAGTGAAAGAAAATTTGGAGGTGCCTTATAATGACAAGAGAAGAGATTATTCAAGCTATAAAAGAAATGAGCGTTTTAGATTTAAATGAATTAGTAAAAGCTTGCGAAGAGGAATTCGGAGTAAGCGCTGCTGCACCAGTAGCAGCAGCAGGAGCTGCTCCAGCAGCTGCAGCTGAAGAAAAGACTGAGTTTGATGTAGTATTAGCTAGCGCTGGTGCTGAAAAAATCAAAGTTATTAAAGTTGTTAGAGAGTTAACTGGTCTAGGCTTAAAAGAAGCTAAAGAAGTTGTAGACGGAGCTCCTAAGACATTAAAAGAAGGCGTAGCTAAAGAAGAAGCTGAAAACATTAAAGCTAAACTTGCAGAAGTTGGCGCTACTGTAGAAATAAAATAGTAGTAATAAGAAGGGGACGCTTTAATAAAGTGTCCCTTTTCATATTATGTTGACATATAGTTAACGTTGTGATAAAATAATGTATTGCATTGGTTGTTTTACATTAAAATAATTAATATATGCAAAATACATGAATTAATTTATCAAAAATGGTTATAATAGTTTGGTGATAGTGTATTAATCCGAAAGCACAAGGTCCTTAGGGATAGTATGTGTTTTTGGTTATTTTAGTTTATGCAAGGGGTGAAAGTCAATGGTACATCCTGTCCAAGTGGGTAAAAGAACAAGAATGAGCTTTTCAAAAGTTCGAGAAGTAGCTGATATGCCTAACTTAATAGAGGTTCAATTAGACTCTTATAAGTGGTTTTTAGACGAGGGATTGCAAGAAGTTTTCGACGACATTAATCCAATTATGGATTATACGGGAAACCTTGTTTTAGAATTCGTAGGCTACAAACTAGATATGGACAATATTAAGTACTCTGTGGAAGAATGTAAGGAAAGAGATGCAACCTATGCAGCTCCTCTTAAAGTTAAGGTTAGATTACTTAATAAAGAAACAGGCGAAGTAAAAGAACAAGAAGTATTCATGGGAGACTTTCCATTAATGACTGAGCAAGGAACATTTATCATTAATGGAGCAGAAAGAGTTATTGTAAGCCAATTAGTAAGATCACCAGGAGTTTATTACAGTTATACTGTTGATAAAACAGGAAAGAAGTTGTATTCAGCCACAGTAATACCAAACAGAGGTGCATGGCTAGAGTATGAAACAGATTCAAATGACGTAATTTATGTAAGAATAGACAAAACAAGAAAACTTCCAATAACTATACTAGCAAGAGCTATGGGATATGGTAGTGATAATGAAGTTATATCCTATTTTGGAGAAGACGAAAGATTAAAGGCTAGTATTGAAAAAGACAACACAAAAACAAGAGAAGAAGCATTACTGGAAATTTATAAGAGATTAAGACCAGGTGAACCACCGACAGTAGAAAGTGCAGAAGCTCTTATTGAATCACTATTCTTTGATGCTAAAAGATATGATTTATCTAGAGTAGGTAGATACAAGTTCAACAAGAAACTTGCAATAGCTTTAAGAATTACTAATCAAATAGCTGCGCAAGATATTGTAAATCCTACAACTGGAGAGATTTTAGTTCAAAAAGGTGAAAAGATAGACAGAGATAAAGCTGCTGAAATTCAGCATTCAGGTATAAATACAGTAGACATACAAGTTGAAGATAAAATTGTAAGAGTTATAGGTAATCATTTTGTAGATATACATAAGCATGTAAATTTCGATTTGAGTGCCCTACACATTAAAGAAAAGGTACATTACCCTGCGCTAAAGGAGATTTTAGATAACTTTAGTGATGAAGCAGATATAAAAGAGCAAATTAAAAAGAATATACAAAGACTAATTCCTAAACATATAATTAGAGACGATATATATGCTACGATAAGCTACGAGTTAGGGCTAACTTATAATGTTGGTCATGAAGATGATATTGACCACCTAGGTAACAGAAGGCTTAGATCTGTAGGAGAATTGTTACAAAATCAGTTTAGGATAGGTTTATCAAGAATGGAAAGAGTAGTCAAAGAAAGAATGACTATTCAAGATCAAGAGGTTATAACTCCTCAAGCTCTTATAAACATAAGACCCGTTGCGGCATCAATTAAAGAGTTCTTTGGAAGCTCACAATTATCACAGTTCATGGATCAAACAAATCCATTATCAGAGCTTACTCATAAGAGAAGATTGTCTGCATTAGGACCAGGGGGTTTATCAAGAGAAAGAGCTGGTTTCGAAGTAAGAGACGTTCACCATTCTCACTATGGTAGAATGTGTCCTATAGAAACTCCTGAAGGACCAAACATTGGTCTTATCAACTCATTAGCTACATATGCTAGAGTTAATGAATATGGATTTATTGAGAGTCCATACAGAGTTATCGATAAGAAAAATGGAAGAGTTACTGATGAGATTCGTTATTTTACTGCAAATGAAGAAGATGAGTTTTTAGTTGCTCAAGCTAATGAACCAGTAGATGAAAACGGCCATTTTATTGATAAGAGAATAACTGTAAGAGATAAAGAAGAAGTATTCGTAGTGCCATCTAATGAAGTTGACCTTATGGACGTATCACCTAGACAGATAGTATCTGTTGCTACAGCTATGATACCATTCCTTGAGAATGATGACGCCAGCCGTGCCCTGATGGGATCAAACATGCAGCGTCAAGCAGTGCCACTATTAAAGGCTCAAGCCCCAGTAGTAGGAACAGGAATAGAATATAAAGCTGCTGTAGACTCAGGAGTACTTCCAAAAGCTAAAAATGCAGGGGTTGTTTCATATGTAAGCGCTAACGAAGTAAGAGTAAAAAGAGATAAAGATGGTGGTCAAGATATTTATAAACTTCTTAAGTTTAAAAGATCTAACCAAGGTACTTGTATAAATCAAAAACCAATCGTAAGTAAAAACGAGAGAGTTGAGATTGGTACAGTACTAGCTGATGGACCATCAACAGATCTTGGAGAAATTGCATTAGGTAAAAACATTCGTATCGGATTTATAACTTGGGAAGGTTATAACTACGAGGATGCTATGTTAATATCTGAACAATTAGTAAAAGAAGATGTATTTACATCTATCCATATAGAAGAATATGAAGCAGAAGCAAGAGATACAAAGTTAGGACCAGAAGAAATAACAAGAGATATTCCAAATGTAGGTGAAGATGCACTTAAAGATATCGATGAAAGAGGTATCATAAGAATTGGTGCTGAAGTAAGATCAGGGGATATTCTAGTTGGTAAGGTTACTCCAAAGGGAGAAACAGAGCTTACTGCTGAAGAAAGACTGCTTAGAGCTATATTTGGTGAAAAGGCTAGGGAAGTAAGAGATACTTCTTTAAGAGTGCCACATGGTGAAGCAGGTATAATCGTAGACGTTAAAGTGTTCACAAGAGAAAATGGAGATGAACTTCCACCAGGTGTTAATAAACTTGTTAGATGTTATATTGCTCAAAAGAGAAAGATATCTGTTGGAGATAAGATGGCTGGTAGACACGGTAACAAAGGGGTTATCTCAAGAGTATTACCAGAAGAAGATATGCCATTCTTACCAGATGGTAGACCACTTCAAATATGCTTAAACCCACTTGGAGTTCCTTCTCGTATGAATATCGGTCAGGTATTAGAAGTTCATCTAGGATGGGCAGCTAGCAATATGGGATGGCACGTTGCTACACCAGTATTTGACGGAGCACAAGACCATGATATAAGAGAGTGCTTAGAAAAAGCTGGATACAACGCAGATGGAAAAACTGTACTATATGATGGTAGAACAGGTGAGGCCTTTGACAACAGAGTTACTGTTGGATATATGTATATATTAAAGCTTGCCCACTTAGTTGATGATAAGATTCATGCTAGATCAACAGGTCCATACTCACTAGTTACTCAACAACCATTAGGTGGTAAGGCACAGTTCGGAGGACAAAGATTTGGAGAAATGGAAGTTTGGGCACTAGAAGCTTATGGTGCTGCTCATACTTTACAAGAAATACTAACAGTTAAATCAGACGATGTTGTTGGTAGAGTTAAAACTTACGAATCTATTGTTAAGGGAGAAAACATTCCTGAACCAGGAGTGCCAGAATCCTTCAAGGTTCTTATTAAAGAATTACAGGCACTATGCTTAAATGTTAAGGTTCTAAATGATGACAATGAAGAAATTAGGCTAAAAGAGTCTGTAGAGGAAGAACTAGAAGAATTAGAAGTTAATATTGAAGGAACTGAAGAATTTGTTCCACCAGCTCCAACTGAAGAGTTTGTTGAGGCTGAAATTGAAGAAGAAGTTGAAGAATTCGAAGAAGAACCTGATTATGATTTATCATTAGACGACTTTGAAGAAGACTTAGAACTTGATGATTTTAACGATGAACACTAAAATGAAGGGAGGATATACCCTTGTTTGAATTAAATAATTTTGATGCAATACAAATAGGATTAGCTTCACCAGAGCAGATAAGAGAATGGTCTAGAGGTGAGGTAAAAAAACCTGAGACTATAAACTATAGAACATTAAAGCCTGAAAGAGATGGCTTATTCTGTGAAAGAATATTTGGACCTATAAAGGATTGGGAATGTCACTGCGGAAAATATAAGAGAGTCAGATATAAGGGAATAGTATGTGACAGATGTGGAGTAGAGGTAACAAAAGCTAAAGTAAGACGTGAGAGAATGGGGCATATAGAACTTGCTGCCCCAGTATCCCACATTTGGTACTTTAAAGGTATACCATCACGTATGGGACTTATTTTAGATATGTCACCAAGAGCACTTGAAAAAATACTTTATTTCGCTTCATATGTGGTGCTAGATCCTAAAGAAACACCATTATTAAAGAAACAGTTGTTAAGTGAAAAAGAGTATAGAGAAGCTGTAGATAAATATGGTGAAGAAAGCTTTGCTGCAGGCATGGGGGCAGAGTCTATAAAAGTTCTTCTTGAAGAATTAGAATTAGAAACTCTATCTGTAGACCTAAAGCATGAGCTGAAAACAAGCAGCGGACAAAAACGTATAAGAATTATTAGAAGATTAGAAGTAGTTGAATCCTTCAGAAAATCAAGAAATAAACCTGAGTGGATGGTAATAGATGTTATTCCAGTAATTCCACCAGATTTAAGACCTATGGTTCAGCTTGATGGAGGAAGATTTGCTACATCAGACTTAAATGACTTATATAGAAGAGTAATAAATAGAAACAATAGATTGAAAAAACTATTAGATTTAGGTGCTCCAGATATCATAGTAAGAAATGAAAAGAGAATGCTTCAAGAAGCAGTAGATGCACTTATTGATAATGGTAGAAGAGGTAGACCAGTAACAGGTCCAGGAAATAGACCTTTAAAATCCTTGTCAGATATGTTAAAGGGTAAACAGGGTAGATTTAGACAAAACCTACTTGGTAAACGTGTTGACTACTCAGGACGTTCAGTTATAGTAGTTGGACCAGAACTAAAGATGTATCAATGTGGTCTTCCAAAGGAAATGGCTCTAGAATTATTCAAGCCTTTCGTAATGAAAAAGCTTGTTGAAGGCGGAGTTGCACATAATATAAAGAGTGCTAAGAGAATGGTTGAAAGAGTAATGCCAGAGGTATGGGACGTACTTGAAGAAGTAATCGCAGATCATCCAGTATTACTAAACCGTGCACCTACTCTTCACAGACTTGGAATTCAAGCATTCCAACCTGTGCTAGTTGAAGGTAGAGCATTAAAGCTTCATCCACTTGTATGTACAGCATACAATGCTGACTTTGACGGAGACCAAATGGCTGTTCACGTTCCATTGTCAGTAGAAGCACAAGCGGAAGCAAGATTCCTAATGCTTGCAGCTAATAATATCCTTAAACCTTCAGATGGTAAGCCAGTTTGTGTACCTACTCAGGATATGGTTTTAGGTTCATATTACTTAACTATAGACAAAGAAGGTGCACTAGGAGAAGGAAGAAGCTTCTCATCCCCTGAAGAAGTATTTATGGCATATGAAGCTAAACATATAGATCTTCATGCTAAAATAAAAGTTAAATTAACTAAGATAAAAAATGGAGAAAAGATTTCAGGTATAATTGAAACAACTCCAGGATTACTAATATTTAATGAAGCTATACCTCAAGATCTAGGTTTCATTGATAGAAGTAATCCAGAGAATGAATTTAAGCTTGAAGTTGATTTCTTGGTAAGTAAGAAAAATCTTGGTAAAATTATTGATAAATGCTATATGAAATATGGCCCAAGTTTAACTTCTGTTATGCTAGATAATATTAAGGCTAAAGGATATCACTATTCTTCAGTTGGAGCTATTACAGTTGCAGTTTCTGATATGATAGTTCCTGAAGCTAAAAAGACATTGATGGCAGAAGCAGAAGAAGCAGTAGAAAAGATCGAAAAGATGTATAGAAGAGGTTTCATATCTGAAGAAGAAAGATATGAAAGAGTAATAGATAAGTGGACTAAAACTACTGATGAAGTAGCAGATGCACTTATGGACAGCTTGGATAAGTTTAATCCAATATTCATGATGGCGGACTCAGGGGCCAGAGGTTCCAAGAGCCAGATTAAACAGCTTGCCGGTATGAGAGGTCTTATGGCTAACCCATCAGGTAAGATTATAGAGCTTCCAATCAAGGCTTCCTTCAGAGAAGGTCTTGACGTATTACAATACTTCATTTCAACTCACGGTGCTAGAAAAGGTAACGCCGATACTGCCTTAAAGACTGCTGACTCAGGTTACTTAACAAGAAGACTTGTTGACGTTAGCCAGGATGTTATAGTAAGGTCAGAAGACTGTGGAGCAGAAGCAGGATACGAAGTTTCAGAAATCAAAGAAGGTAACGAAGTAATTGAACCATTAAGAGAAAGACTTCATGGTAGATACAGCGCAGAAGATATAAAAAATCCTGCAACTGGAGAGATTATCGTTCCTAAAAATGCCTATATGGATGCTGAGCTTGCTGAAAAAGTAGAAAATCTTGGCGTTAAAAAAGTTATAATTAGATCTGTATTTACATGTACTGCTAAATTTGGCGTATGTGCTAAATGTTATGGTATGAACATGGCTACAGGTCAAAAAATAAATATTGGTGAAGCTGTTGGTATAGTAGCTGCACAAAGTATAGGTGAGCCTGGTACTCAGCTTACAATGAGAACATTCCATACTGGAGGGGTTGCGGGATCAGATATTACCCAAGGTCTTCCAAGAGTAGAGGAATTATTCGAAGCAAGAAAACCAAAAGGTCTTGCTATAGTAAGTGAAGTTGCCGGTAATGTAAGAATGGAAGAAACTAAGAAAAAGAGAACAGTATATGTAACAACTGAAACTGGAGAAGAAGTATCATATGATATACCATTCGGCTCTAGATTAAAGGTTAATACTGGAGATGTAATAACAGCTGGGGATGAAATTACTGAAGGTTCAGTTAACCCACATGATGTTATAAGAATTAAGGGAGTACTTGGAGTTAAAAACTATCTATTATCTGAAGTTCAGAAGGTTTATAGACTACAAGGGGTTGATATCAATGATAAGCACCTTGAAGTAGTTGTTAGACAGATGACAAGAAAGGTAAAGATAGAGGAATCTGGAGATACAGATTTACTTCCAGGAACAATGATAGATATATTTGATTACGAAGAGGAGAATGCTAAAGCTATAGCTCAAGGTTTAGAACCAGCACAAGGTAGAATAGCTCTACTTGGTATAACTAAGGCCGCTCTAGCAACAGAATCCTTCTTATCAGCAGCATCCTTCCAAGAAACAACAAGAGTTTTAACAGATGCAGCTATAAAAGGTAAGATAGATCCATTGGTTGGATTGAAAGAAAATGTAATCATAGGTAAATTGATTCCAGCAGGTACGGGTATGACTAGATACAGAACAGTTAAAATCAGTACTGAGAAGGAAATTGAAGCAGCAACTGAAATCGAAGGTTAAATTTTAATTTGTTGACATGAATGTTTGGAAATGATAAAATAACTTTTGTGTGATTTTAATAGTCAAGAGAAAGAGAACTCTTTCTCTTGATGAATTACATTCATTGGGGGGAAGCAAAACATGGTCGACAGGCTTGTTGGTAAAAAAGTTGTTGGCATTAAACAAACTGTTAAAGCCATAAACAACTCTCAAGGAAAAATATTATATATAGCTAAAGATGCTGACAATAAGTTAATTGAGACTGTTGAACAATTAGCAAAACAACATTCCCTAGAGGTAACATATGTAAATACTATGAAGGAGTTAGGAAAACTTTGTGGTATTGATGTTGGAGCTGCAACAGCTTTAATACTTAAAGATTAATTTTGCTATTAACTTAATTTATTGATAGATTTAAAGTAAAAACAAAAGGAGGTGTAATCATGCCAACTATTAGCCAATTAGTAAGAAAAGGCAGAAAGACAGTAGCATCAAAATCAACTGCACCAGCACTTAAAGAGTGCCCACAAAAAAGAGGGGTTTGTACTGTAGTTAAAACTACAACTCCAAAGAAGCCAAACTCAGCGCTTAGAAAAATTGCGAGAGTTAGACTTACAAATGGATATGAAGTTACAGCTTATATCCCTGGTGTAGGCCACAACTTACAAGAGCACAGTGTTGTTCTTATAAGAGGTGGAAGAGTAAAGGATCTTCCTGGTGTTAGATACCATATAGTTAGAGGAGCTTTAGACTCAGCTGGCGTAGCTAACAGAATGCAGTCAAGATCAAAATACGGTGCAAAGAGACCAAAACAAAAATAATGTTGGTTTGAATGCGGTGCGATGTCTTCATAATATATAGAAATTAATTTGTTTATATAAATTAGAAGAACGGAGCACTTTGCGACAAATTGTGTCGAGTACCGATGAACTTAAATTCAATTGTTAAGGAGGGAAGAAAAGTGCCAAGAAAAGGACATGTTGCAAAAAGAGATGTATTACCAGATCCATTATACAACAATAAAGTTGTAACAAAGTTTATTAATAGCATAATGGAAGATGGTAAAAAAGGGGTAGCAGAAAAGATATGCTACGATGCGTTCAATATGATTGCTGAAAGAACTGGAAAGGAACCTCTTGAGGTTTTCGAGGCAGCTATGAACAATGTAATGCCATTACTAGAAGTAAAGGCAAGAAGAATAGGTGGAGCTACTTACCAAGTACCAATGGAAGTAAGAGCTGAGAGAAGACAAACTTTAGGTATCAGATGGATACTTGACGCTACTAGAAAAAGAGGCGAAAAGTACATGATGCTTAAGCTTGCTGGAGAATTAATGGACGCAGCTAACAATACTGGAGCTGCTGTTAAGAAGAGAGAAGATACTCATAAGATGGCTGAAGCTAATAAAGCTTTCGCTCATTACAGATACTAATCATAAGTGCTATAAAACTGTTTTGGTTTTCCAAAACAGTTTTATGGTATTCAAATTTGCTAGTTGAGAGGAGGATAAAAATTGGCTAGACAATTTCCATTAGAAAAGTTTCGTAATATAGGAATTATGGCACATATCGATGCAGGTAAAACAACAACTACTGAGCGTATATTGTTTTACACTGGTAAAACTCACAAAATAGGAGAAGTTCACGAAGGTGCAGCTACTATGGACTGGATGGAGCAAGAGCAAGAAAGAGGTATAACTATCACTTCTGCTGCTACAACTTGTCAATGGAAAGGCCATTCAATAAACATTATAGATACACCAGGACACGTAGATTTTACTGTTGAAGTTGAAAGATCATTAAGAGTACTTGATGGTGCTTGTGCAGTATACTGCGCTAAAGGTGGAGTTGAGCCTCAATCTGAAACTGTATGGAGACAGGCAGA
>Ga0316601_100001045_pt1 | contig 13052 bp, 10 predicted proteins | sample OWC_soil_day5_no_FD_207663 | JGI IMG/M metagenome (GOLD analysis project Ga0316601, IMG submission 207663) | Wetland soil microbial communities from Old Woman Creek delta, Ohio, United States - OWC_soil_day5_noCT | ecosystem: Environmental > Terrestrial > Soil > Wetlands | place: USA: Ohio...
TGATTCTTCGAGGCAGGCGGGAGTGGACGGTGCGCTTTCGGGATCTGCCGCATCTCGCGTTGCTCGTCATGTTCGCATGGCTCTTCTACATCGTCGACAGTGCGACCGCTCAGATCTGTCTCGCCCTCGCGGCCGCTCTGTTCCTGGTAAGCGCCGTGCCGGCCATTGCGAGGGAGCCCAACTGGTTCGTCACGGCGGGCGTTGCAGCCGCGCTCGTTCTTGGAGTGCTGGAAGGGATGCTGGGGATCAGCAATGCCGTCTTGAGCCTTCTGGACCGCGACCCGACCCTCACGACCAGAGTCCCCATGTGGCAGGGGCTTCTCGACATGGCCGTCGATCCGGTGTTCGGGGCCGGGTACGAGAGCTTCTGGCTGGGAGACAGGCTCCCGAAGCTGATTGCCGCTTACGGGGTGCGCCAGGCCCACAACGGCTACCTGGAGACCTATCTGAATCTCGGAATGATCGGCCTGGCTCTGCTGGTCGGGTGCATCGTGCACGGACTGCTCAAGGCTCGAAGGTATTTAGACGTTGATTTTCCGTCGGGCGTCGCGCGGCTCTGTCTCATTGTCGTCGCCGTTTTTTATAATTGGACCGAAGCCACATTCTACGGCGTCAGCTTCATGTGGACGCTTCTTCTTCTCGGGGTCATGGACCCGCCGGAGCCGGAGGAGCCGGAAGCCGACACGGACTGGAGTCCGGGCGGCGGTGCCGAAGAGGGGGCGGAGGGGGCTTGAATGCGGGAAGCGAATCGGATCCGTCGGGCGTATCGTTCATGAAGCAACTCGTATCCATCCTCATTCCTGCCTTTAACTCGGAGAAATGGATCCGCCCGTGCATCGAGTCGGCGCTTGCCCAGACCTGGCGCTGGAAGGAAATCATTATCGTCGACGACGGATCCAAGGATTCGACGCTCGAGATCGCCCGGATGTATGCGTGCCCGGACATCCAGGTGATGACCCAGGACAACAGGGGTGCAAGCGCGGCGCGCAATCGGGCCCTGTCGGTTGCCCAGGGCGATTACATCCAATGGCTCGACTCCGACGATCTGCTGGCCCCCGACAAGATTTCCAGGCAAATGCACGGTGCGGAACCCGGCCTGACTTCCGAGGTTCTCCTTTCGGGTTCCTGGGGCAGATTCCATCATGTTCCCGAGAAATCCGAATTTGTGCCGGATTCGTTGTGGGAGGACCTGGAACCCAGGGAGTGGCTGTACCGAAAGATCCATGAGAACCTGTGGATGGCTATCGAGTCGTGGCTGGTGAGCCGCAAGCTGACCGAGGCGGCGGGGCCATGGGATGAGCAGATGAGCCTGGATGATGACGGGGAGTACTTCTGCCGGGTCCTGTCACATTCCGTCGGGGTCCGGTTCGTCCCCGAGGCGCGGTGTTTCTGCAGGAGCGTTTCATTCGGCTTGAGCCATCCGCTGGCATGGTCCGACCGCAAGCTGGATTCTCAATTCGCTTCGCTTTCTTCCTACATCCGGGTGATGCGATCCATGGAGGACAGTCCGAAAACGCGAACCGCCTGTCTCGAGCTGATCGAGCGCTGGGCCCCACCCTTTTATACGAGACGGCCCGATCTGTACCGGCAAATGCAGGCGGTGGCGTCCGATCTTGGCGGACAGCTCGGCGTTCCCCGGCTCCAGAAGAAATACCGGTGGATGCAGCGTCTGTTCGGCTGGCGCATTGCGAGCAAGGCCCAGAACATGCTTCCGCTTTTCAAGGCGTATGTCCGGTATGCATGGGAGCGAGGCGTGAGCGGCTATCCGGGGGGATGGAAATGACGGGGTTGCCCGGGAGAGCGGGCCGCCGGGTCCACCGGCGCGTGAAAAGCGGGGGTGTGGCGGCAGCCCGGGTGCATTGCACGGCAGGCCGCTGCGGGGCTGACGGCGCGTTTCGGGCGTCGATCCGTACGGGACGGCACAGGGGGTTCGTGACGGCGAAAGGAAATGGATCGCGGGATTGACACAGCGGGATTGCGGAAAATACGGGGAGCTGTTCTCGGCGAGGGGGCGAAAAGAAGGCCTGAACAAGAAAGCGGTTCGAGGCGGCGCGTCCGTGATGGGAGCGGAAGTCGCTGCCAATCTTCTCCGCATCGGGTCGATGGTTGTGCTGGCCCGGCTTCTGATGCCCGAAGACTTCGGTCTGCTTGCCATGGTGACCGCGGTTACCGTGCTGGCCGAGCGGTTCAAGGATTTCGGCCTCGCCGATGCGACGGTCCAGTCGAGGGAGATCAATCACAGGCAGGTCAGCAATCTATTCTGGATCAACCTGGGTATTTGCATCGTGCTGGCCTTGCTTCTCATGTCCCTCGCGGAGTTCGTCGCGGGGTTCTATCAGGAACCGCGGCTGACGGCCGTCACCCGGGTCATCGCGTCGACCTTCCTGTTCAGCGGTCTCGTGATTCAGCATCAGGCCCTGCTCCGCCGCAATCTCCGCTTCGGGGTTCTTTCCGTCATCCAGTTGTGCTCGATCGTTCTCAGTCTGCTGGTCGCCATCGTGCTCGCCTATTGCGGTTTTGGATACTGGGCCCTGGTGGCCAGGGAGTTTTCACGGGCCCTGTTCTTGGTCATCGGCACGTGGTTCGCATGCCCGTGGAGACCCGGATGGCCGCAACAGGAACCCGGTCTTGCCGAGCATCTGTCGTTCGGAAGCAACGTCACCGGGTTCAATCTGGTCTATTCGTTTTCCCGCAGCTTTGACAGGATTCTCATCGGCAGGCTGTTCGGTCCCGGCTGGGTCGGTCTCTACACGAATGCATACCAGCTGATGGCCTTGCCGGTAAGCCAGATCCAGTACCCCGTCAATACCGTCTCGCTGCCCGCTTTGAGCGCACTGCAGAGAGATCCCGTCGAGTTCCGGGCCTACGTCGAGAACATGGTACGACTGGTCACGTTCGTGGTCATGCCGGGGATCGCGTTCATGTCCCTGTATTCGGACGTGATCATTTCCCTGCTGCTGGGACCCAAATGGCTGGATGCAATCCCCCTGTTCCAGGTACTGGCCGCAGGCGCTTTCGTCGAGCCCGTGGTGCATGCCGTGGGACCGGTGCTGGTCGCAATGGGGGACACGAAGAGATACTTCAGGCTGGGTATGATCAACGCCGTCGCACTGATCGCCTGCCTGGGGATCGGCGGTTTATTCGACACCATCGGTGTGGCGGCGGGATACTCCGCGGCAACCTACATCGCCCTCATCGTGTGCTTCGCATACGGCTTGAAAGGCACCCCGATCCAAATCCGCAGTCTGCTGCTCATCGTCCTGTTGAGCGCCGCGACGAGCATTATTACGGCAGTCGTGTTTTTGTGGATCCGGTATGCGATCGGCTGGCACTTCGCACCTCCCTGCCTCATCGTCTTCTTTATCGGCGGCACGGCGATGTATCTCGGGCTGTGGTTGCTGATCCCGGGCGGCAGGAGAATGCTGGTAAGCTACCGGGACATGGCAAAAAACGCGGTATCCCGGGCGAAGGGATGACCGGGGATATCGCTTCGGAGATCACACCGGATGAACCTGTTTTACAAGCTCTGCTCCAACAGAATCGCGATCCTGCCGATCCTGATCCTCGCCCTTACCCTGCGTGCTGTGTGTCTGGATGCGGACCCGCCTTTCTTTGTCGAGACGCACTACATGGATGACGAGGGAGGGTGGGCGCACAACGCAAGGAATCACTACCTGACCGGGGAGTGGATGACGAACACGCACAATGCACCCTACTATACTGCGCCCGGTTACAGCCACCTGCTGAGTGCGGCCTTTCAGATGAACGGCTTGTCGCTCTGCTCGGCGAGGCTGCTGTCCGTTGTTGCAGGCACATTGACAGTGTTCACGGTCTGGCTGCTCCTGTCGCGAAGCGCCGGCGTGCTTGTGGCCAATCTTGCCGCCCTCTTTATGGGTTTGACCGGATTTCATGTCATCTACAGCAGGCTGGCCATGGCGGAGGCGCTGCTGACGGCGCTGCTCGTGCTGACCCTCTATCTGTGGAGCTTCAAAAAAAATCGGCTGTGTGCGTATTTATCCGGCGCTCTGTTTGCAACCATGATCGTTGTGAAAATAAGCGCGGTCTATTTCATCCCCGTCCTGCTCCTTCTCTTTGTCTTCGAAATCGTGAGAAAGGAGGCCGATTTCAAACGATGGGCCTTCTTCGGCATGGGTTCCGTTTCGGCCCTCGTCCTGTTTGAAATCCTGAAGATTCTGCCGGACATGAAGGAACTGGCACTGTTTTATCGGGAGATGACCGCGTCTTATCCGGGGGGGCTCTCGCCCAAGTACGTGTCCGAGCTTCTCATCTTCAATGAAAATATCGAGTTCCGGCACGGGTTTTTCAATAAAATGCTTCTTTCCGTCCCGGTCCTGCTCCTCCTGACGGTTCTCTACCTGGTCCTGTTCCTGGTCGACATGGGGAAGAACGGGGCGCAGGCGATTCGGGGCAGGAATCATGCCGAGATGGTCGGACTGAGCATCCTGCTCGGGAACCTGATCGTCATCGGCCTGAGCTCGTACAAACCGGAGAGGCGGTATCTGCCGCTCCTGCCCGGCATCTGCATCCTGGCGGCCTACACGGTTCAGCGCGGATTCGGCGGTATGGACATCCGGAACTATTTCCCGCTGAGATCCCGTATCGCCGATCTTGCGTTGTCCCTGTCGCTGACGCTGCCCATCTACGTCTTCATCTGCTGGACCCTGTTTTCGTTCTGGGGGCCGTGGAACACGGCGGACATCGGCGCCCGGAAGGGCATTTCGTTCAACGGCCAGGTCATCCTTTTGCTTCCGCTGTATGCGGCGTGCCTCTGCCTCTATCAGAAGCACAGGGAACGATTCGACCCGGCGAAACGGGTCGCATGCACGATGTCACTGGTCCTGGCCCACATCGTCAGCGCGTGGCTTTATTTCGGCCTGGTTTATTTCGACATTCCCATACGGCCTGCCGGGATCAATGCCGTGACGATCGTGACGTGGATCGCGGCCTATCTCGGCTGGAGGGCTGCGGGCGCGGCCAGACTGCAGTCCCTGTTCCGCGCGGCGCCGGCCCTGTTTCTGGTCATCCAGGGCTTCATCGTTGCCTTTGCATTATCCGACACGACCTACAGCTATCGATCCTTCGGCGAGCAGGTGAAGCGGGTGGCGGGCAAGGCCCCGATCGTCACGGACATCTCGGCCCCGATCCTGGACCATGCAGGCGAGATCTTCTACGGGTTTCCAAAGGACCGGGCCGAGCTCGAGGGGGTTGAACGATATTTCGTTCTCAACACGAAGAAGAAGGGCAATATGCTGCCGGACGCGGGCATCCTCGACATCCTGGGAGAGTATCAGCGATTGCCCGAAACGGCTGCGCTGAAGGAGGTGTTTCACGTGTTCCCCTTCGGCAAGCCGGAGCAGAGCAATTTGATCATGTATTTGTGGGAGGTGAATCCGCAAAAAACAGGACAAAGTCCAAAAGCGGGCGAATGAGGAAAGGGGACGATCCCGTAAGGGGCGGGATCGTCGGGTGTCTTCGATCCGGTCCGGAAGGCCCGAAGAACCCGACGCCTGATCCGGAAGGGATCCGTCCCGGGACACAGAAACGAAAAGAGCAACAAAATATATATTGCAAGGGGAATGTGTGATGATGGTATTACCAAGCGATGCGGACATCAGCGGCAGGAATTTCGGTGAGGAGGAGATCCAGATCCTCAAACGGGTGATTGCGTCCGGCACCCTCAACTGCACGAGGGGGACGGTCGTCAAGGAGTTCGAGAAACGGTTCGGCGAGAGGCTCAACGTGAAATTCTGCCGGACGACGACGTCGGGCACGGCCAGTATCCACACGGCCATCGCCGGCATCGACCCCGAGCCGGGCGACGAGATCATCTCGACGCCCATCACCGACATGGGGGCGATCACCCCCATCCTCTACCAGACGGCCATCCCGGTCTTTGCCGACGTGGACCCTCTGACCTACAACGTAACGGCCGAGACGATCGCGCCGAAGATCACGCGGCGGACCCGGGCGATTGTCGTCACGCACCTGTTCGGCAACCCCTGCGAAATGGACCCGATCATGGACCTCGCGGCGAAGCACAAAATCCCCGTCATCGAGGATGCCTGCCAGGCCTATTTCGCCGAGTACAAGGGGCGGCAGGTCGGCACGATCGGAGACATCGGGTGTTTCAGTCTCCAGCAGGGCAAGCACATGACGACGGGCGAAGGCGGCATCGTTGTGGCGATGAACGAGGCTTTCGCGAGGCGGATGTGGCTCTTCGTGGACAAGGCCTGGGGGTACGGCGATCCGAATCCCGATCACTACTTCCTCGCGCTGAACTACCGGATGACGGAGCTTCAGGGCGCCGTCGCGCTCGCCCAGCTCGACAAGGTGGAAGGGGTGGTCGCAAGCCGGATCCGGACCGCGGAGATGCTCACGAAGCTCCTCGCCGGCGTCCCCGGCGTGGGGACGCCCGCCCTGACCCCGAACAGCAAGCACGTCTACTGGAAATACCCCCTGCGCATCGACGACGGGATCATTCCGGGCGGTGTGGACGCCTTCTCGGCACGGCTCAAGGAAAAGGGCATCTTCAGCGCCCCCCGCTACATCCAGAAGCCGGCCTTCATGTGCCAGATCCTCCGGGATCGGAACACCTTCGGCAAGAGCCGCTTCCCCTACGAGGGCGAGTGCCGGAAGAACGACCCGCCCGTCGTCTACGATCCGAAGGAGTACCCCGGGACCTACGACGCGCTGGCGCACGTCGTGGTGCTGCCGTGGAACGAGCTGTACACCGAAGAGCACGTCAACTATATCGCCGAGCGGATCATCGAGACCGCGAAGGCACTGAGGAGGTAAGACGAGACATGACACCCAAAAAAAGCAACGCGGCGATACGATTCGCCCTGATCGGCTGCGGCCGGATCTCCCAGACCCATCTCCAGGCGCTGGAGGTGCTCAAGGACTACTGCGTGCTCAAAGCGGTGGCGGATGTGCGCGAAGAGGCGGCGAACAGCGTCGGCAACCAGTACGGGTGCGAGGCCTATTCGGATTATCGCCGGATCCTGGACAAGGATCTGGTCGACGCGGTCATCATATCGTCTCCGCCGAGCACGCACGCCGAGATCGCGACGTTTTTCCTTGAGAACAAGAAGCACGTTCTCTGCGAGAAGCCGCTTGCCACTGCCGTTGCCGACGCGCAGGCGATGGTGAAGAAAGCGGCCGAGAAGGACACCCTGCTCATGATGGCGTCGAAGTACCGGTACGTGGCCGACATGATCAAGGCGAAGGGAATCGTGGACTCGGGCATCCTGGGGGAGATCATCCTCTTCGAGAACGTCTTCTGCGGGAAGGTGGACATGAGGGGTCGCTGGAACGCAAGCAAGGAGATCGGGGGCGGAGGGGTCATTGTCGACAACGGCTGCCATTCCGTCGACATCGCACGGTTTCTCCTGGGACCCATCGAAAAAGTGCAGGCGGCGGAGGGCAAGCGGGTGCAGAAACTCGACGTGGAGGACACGGCGCGCATCCACTTCCGGACCGCGTCGGACGCCATGGGCATGGTGGACCTGAGCTGGTCGATCCAGAAGGAGAGAGACTCCTATCTCGAGCTGTTCGGGACGGAGGGCGTCCTGTCCATCGGGTGGCAGTGCTCGAAGTACCGGCAGAGCGAAAAGATGAACTGGATCCCCTTCGGCAAGGGCTACAACAAGGTGGACGCCTTCAGCAGCCAGATCCGGAACTTCGTCCAGTCCATACGGGGCAAGGAGATGCCGCTCATCACGGCGGAGGACGCCCTGGAGTCCGTGAAGGTCATCGAAGCGGCCTACAAGTCCGTCGCGATGAGCACCTGGGTCGACGTGAGGTAGCGCCGATGAGTTCCGGGAACGTCCGAATCCATCCGACCGCGCTGATCGAGGAGGGGGTCTCGCTCGGGGCCGGCACCTCCGTTTGGGACAACGTCCACATCCGGCGAAACACCGTCATCGGCGAAAACGGCATTGTCGGTGAAAAGACCTACATCGCCTATGACGTCAAAATCGGCAACGGCGTGAAGATCAACTCCTACGTGTACATCTGCACGGGGGTCACGATCGAGGACGGCGTCATGATCGCGGCGGGGACGATCTTCACCAACGACCAGTATCCCCGGGCCTTCGAGCCCGGCGACTTCTCGGTGAAAACGTCGGAGCCGACGGAGGAGACCCTGGAGACCGTCGTGCGCCGCGGCGTCACCATCGGCGCCGGCTGCATCATCGGCCCGGGGGTGGAACTCGGCGAGTTTTCCATGATCGGCATGGGGTCCGTCGTGACCCGCGATGTGAAGCCGTTCGAACTCGTCTACGGGAACCCGGCCCGCCCGGTCGGCCACGTGTGCCTCTGCGGGCAGCCGCTGGCGCCGGGTCGCCGGAAAGCGGCGGCGCGCAAGTCCCCGTCAGCAAAGGCGCCGCAACTCCTTTCCTGTCCGGCGTGCCTGCGACGCTACGCCCGCTCGAAATCCGGGGTTGCCCTGAAGAGGGGATCCGCCCTGCGATGAATGCACCGGTGAAGAAGAAAATCGGCATTGTGGGGGGCGGCATCCTCGGATTGGCGCTGGCCGTGCATCTGTCGGACCGGGGATACAGGGTTGTCCTGATCGAGGCCCGGGACCGGGTCGGCGGCATCCTGATCCCGATCGGGATCGGGGGATATCGCTGGGATCGGTTCTATCACGTCATCCTCGGCTCGGACACCCGTCTGCTCGGTCTGCTGGAGCGCCTCGGGCTGCTTCCGGACATCCGGTGGGGCTCGACGAAGACGGGCTTTTACACGGACGGCGCCTTCTACTCCATGTCCAATGTTCTCGAGTTCCTGCGGTTTCCCCCCCTTTCCTTTCTTGACGTGCTTCGCCTGGGCGGTACAATCTTCGCAACCTCCCGGGTCAAGTCCTGGCAGAGGCTGGAACGGGTCCCCGTCGAGCAATGGCTGTCGCGCCTGTCCGGGAAGCGCACCTTCAGGAAGATCTGGCTTCCGCTGCTGAAGAGCAAGCTCGGAGAGAACTACCGCATCACGAACGCGGCCTTCATCTGGGCGACGATTGCCCGGATGTATGCGGCGCGGCGCACCGGGGCCAAGCAGGAGAGGTTCGGGTACATTCGCGGCGGGTACGAGCCCGTGCTGGATCGTCTCCGGGGGCTCCTGGAAAAGCAGTCCGTGGAGATCTGCTGCGGGCATGCCGTTTCGGAGGTGCGGAAGGAGGGGAGCGGGATCCGGATCGAATTGGACGGGGGCGGACGGGTATCGGTCGATGCCGTCGTCATGACCCCGGATTGCGGAGAGATCGCCGGGCTGTGCACCGGCCTGACGGACGCGGAACGAAGCCGCCTCGGGCGGGTGCAGTACGAGCACGTGGTCTGCCCTGTCTTCCTTCTGAACCGGCCCCTCGGCGGCTACTACATCACAAACATCACCGAGGACGGGTTCCCCTTCACGACGGCCATCGAGATGACGGCCCTTGTCGACAGGGAGGCCTTCGGCGGGAAATCGCTCGTCTACCTGCCGAGGTACCTGGCCGATGGCGATCCCTGCCTGGAACAGGAGGACAGCGCGCTGTGCGGCGCCTTCTTCTCGGCCCTGCGCCGCATGTACCCCGGGCTGACCGAGGGGGACATCGCGGCATCCACCGTCGCCCGGGCCCGGTGCGTCTTTCCCGTGACCACGCTGAACTATTCCGAGGAGGTCATGCCCCGGACGCAGACGACCGTGGAGGGGCTCTTGATTGCGAATTCGGCGCAGATCCCCAACGCCACCATGAACGTCAACGAACTCGTGGCCCTGGCGGATCGGAAGGCGCAGGAAATCTCGGACATCCTGAAAGGACGGTGAGCAACGGCATGGCAACCGATCAGAGGCCCGTCGCAAGCCTTTCCCTCGACCTGGACAATCTCTGGTCCTACATGAAGACCCACGGCGAGGCGGGCTGGGAGAGCTTCCCGACGTACCTGGACAAGGTCGTCCCGGCGGCCCTCGATGTCCTGGACAGGCTGGGCCTGAGCATCACGTTCTTTATCGTGGGCCAGGATGCCGCCCTTGAAAAAAACCGGGAGGCACTGCACAGCATCGTAGAGCGGGGGCATGAGGTGGGAAATCACTCCTTCGATCACGAGCCCTGGCTGCACCTCTACGATCGGGACCGAGTCCGGGCGGAGATCCTCCGGGCCGAGGAGGCGATCCTCCGCGCCACCGGCCAGAAACCCCGGGGGTTTCGCGGCCCCGGCTTCAGCTGGAGCCCCGATCTCCTCGACGTGCTCCAGCGGAGCGGCTACGTCTATGACGCCTCCACGCTGCCGACCTACATCGGGCCGCTGGCGAGAGCCTACTATCTTTGGACCTCGGATCTCAGCGCCGAGGAAAAGAAAAAGAGGGCCGGGCTGTTCGGGAATTGGAGCGACGGCCTGCGTCCCGTGAAGCCCTTCTTCTGGCAGCTTTCGTCGGGGGCGAAGATCCTGGAGATCCCGGTCACGACCATGCCGGTCTTCAAGGTTCCGTTTCACCTCAGCTACCTGATCTATCTGAGCGGGTTTTCCGCCTTTCTGATGTCGACCTATCTGAGAATGGCTGTCCTGCTCTGCCGCCTGACGAAGACGGCGCCGAGTTTCCTGCTGCATCCCCTCGATCTGATCGGGTGCGACCAGGTCTCGGAGCTGGCCTTTTTCCCGGGGATGGACCTGCCCGGCGCGCGCAAGGTCGCCCTGTTCGAGAGCGTGCTGCGCGCTCTGTCACGGCATTACCGGTTCGGCAACATGAGTATCCACGCGGCATCGGCCTCGGCGGATCCGTCCCTCCGGACGATGACCCCGGGCGGGTGACGCCCGGCGAATGCGGTCGAGGGCTGCATTGAACATCCAGGCAGCTCGGGGCGATAGCCCCTTTTACGGGAGGACCCATGAAAAGCGATGCAATCCCCGGCCGGACGCCTGAGTCCCAGGAGACGGCGCGGCCTGAGCGCAAGCCGCTTGTCTCCGTCGTGGTGCCGGGGTACAACGAGGCCGCCATTGTCGAGCGCAACCTCCGGCAGATCTGCGAGTACATGGAAACGCTGGAGAACCGCTTCCGCTGGGAGCTGATTTTCGTCAACGACGGATCGACCGACGGAACGGGGGATCTGGCCGAGTCGTTTGCCGCATCCCGCAGCAACGTGTTGGTCCTTCACCACTTCACAAACTTCCGGCTCGGACAGGCCCTCCGCTATGCATTCAGCAACTGCCGGGGCGACTATGTCGTGACCCTGGACGTGGATCTCAGTTACTCGCCGGAACACGTCGAGAGGCTGCTCGAAAAGATTGTGGCCACCCGGGCGAAAATCGTGATTGCCTCCCCCTACATGAGCGGCGGAAAGGTCTCGAACGTGCCGGGGTTCCGCAAGGTGCTGAGCCGCTGGGCGAACCGGTACCTCTCCTTCTCGGCGCCGGGCGACCTCTCGACGCTGACGGGGATGGTGCGGGCCTACGACGCGAGATTCCTGAAATCCCTGAATCTCAAGGCCATGGATTCGGAGATCAACGAGGAGATCATCTTCAAGGCGCAGATGCTCGGGGCACGGATCCTGGAAATCCCCGCCCACCTGGACTGGAGCCTGCAGAAAAAGGCGGGCGCGGGCCGCCAGTCGAGCATGAAGATCCTGAAAAAGATCGGCGCCACCATCTTTTCGGGGTTCATCTTCCGCCCGTTCCTGGTCTTTATCATTCCGGGAATGGCTCTTCTTCTGATTTCGATCTACCCCATCGCATGGACCCTGATCCACACGAGCCGTTTCTACAGCTCCATCTCGGCCGCGCAGCCCCATCTTTCCTTCGGGTATGCCCTCTCCGAGGCCGTGGCCGAGGCGTTCAAGCTGTCCCCTCACTCGTTTCTGGTTGGCGGGTTTTCCCTCATCTTCGCCCTGCAGCTGATCAGCCTGGGAATCCTCGCCATGCAGAGCAAGCGTTACTTTGAAGAGATCTTTCATCTGGGTGCGGCGATATACAGGCACGGCCGCGAAAAAAACGGGGATTGACCCCTTCGCTCCGGGCCGCCGGTCGTCGCATCCCGCGGGAGACTTGCGCTCCCGGTCCCTGTGACGCGGCGGGTCCGTGCGGGCAGGGAGGGCAGGGCATGCGGTCCCGGTCATGGGGCGAGTCACCAGGGGGGAAATGAAGGAATGAGGCATCCGACAGCGGTCCTTTTCATCCTTGTCGCAGTCACCATCAACGTGGCGGGGCAACTCATCATCAAGATGGGGCTGAACCGGTTGGGAGCGCTCGATTTTTCGCAGGGTGCCGTGAACGCCTACCAGCGGATGCTGCTCTCGCCCTATGTTCTCCTCGGTTCCTTCACCTATGCCATCTCGATCCTTTTCTGGTTGTACGCACTTTCTAAAGTTGAGTTGAGCTATGCGTTCCCCTTTTTGGCGTTGAGCTACGTGCTCATCCTGCTTGTGTCGTGGCTGTTCCTTGGCGAGCAGGTCACCCCGCTCCGGATCGCCGGTGTGCTGGTGATCTGCTTTGGGGTTTTTCTGGTGTCGAGAAGTTAGCGCATGCCGGCGTGCATCCCTGCGTGAACAGGGTGTCGGCAGCAGGCGTGTCGGGAGGAAAGCGAGATGAATTCAGGGCCTTCTCGGGATACGGGACTGCTGGGCGTCATTTTGGCGGCCGGCCGGGGCGTTCGCGCGTATCCCACGACGAAATATATCCCAAAGGTGCTGATCGAGGTCGACGGCACATCCCTGCTGGAGAGGAACATAGAATTGCTGCGGGACCAGATGGGGATCCGGGAGGTGATCATCGTCATCGGCTACCTGGGCGACAAGATCAAGCAGGCGCTGGACGGCAGGGACCTCGGGGTCAAAATCGTCTATGCCGAGCAGACGGAACAAAAGGGCATCGGCCACGCACTGCTCACCGTCGAAAAACAGGTGGCGGGCAGAAGATTTGCAGTGGTCCTTGGAGACGAACTGTACATCGGGTCCGACCATCGGAAACTGCTGACCTACCTGGATCAGGACTGCGATGCGGTCCTGACGTTCCGCTGTGAGAAAAACAGGGCCAAAATATCCAGGAACTTCACGGGGGAGATCC
>Ga0316601_100001047_pt1 | contig 13042 bp, 11 predicted proteins | sample OWC_soil_day5_no_FD_207663 | JGI IMG/M metagenome (GOLD analysis project Ga0316601, IMG submission 207663) | Wetland soil microbial communities from Old Woman Creek delta, Ohio, United States - OWC_soil_day5_noCT | ecosystem: Environmental > Terrestrial > Soil > Wetlands | place: USA: Ohio...
CCCTCCGCCGATCTCTGGGAAGGGCAGACCGACGAAGGGGAGTTCGGCTTCACCTATGCCAATGTGGACCGCCTGCTCTTTCACTTGATCGATGAGCGTCGGAACGTCGAGCAGCTCCTGGAAATGGGATTCGACCGGAGTTTCGTCACGCAGGTGGAGAGCATGATCAGGCGCAGTCAGTTCAAGCGTCGCCTGCCGCTTATCGCCAAGATCTCCAACAGGACAGTGAATGTGGAATTCAGGTATGCGCGTGATTGGGGCATATGAGTGAAACGATTCAACCGGGCGCGCTGTACATCGTCAGCACGCCGATCGGCAATCTGGGAGACATCACCCGGAGGGCGGTAGAGATCCTGGGTGGAGTAGATCTCATTGCAGCCGAAGACACGCGTAAAACCGGATTTCTCCTTGAACATCTCTGCATCACCAAACCCCTGGTCAGCTATTTCAGCTACAATGAGCACCGGAGAGTGCCCGAACTCATCGCCAGGTTGAAGACGGGGAGCTCCGTGGCTGTGGTGACGGACGCCGGTACGCCCGGCGTTTCCGATCCAGCCTTCAGTGTCATCCATGCAGCGCTCGCCGGAGGAATCACGGTGATTCCTGTTCCCGGCGCGAGCGCGCTGCTGGCTGCACTGGTGGTGAGCGGGCTGCCCATGGATCGGTTCGTGTTCGAAGGTTTCCTCCCGGTGAAGAAAGGACGAAAGACGCGCTTCGAAGAGCTCAGGAGCGAGCCGCGGACCTTTGTTCTCTACGAGTCGCCGCACCGTGTCGTCAGGACGCTTGAAGAGATCCTGTCGTACTGCGGGGACCGGCGGGTGGCGGTGGTGCGTGAGGTGACGAAGAAGTTCGAGGAAGTGCAACGAGGACGTGTCTCAACAGTCCTTTCCCGGGTAAAGCAGAAAGCCGCTCGCGGGGAGTATGTGATCGTCGTTTCGGGCACGAACGATCGTGAATCGCTGCCACAGAACATGGAAACCCCGGACAACAATAGAGCCCAACTCTGACTTGGTGGAGTTCTCATGGGTACGGTGCCGTCGAAAAATCGGCTGTTAGCAAGCACGCATCCGCTGGTCTATGAGGTCAACGCCAGGCTGCTGCTCAACGAGCTCTCCGCCCGGGAAGGGAAGCGCATCACTCTCGGCACGATTCCGGATGATGTGTTGCAGCGATGGGCCGACGAAGGATTCGATGCCGTCTGGCTTATGGGGATCTGGGCAACCGGCCCGGTCGGTGTCAGGATCGCGCGCGAGCACGATGGACTCCGTCAGGAGTACAGGAAAGTGCTGCCGGATTTCACTGACGCCGACGTGATCGGGTCTCCCTATGCGATACGCGCATATCGGCCAGCGAAGGAGATCGGCGGATTCAGAGGGCTCTCGGCGCTCTATGAACGAATGAAGCAGCGGCGGCTCGGGCTGATCCTGGATTTCGTGTGTAACCATACGGCGCGTGACCACGGATGGGTGAAGGAGCATCCGGAATTCTACGTGCAGGGAGAGAGTGGGGACGAGCGCAGGCGTCCCGACGCGTTCTTCAAAACGCGCACCGCTCATGGCGACCGGGTGATCGCCTTCGGGCGAGATCCGGTGTTTCCGGGTTGGACGGACACGGCACAGCTGAACTACAACTCGGCTGCAGTGCGCCGCGCAACCATCCGGGAGATCCGTGGCATCGCCGCCTACTGCGATGGATTGCGATGCGACATGGCGATGCTGGTGCTGCACGATGTCTTTCACCGGACGTGGGGCGATCTCGCTCCGCGCGAAGGCCCGGCTCCCTCCGAAGAGTTCTGGAAAGAGGCCATCAGGGCGGTCAGGGAGGATCTGCCGCAGTTCAAGTTCTTAGCCGAGGCGTACTGGAACCTCGAATGGGAACTCCAGCAGCTCGGGTTTGATTTCACCTACGACAAAGTGCTGTATGACCGGTTGTTGAGGGAAGGCGCTCCCTCCGTGCGCGAGCACCTGAAAGCAGATCTGAGTTATCAGAAGCGTTCAATCCGCTTCATTGAGAATCATGACGAGACTCCCGCGGCGGCTTCGCTTCCTTCCGATGCCTGGCAGTATGCCGCGGCAACCATTGCCTCGACGATTCCCGGCATGGTGCTGTTACACGACGGCCAGCTGGAAGGCCGGTCGGTGAAGGTCCCCGTGCAGCTGGGGCGCCGTCCCAGCGAGCCTGTCAATGCCCGCACCCGCTTGTTTTACACGCGCTTACTCTCGTGCCTCACGTCGGAGGTGTTCAGCAGAGGAGAATGGCAGCCGCTGAACGTCCGTCCGGCCTGGCATGAGAACTCGACCTGGCAGGATTACCTTGCCTTCTGGTGGGAAGAACCGTCGGGAGGCGCTTGTCTGGTCGTCATCAACTACGCGCCGCATAACAGCCAGTGTTACATTGACCTCCCGCATCAGTCCCTTACAGGGTCGCCCATGGAGTTCCGCGATCTGATAGGCAGTGCGGTGTACGTACGCGAACGCAATGGGCTCGTTTCCAAGGGAATGTTCTTCGATCTCCCGGCCTACGGGATCCATATCTTCCAGGTTGCCCCGGCGAACCGGAGGAAATGCCCGGAGCGGTGACGTGCCATGAGCTCGAGGCTAACGGGGAAGCAGCTGCGCTTCCGCCCCTTTGGCTGGCAAACCTGCGCCCTGCAAAACCCGGCGCGATGTCCTCCCGGAACCCTCCTGGAACCATCCTGGTACGCTCCTGAAACCAGTCAGGGGGTCCTCAATGCCCGCAGTATCGAGGACCCTGGTAAAATCCTCTGTAAACCCCGCAAAATTCCCGGTTTCAATCGCGCTATATTCAAATCGCCCAATACTTGACTTTTTCAATCCTTTTGTTATATTGTTAGCACTCGCTAAGAGAGAGTGCTAACAAACGGTTCACGTCAGCACTCCGAATCTCCAATCTTACACATGTAGAACACACTAGCTAGGAGGTTGTATGAAGATGAAGCCTTTGGCGGACCGGGTCATTATCAAGCCCGCTCCTGCGGAAGAGAAAACAAAGGGGGGAATCATCCTTCCTGACACTGCGAAAGAGAAGCCGGTTATCGGGGAAGTGGTGGCGGTTGGCCCCGGAAAAGTCACTGATGACGGCAAGAAGATCCCTTGTGAAGTGAAGGTCGGCGATAAGGTTCTGTACGGCAAGTATTCCGGCACAGAGGTTACAGTCGAAGGGGAAGAGTATCTGATCATGCGTGAGGCGGATATTTTTGCAGTGGTGTAACGGACGGTCACGAATTTGACTAATCTTAACAAGGAGATCACTTACCATGGCAGCAAAGCTTATTCAATACGGTAGTGACGCGCGCGCGGCCCTGAAGCGTGGTGTGGACCAGCTGGCCGACGCGGTGAAGGTCACGCTTGGCCCGAAGGGGCGCAACGTTGTCATCGACAAGAAATTCGGCGCGCCGACCATCACCAAGGACGGCGTGACGGTGGCGAAGGAGATCGAGCTCGAGAATCCGCTGGAGAACATGGGCGCGCAAATGGTGCGCGAAGTTGCGTCGAAGACCTCCGACGTGGCCGGCGACGGCACCACGACGGCGACGGTCCTTGCCCAGGCGATCGTCCGTGAAGGCCTGAAGAACGTGGCCGCCGGTGCTAACCCGATGGACCTCAAGCGCGGCATCGACCTTGCAGTCACGAAGGTGATCGAGGGGTTGCGGGAGATCAGCAAGCCCGTGGACAAAACCAGCAAGAAGGAGATCGCGCAGGTTGGCTCCATCTCCGCGAACAACGATATGATCATCGGTGAGCTGATCGCAGACGCGATGATGAAGGTCGGCACCGACGGTGTCATCACGGTGGAAGAGGCAAAAGGCACCGACACGAATATCGAGGTGGTGGAAGGGATGCAGTTCGACCGCGGCTATCTCTCCCCGTACTTTGTGACCGACGCGGAGACAATGGAAGCCTCGCTCGAGAACCCGATGATCCTGATCCACGATAAGAAGATCTCGTCCATGAAGGATCTTCTCCCGATCCTCGAGAAGGTTGCCCAGACTGGCAGCCCGATCCTTGTGATTGCGGAGGATTTGGAAGGCGAAGCCCTTGCGACCCTCGTGGTGAACAAGCTGCGCGGCACGCTGCGTGTGGCTGCCGTGAAGGCTCCCGGATTCGGCGACAGGCGGAAGGCCATGCTTGAGGATGTCGCAATTCTCACCGCAGGCACCGTGATCTCCGAGGAGCAGGGATACAAGCTGGAGAACGCGACGATCAGCTATCTCGGCCGCGCCAAGAAGGTCACAATCGACAAGGACAATACCACGATCGTGGAAGGCGCTGGGAAGAAGGAAGACATCAAGAAGCGCATCAACGAGATCAAAGCCCAGATCGAGAAGACCACATCCGACTATGACAAGGAGAAGCTCCAGGAGCGCCTTGCCAAGCTGTCGGGCGGCGTGGCGGTTCTGAAGATCGGTGCCGCGACCGAAGTGGAGATGAAGGAGAAGAAAGCCCGCGTGGAAGACGCGCTGCACGCGACCCGCGCCGCGGTTGAGGAAGGCATCGTGCCGGGCGGCGGCGTGGCATACCTCCGTGCATCGTCGAAGCTCGACACCGTCAAGACGGCCAACGAAGACCAGCTCACAGGCGTGAACATCATCCGGCGGGCGCTCGAAGAGCCTATCCGCTTGATCGTGGAAAACGCAGGTGAAGAGGGATCCGTTGTCGTGAACCGCGTGCGGGCAGAGAAGGATGACTTCGGGTTCAACGCGTTCACCGGTCAGTTCGAGAACCTGGTAAAATCCGGCGTTATCGACCCGACCAAGGTCGCGCGCACGGCGCTCGAGAACGCTTCCTCCGTGGCGGCGCTGCTGCTGACCACCGAAGCGACGATCGTCGAGAAGCCCGAGGAGAAGAAGTCGATGCCGCCTATGCCTCCTGGCGGCGGTATGGGAGATATGTATTGATTCGCTGAAGCCGGGATCAAAAGGGGCTGTCCCAAAAGTCTTCTTGGGGCAGCCCATGTTTTTTCTTTGAAACCGCTTGACACTGAATGGCACCATAGCGGTTCCTCCTTTCCTCGACACACCAACGACTCCCCAACCACATACTCTACAAAACGATGAGGGGTGCCTCATGACTTCTGGGACAGCCCCCTTTATTTCATGCCTGAAGGGTGGACGTCAGCAAGAAGCCAAAGGCCGGCGCGAGAGGCCCGTGTAGCGACCGTCATTGCTTCTCTGGGCTTCACTCCTTTTTTGCTTGACTTTGTGGATCCGTCAGGGTATATTGGAAACCAAAGAAACCACTATAGTTTCCTGCAACCACACGGGGACCTTTTTTGCCATGAAGGAAACTCAAGATACCAGACCGGTTTCCTCGGACCATCTCTCCCCGAGGGACCTTGCCCAGAAGCAGCACATCCTCGACGCGGTGCGGGAGAGAATGCTCGCGGAAGGCTTCGCCAGACTTTCGGTCGAGGAGATCGCAGGGATGTTCGGGATGAGCAAGAAGACGTTCTACAAATTCTTCCCCACAAAAGAAGAACTGATCAACCAGGTTGCCGACAGGATCATGGCAGAGGGAAGGGTCAGCCTTGCCAGGATCGTCGGGAGCGACAAGGACTTCCTGTCCAAGCTCCATGAATTGATGAGCTTTGTCATGCTCCAGTCGACGCGCATCAGCAAAGCCCTTCAAACCGACGTCCAGCGCTATGCTCCGGATCTCTGGAAGCGGATCGAGGAATTCCGCACATACCGGATCTCGGACGTCTTTTCCCATCTTGTGGAACAAGGCATCAAGGAAGGCTATGTCCGTGCCGACGTCAACAAGCGCATCTTCCTTCTGGTGGTCCTCGGATCGATCCGGAGCGTCATCAATCCGACCGTGCTTGCCCATGAATCTTTTTCCGCTCGCGAGGCGGTCGACAATGTCCTGAGCTTGTTCTTCACCGGAATCCTCACGGACCAGGGAAGGGCAGGGCTCGAACACCTTCGCAAGAACCAACTTTCATCCCCTCAATCGGAAGGTGCACAATGACACGCGTAGACTGGGTCACTCTTTTGCTGATTGTTGCCGTCGCCGCTGCGGGTTGCTCCGACGGCGACGAGAATTTTGTCGAGGCATCCGGGACGCTGGAGGGCACCGATGTCAACATCGGAACGGAGGTTGCCGGGAGGGTGAAGACGCTCCGGGTCAATGAAGGCTCTGTCGTCACATACGGGGACACGCTGCTGACCATCGACGACACCGAGTACCAGATCCAGCTCCGGCAGGCGATGGCGAACCTCGAATCGTACGACGCCGCATACCGGCTGGCCCTTGCGGGATCACGTGAGGAAGATGTCATCCAGGCTGAAGCCGCCTTCAGGAACGCGGAAGGGGACTACAAACGCATGAAAGACCTTCTGGCCTCCCAAACCATCACGCAGAAACAATATGATGATGTGTATGCCCGTTTCGTGGCGGCGCAGCAGACGTACGAGAAGCTGAGGCGCGGACTTCGTCCGGAAGAAATTGCCAGTGCCCGCACCCGGCGGGACTATGCCGCGGCCCAGGCGGATCTCCTCCGGAAAAAAGTGCGCGACTGTACCGTCCTTGCCCCCACAGCCGGCACCGTGACGCTCAGAGCCATTGAGCCGGGGGAGCTTGTAACGCTGGGAACCAACGTTCTCAGAATTACACGACTGGATCCTGTCAACCTGATGATTTACGTGAGCGAGGCGGAGCTGGGGAAGATACGTTTGGGGCAGGAAGCCAGGGTAAGCATCGATGCCTTCGGTGAAGGGAGGACCTTTGACGGAATTGTCGTTTACATCTCACCGACGGCGGAATTTACGCCAAAGAATGTGCAGACCAAAGAGGAGCGCACCAAGCTGGTGTTTGGCGTCAAGATCGAAGTGAAGAACCCCGACGGGGCTCTGAAGCCCGGCCTTCCCGCTGATGCGAGGGTTTCCACTGCCGGAAGCATCGAGAGGTAGTCATGAGCGCGATCATCACGATCAAGGATCTCACCAAACGGTTCGGCGACATCGCCGCCGTCAGCGGACTCAGCCTGCAGGTTGAGGCGGGAGAGATGTTCGGTCTGGTCGGGCCGGATGGTGCTGGCAAGACCACCACCATCCGAATGCTCTGCGGCATCCTTGCACCAAGCGGCGGCGACGCGACCGTGCTTGGCCACGATATCCTGAAGGAACCCGATCGCGCCAAGCGCGAGATCGGCTATCTGTCTCAACGCTTTTCGTTGTACGGCGATCTTACCATCGACGAAAACCTCGAGTTCTTCGCCGAGATCAACCGGGTCTACGATTACAAGAAGCGCCGCGAAGAGTTGTTGGAGTTCACGCGCCTGACCTCCTTCCGCACTCGCCTGGCGGAGCGGCTGTCCGGCGGCATGAAGCAGAAGCTCGCCCTTGCCTGCACGCTGATCCATGCGCCCAAGATCCTCTTCCTGGATGAGCCGACGACCGGGGTAGACCCGGTGTCGCGGCGTGACTTCTGGAAGATTCTCCAGTCGCTCCAACGCGACGGGATCACGATCGTCATGACCACCCCTTACCTGGATGAGGCCGAGCGTTGCTCGAGGGTTGCGCTTATGAACCATGGAACGGCGATCAGCGTCGACACGCCGTCGGAAACACGAAAACGGATGGAGGGGAAAGTGCTGGAAATCGTCACGGACAGGGTGAGGGACGGATTTCGCCTTCTGAAGGGGCATCCCGGGCTCAGGGAGGTGCAGGCGTTCGGGGACCGCCTGCATGTCATTGTCGACGAAGCTGCATCGGGGATGCGGGAAGTGGAGCAGGTCTTCGGCCGGCATGGGCTTGGGATCACCAGCTGGAGAGTGATCACGCCTTCCCTGGAAAATGTCTTTATTTCATTGCTAACACAGAACGCACAGCGTGAGGTCTCAGCATGAAATGGATCCTGATCGCCGCACTTTTGCTCTCCACCCTGGCTGAAGGGCAGACCATCAACCGTTTGACGCTGGAGGAGGCGCTTGCCATCGGGAAGGCTCGGAGCCGGACGCTCCGTGCATCTGCTGCCAGGGCGGAAGGAGCGCAGGCACGCGCCGAAGAGGCGAACGCGAGTCTTCTTCCGAGTTTCAGAGCCGATGGAAGTTATCGGCGGCTGAGCGATGTCCCGCCGTTTGCCGTCAGAGTTCCCGGCTCGCCGGTGCCCTTTGTCATCTCCCCGATCGTGCTCAATAACTACGCCCTCCATGCCGGCGTTCAGCAGCCGATCTTCACGGGGTTCAAGCTTGGAAGCAACGTCAGGGCCGCCGAACTCCTTGCGAAGGCGGCATCGCTCGATCGTATCAACGACGAATCGGACCTGGTCCTCGCCATCACCGTGGCGTACTGGACGCTCCACCAGACGCGTGAGACACGTCGCTTCGTCGATGAAAACGTTGCTCGCCTGGAAACCTACGCACAGGACACGGAGAATCTCCTGAAAGCGGGAATGGCAACGCGGAACGATCTCCTGAAGATCCAGGTGCAACTCTCCAACGCGAAGCTCACGCAGATCGATGCCGTCAACGACCTGCAGGTCGCGATGATGAACCTGAACAATCTCATCGGTCAGGAGCTCCAAACCGAAATCGAGCCCACGTCCCGGCCCCGGGTGGACAGCGTGGAAGCGATCGAAATCGTGAGCTCCCCGGTCAGCAGGGAAGCGATGGCCTGGCATCTCCGACCGGACCTGCAGGCGATGCAGGCACGGGTGGACGCGTCGGAGGCGGGGGTGCGGGCCGCCAAGGGGAACTGGTGGCCGCAGATCTTCTTCACGGGCAACTACTACTATTCGCGCCCCAACCCCCGCTATATGCCCACCCTGGACATGTGGAGGGACACATGGGATATCGGAGTATCCGTGCAGATGGATATATGGAACTGGGGACTGACGTCAGCACAGATCCAGCAGGCGAACGCGAGCCTGCTCGCCAACCGCTTCATGTATGAGCAGATGAAGGAAAACGCTTCGCTCGAGGTCACGCGTTACGGCCTTGCCAAGCGCCGGGCAAGAGACAAGGTGGCTGTCTCAGCACTCGCGATCAGCCAGGCAGAAGAGAACGTGCGCACGATACAGGACAAGTACCGTGCCGGCCTCGCGACCTCGACGGAAGTGCTTGATGCGAGCGTTGCACTGCTGCAGTCGCGTACAAACTACTCGGGAGCTCTCGTGGAGTTCGAGGTAGCCCGCGCCCGTCTCACCCGCGCTTCAGGCGAGGATCAGCAACATGAGTGACAACGCTATCGAGGTGCACGATCTGACCAAGCGCTTTGGGGACTTCACTGCCGTGGACCGGCTCAATTTCACGGTTCGCCGGGGAGAGATCTTCGGTTTTCTAGGAGCCAATGGTGCCGGCAAGTCCACGACCATCCGCATGCTGTGCGGCCTCCTTCAGCCGACATCGGGCACGGCGGTGGTGGGTGGTTACGATGTCAATCGACAGACCGAGAAGGTGAAACTGAACATCGGCTATATGTCCCAACGCTTCTCGCTGTACGACGACCTTACCGTTGAGCAGAACATCCGGTTCTACGGGGGGATTTACGGGCTGCGCGGATCAGGATTCGAAGAGCGAAAGGATTGGGTCCTGAAAATGGCTGATCTCAAGGGAAGGGAGGGAAGCCTTACACGGACACTTTCCGGCGGATGGAAGCAGCGGCTGGCGCTTGGGTGCGCGATCCTTCATGAGCCGCCCATCGTATTCCTTGATGAACCTACAGGCGGCGTCGACCCGATCTCCCGCCGGAACTTCTGGGAGTTGATAAACCGACTCTCTTCGGATGGGATCACCGTCCTTGTCACCACGCACTTTCTCGACGAGGCGGAGTACTGCAATGATATCATCCTTATCAACGCAGGCAGGTTGATTGCAGGGGGAAGCCCTGTCGAGCTGAAGACCGAGAATATCAAGCAGCCCATCCTGGAAGTGGCATGCGAACCGGTGGTGGACGCCCTTGAGCTCATCCGAGTGCAACCGTGGGCGATCGAGACATCGGTGTTTGGGACCGTCCTTCATGTGATGACCGCATCGGAGGAGGAGGGAAAGGCGCGGATCCGCATGGTACTCGAATCACGAGGCATCCGCGTCGGCAATATCGAACGGATCGTTCCATCACTGGAGGATGTGTTCCTGTACTTGCTTGAACAGGACAAAGAACGGGGTCGTGCTTGAACAGGATGACCCCGGGGGCGAAAAACAATATCAGACGTCGAACGTCTGATGTCTGATCTCTGATGTGATGCGGAAACAGAGAACACTTCTTATGCGTGCAGGCATCATCCAACGGCTCCGGCCGATCATCATCAAAGAATTCCGGCAGATCCGGAGAGATCCCACATCACTCGGCATGTTGCTGGTCCTCCCCGCTGCGATGATCATCCTCGTGGGGTATGCGCTGGACTTCGACGTGAAACACATCCCCCTCGTTATCTTCGACCAGAGCAAGACTGCGGAAAGCCGCGCTTTCCTGGACAAGTTCAAACAAACCGAGAACTTCGACCACAAGTTCGATGCTGGAAGCTACCGGGAGGTCGAAGACCTCTTCATGAACAACAAGGCAAAGGCGGCGGTCGTAATACCGACCTCCTTTGCGAGCGAGCTTCTGGCTGGCCGCGATGCCTCCGTTCAGATACTGGTGGACGGGTCAGACGCCAATAGCGCCGGGCAGGCCGTCGGGTACGCAACGAGGATGACCATGGATTACTCGACTCGGATGGTGACGCAGGCCTGGGAACTCCGCGGGCGTGAACCATACCTTCCGATTTCCTTCCGGCCGAGGATCTGGTACAATCCCGATCTCTCCTCGTCCCGGTTCCTGATTCCCGGTCTCATTGGGTTCATTGTTGTCCTGACGGGGGTAATCTCCACGTCGCTCACCGTGGTCCGCGAGAAAGAACGGGGGACGATGGAACAGATCATGGTGTCGCCCCTCCGTCCCGTCGATATCATCCTGGGGAAGACCATTCCGTACCTCTTCATCAGTCTCCTTGCCGCCTCCCTGATCCTCGTTATCGGCTATCTCCTCTTTGATGTGGAAGTCAAGGGAAGCATCTTGCTCTTGTACGCTGCGATCTTTACCATCGTGCTCGGTGCGCTCGGGCAGGGCCTGCTCATAAGCACGATCACGGACTCCCAGCAGGTGGCATTCATGGTCTCGGTGTTCAGTTCTCTCCTTCCGTCCTTCCTTCTCTCGGGGTTTGTTTTTCCCGTGTCAAGCATGCCGATCGTGCTTCAGGTGCTGTCAAACGTGGCGGTGAACAAATTCTTCCTTATCGTCGTGCGGGGCGTTATGCTCAGAGGAGTGGGATTTGACGCAGTATGGGAGCAGTTCGTGTACATGATCATCTTCGCGCTGGTCATGCTGGCTATCGGCACGCGCCGCATGGTAAAACGGAGCCAATAGGTCATGAGAAAGAGCCTGGAGGTAATTCTTGAGATCATGAAGAAAGAGTTCTACCAGGTCCGGCGGGACAAGAAGATGCTCGTCGTGTCGATCGTCGCGCCATTCGTCCAGGTGCTCCTGCTGGGATATGCGGCGACCACCGATATCAAGAATACCACCATGGTCGTCTGCGACCAGGACAAAACAGAGGAAAGCCGGGGCTTCATCCGGGAGTTCAGCAATTCGGGCTACTTCATCATCCGTTATGTGGTCAACACTCCCCCGGAGGTGGACCCCTACGTCGAGCATGCCAGAGCTTCCATCGCCCTGGTCATACCTGCCGGTTTTGCCCGCGATCTGCTCAGCCGCAAAACCACGGAGGTGCAAGTCGTCCTGGATGGAGCGGACGCGAACACGGCGAATATCCTGCTGACGTACGCGACGCAAATCGTTGCCTCCTATTCTCAGTCGGTCGTGGCCCGGTACGCCACACGGATTGCGGGGCGCAGTATCCCCCGGATCCTTCCCGAGCCGCGAGTCTGGTTCAACCCTGACCTTCTGAGTTCAAACTTCATGGTTCCAGGCGTCGTCGCCCTGGTGCTGATGATCATCACGATGACCTTGACCTCGCTGGGGATCGTCAAAGAAAAGGAGATGGGGACGCTGGAGCAGCTGATGGTCACGCCTATCAAGCCGCATGAGCTGATCCTTGGGAAGTTGATACCGTTCTCGCTCATCGGGTTCCTGGATGTTGTGATCGTCCTTGCGCTGGCACGCTTCTGGTTCAAAGTGCCGCTCCTGGGGAGCGTTCCGCTCCTTTTCGGCCTGAGCGTCCTCTTCATTCTGACGACGCTGGGCCTTGGACTCTGGATCTCAACCATTGCGAAATCCCAACAACAGGCGATGTTGATCGCACAGTTCTTCTTTTTCATGCCGTTCATATTCCTGAGTGGATTTGCCTTCCCGATCGCGAACATGCCTCAGGTGATCCAATACGTTACCTATCTTATACCTCTTCGTTACTTTCTTGAGATTCTCCGGGGGATTTTCCTCAAAGGTGCCGGCCTCAACGAGCTCTGGCCGCAGGCAATGGCACTTCTGGCGATGGGTGTGGTCGTGCTGACCGTGAGCGTTCTCCGGTTTCAGAAGAAATTAGAATAGGAAAGTCGTATCTTTGTCCAGAACTACGGAAACGCAATCATGACTTCACTCATCCGGGCTCCAGGGCTGGTCTTGATGGCTGCCTTGTCTTTCGCGGCTCTGACGCCCTCTGCAGGTGGTGCTCCCCAGGCGCCAGCAGATTCCGAGGGTCCGCTGACGATCATTGCCATTGGCGATGCCGGAGAGTCGGGATCAATTCTTCGCGGCAATAGCACCTATATCGCCGAGATGTACACCGGTCAGCACGATGCGGGCCTCATCCAGGCGCTGTTCTTCCTGGGGGATAATTTCTCGTCGACCGGGCTGAACGTCCCGGCTACTGCTGTAGACGGACAGATCTCCTCGTCTCTGGGGCCCTTCAAGGTGCCTATGGATGGGCTGGGAAAGGACCGAGTCCATGCAATTCCAGGAGAACGCGATTACTATGCCCGAAATGCATTCGAATCTTCCTCGTTGTTCGGGCTGTTCAAGACCCAGGAAGGGCCGTCTGGTATATCAGACAAGGGAAATGCGCGTGCGGCACAAATCCCAGGA
>Ga0316601_100001048_pt1 | contig 13041 bp, 10 predicted proteins | sample OWC_soil_day5_no_FD_207663 | JGI IMG/M metagenome (GOLD analysis project Ga0316601, IMG submission 207663) | Wetland soil microbial communities from Old Woman Creek delta, Ohio, United States - OWC_soil_day5_noCT | ecosystem: Environmental > Terrestrial > Soil > Wetlands | place: USA: Ohio...
CGAGAGCTTGAAGGATGTCGCCTACCGGCTCACAGACGTCGTCGTCGAGGAGGCCATCCCGGACCGAATGACCGAACAGGCGGACGAGATCGCGCTGGTCGATCTTCCGCCCGAGGAGTTGCTCGAGCGCCTTGCCGAGGGCAAGGTCCATCTTCCAGGGCCCGACCCGGAGAGAGGCCGGCGGTTCTTCCGGCCAGGCAACCTGATGGCGCTCCGAGAGCTGGCGCTACGACGGACGGCCGATCACGTCGATGCCCGGATGCGTCGGTATATGCGCGATCAGGCCATCCAGACCACGTGGCCTGTGACCGAACGGATCCTGGCCTGCATCAGCGCGAGTCCGCACGCGACCCAGGTGGTGCGAGCCGCCAAGCGCTTCGCAGATGCGCTGCGGGCCGAGTGGCTGGTCGTGTACGTGGAGACGCCGTCGCACGCACGGCTGGGGGAACCCGGCCGAGCGCGGGTCGCCGATACGCTGCGGCTGGCCGAACAGCTGGGGGCAGAGGCGCACGTGTTGAGCGGCGAACGGGTCCCAGAGGAGGTCTTGTCATTCGCCCGTACCCGAAACGTGAGCAAAATCGTCGTCGGGAAACCCGTCCAGCCTCTTTGGCGACGCCTGCTTTTCGGTTCGATCGCCGATGCTCTCGTTCGAGGGAGTGACGAGACGGACGTCTACGTGATAAGCGGCCAGGAACCTTCCCATGTCCCGTACGTGAGCCCGGCCCGGATGCGAGGCTTCCCGTGGACGGACTACTGGCGACCGCTGGCGATGGTAGGCGCTTGCACCGCAATTGGCCTGCTCATCTTCCCGTATTTCGCCCACTCAACTTTGGTGCTTGTGTACCTGTTGGGCGTGGTGGCGGTCGCGGCACGCTCGGGGCCCGGCCCGTCCCTCCTCGGTTGCGTCCTGAGCGTGGGCGCCTTCGACTTCTTCTTCGTTCCGCCCTACTTCACGTTTGCCGTTGCCGAGACGCAGGACCTTCTGATGTTTGGGGCGATGTTCATTGTGGCGCTGGTGATCAGCGGTTTGACCGTGAGGATTCGCTGGCTCGCTGATTCCGCCCGACAGCGGGAACGCCGCACGGCGGCTCTCTACGCCATGAGTCGCGACCTGGCAAGTGCCCGGGAGGTAGCCACCCTTCTCGAGGTTTCCGTTCGGCATGTCCGAGAAGTGTTTCGTGGGCATGTCGCGGTCCTGCTTCCCGACCCTGGCGGGGGTCTGCGCCCTCAGGCGGTCGGCGGAAGCGCCCTTGTGCCCGGACCGCGGGAGCTGGATTTGAGCAAATGGGTATATCTCCATCGGCAACCGGCGGGGTTGGGCACCGGAACGTCGCCGGAATTGGAGGCCTTGTGTCTCCCACTGACCGCCTCTCGTGGCACACTGGGAGTATTGATCTTCCGCCCTGAGAACCCCCAGGTCATGCAGGCACCAGAGCAGTTGCACGAACTCGAGACCTTCTGCGGTCAGGTGGCCTTGGCCCTCGAACGCGCCCAGTTGGCGGCCGAGGCGCAGCAAGCCCAGGTGCGCGTGGAAACCGAGTCGATGCGCAGCGCCCTCTTGAGCTCCGTCTCCCACGATTTGCGAACGCCGCTGGCCTCGATCACCGGAACCGCCAGCAGCCTCCTGGAAGGGGACGCAACGTTCGACCCCGCGACCCGGCGAATGCTCCTGGAAACACTCAGCGAGGAGGCGGAACGCCTCAGCCGCCTCGTCCGTAATCTCTTGGATATGACGCGCCTCCAGTCCGGAGCCCTTCGGGTGTCCAAGGAATGGCATCCCCTGGAAGAGGTGATCGGGGCGGCCTTGGGCCGCATGGAGAGGCCGCTGCGGGGGCGGCCGGTGGTGACCCGGGTGCCGGAGGACCTCCCGCTCGTTCCGATCGACGACGTCCTGATCGAGCAGGTCTTGATAAACCTTCTGGAGAACGCGGTCAAGTACACGCCGTGCGGGAGCGAGATTGAATTGACCGCCCACGTGAGTGAGGGTGGCGTGATGGTGGGTGTGGCCGATCGCGGGGCGGGCATTCCGCCAGGGGACGAGACGCGCCTGTTCGAGAAGTTCTACCGGGGTCGTTCGACCACTTCCCACGGCGCCGGTCTTGGCCTTGCCATCTGTCGCGGCATCGTCGAGGCCCACGGGGGCCGCATCTGGGCTGAGAATCGGTCAGGTGGTGGCGCGTCCTTTCAATTTACCATTCCCGTCACAGGAAGGCCGCCGGATATGGAGCATACTGATGGGTAGCTCCCGGTCCGATCCGTCCGTTGCGGGGCCCACCCCGGCGCGTCCGGTCGTCCTGCTCATCGAGGACGAGCCCCAGATTCGGCGTTTCCTTTGCGCCGCCCTGGATACGCAGGGATTCAGACTGATCGAGGCGGCCACAGGGGAGGAGGGCGTGGCGGCAGCCGCGACGCGGCAGCCCGAGATCATCATCCTGGATCTCGGCCTGCCGGACATGGACGGGCTCGATATCATCCGACGAGTGCGCGAATGGAGCACGATTCCCATCATCATCCTCTCCGCACGCGGCCAGGAACGAGACAAGATCACCGCGCTGGATGCGGGCGCGGACGACTACGTGGCGAAGCCTTTCGGGGTTGGGGAGCTCTTGGCGCGCATGCGAGTGGCCCTACGACACGCAGCGCGTGGTGCCGGTGATCCCGGCGAATCGAAGTTCTCTGTCGGCGACCTGGAGGTAGACCTGGCGCAGAGGCAGGTAACGCTTGCGGGGCAGCCGATTCACCTGACGCCCATCGAATACCGATTGTTGGCGACGCTGGTCCGGCACGCCGGAAAGCTCCTGACGCACCACCAGTTGCTCAATGAGGTCTGGGGTCCGAACCGCACGGAGCAGGCGCACTACCTCCGTGTCTACACCGCCCAACTCCGTCGGAAGTTGGAGGCCGATCCGGCTCGGCCGCGCTACGTGCTCACCGAGCCGGGGGTCGGGTACCGTCTTGCCGCGGAGTAGGCACGACGTCCGATGCCGGCGCCGGTCGCCAACGTCCGTGCCTTACACAGAACTGGCTGAGCGAGAGCAACTCCTAACACGTTCTTTCTGAGCATAGGTGTCTCATGCCCCAGACCCTGAAACGACTGCTCCTCGGGGGTCCGCTGGCCACGGCGGAAGCCAAGCACGAGCGGCTGGGCAAGATCTCGGCCCTGGCCATCTTTGCGTCCGATATGATGTCCTCGGTAGCCTACGCGACCGAGGAAATTCTCCTCGTCCTCGTGCTGGGCGGTACGGTCGCCCTCCAGTACTCCGTACCTATTGGAATCGCGATCGGCCTGCTCGCCGCCACGGTTGCGAGCTCGTACTGGCAGACGATTCACGCCTATCCCTCCGGAGGGGGCGCCTATGTGGTCGCCACGGACAACCTTGGAACCCTGCCGGGCCTGGTCGCCGGAGCAGCTCTTCTGGTTGATTACGTTCTCACGGTCGCCGTGAGCACCGCCTCGGGTGTTGCGGCCATCACTTCGGCATTCCCCGCTCTGTTCCCCCACCGCGTCGGAATCTGCGTGGGTTTCGTGATGTTGGTCATGGTGGCCAACCTCCGGGGAATCCGCGAAACCGGGAAGATCTTCGCGGTGCCGACATACTGGTTCATCGTATGTCTTGCGCTCCTTGTGGGCGGCGGCTTCTACCACATGTTCAGCCAGGGGCCGCCCCCACCGCCGCAGGGCGTTCCGGCCCAAGAACCGCTTACGCTTTTTCTCATCCTGCGGGCTTTCTCCGGCGGTTGCGCGGCCCTGACAGGAACAGAAGCGGTTGCGAACGGGGTCCAGTACTTCCGGCCTCCCGAGTCGCGCAATGCGGGAATCACCCTCGTCTGGATGGCCTCAATCCTTGCCTTGTCCTTTCTGGGCGTCACTGTCCTCGCCCACTACTACCACATCGTGCCGCATGCGGAGGAAACCGTGGTCTCGATGCTGGCCCGTGAACTTTTCGGGCGAGGCTGGGTCTATTACATGATCCAAGCGGCGACGGCCGTGATTCTCCTCCTCGCGGTCAATACGAGTTTCGCCGGATTTCCCATGCTGGCCTCCATCATGGCGAAGGACGGCTTCCTACCTCGACAGTTCGCCAATTTGGGCGATCGTTTGGTCTTCAGCAACGGCATCCTGATTCTTGCCGGGCTGTCTTGTGCTCTCCTGGTCGTCTTCGGTGGGAGCACTCACGCATTGATTCCCCTCTACGCGATCGGCGTCTTCACCGCGTTTACCCTTTCTCAGACCGGCATGGTGAAGCACTGGTGGAAGGAACAGGGCCCGCGCTGGCAAGCGCACGCAACCGTCAACGCCCTGGGTGCCGCGGCCACCGCTGTGGTCGTGTCGGTCATCGCGGTCACCAAGTTCACGCACGGCGCGTGGATCGTGGTCGTCGTCACCCCGTTGATGATCCTCGGGTTCTACACGATTCGCCGTCACTACGATAGCCTGCGGGGGCAGCTTACCCTGCGCGGCTTCGTGCCCCCCAAGATCGGCCGCCACCCGGTCGTGGTGCTGGTGGGAGGCCTGCACCGCGGGGTCGTGACCGCGCTGACGTACGCCCGGGCGATCTCCCCGAACATCACCGCTATCACCGTGGATCTGGACCCTACCGCGACCTCTCGCCTCCAGCAGCAGTGGCGGGAGTGGGCGCCGGACGTTCCGCTGGTCATCCTCGACTCCCCGTACCGCTCCATCATGCAGCCAGTCTTGCATTACATTGACCAGATGGAGAAGCAGCGGGACGGCGATTACATGACGATCATCCTGCCCGAGTTTCTTCCCGCCAAGTGGTGGCAGCACCTCCTCCACAACCAGACGGCCCTGCTCCTCAAGACCGCCATACTTTTCCGGCGCGGGAAAGTGGCGATCAGCATCCCCTACCATCTCGACCAGTAAACCGACTCCCGAAAACGCGGAACGGCCTCGGGATGAGCCCCGCGGCCGCTCTCGGCATTCCCTAACGGCCTTACTCCGCTCGCCGGCGCCCCTTCCTTGCCGCCGCGGACTGACGCTATCTTGATATCCGGTCCACGAATTTTTACGCCTTCTTGAATTGACCCGTGCCACCCCCGCGCCTACATTTCGTGTAGTGGGGACTATCCCAATGAAACGCGCTGTGTTCATGTTTCTTTGCGTTCTCTCCGCAGTGGCGCCACGGGCGGCGTTTGCGCAAAGCTACCAGCAATACAACGATGGCTTGGTCGCGGTGACAGCCAAGAAGGTCTTGGAGTCTGATCAGCGGGTCGCCTTCGACGTGTGCGCCCAGCTCATGCGGCAAGAGGACGTTGGGCCGCTGCACATTCGCCTGAATCTCTGGAAGGCTGCCGGCGGATTCCTGAGACAGTTGTCATCGGTCTTGCAGCCCGAAATCGGGACTCCCGTGTGCCAGAGGATCCAGGTTCCCCAGGAGACCGAGCACTTTGGTCGGTGGGAAGTCGCTGGGTTTCACTTCCTTCGCGAGTACGCTCCACACCGTGCTGGCCGTCTGGACAGCGCCAGCTGAACCCCTCCTGTGGCGCCGGTTACCTCCCCTCGCATGGCTGTCCTCATTGCCTCATCGTCGCATAAGAGCGGGGCAGCGTATTCCCGCGCGAGGTTCGATTCACCATGATTGAGATCGCGGGTCGTGTGGAGCGCTGGTCTGTCGGCGGGCGTGTGCGGCGGTTGACGGCCAGCCTGACGCCTCCCAAGGTGTTGGCGCTGGGCTTCGCCGGAGTGATCCTGACCGGGGCGGCCCTTCTCACGCTTCCCTCTGCGGCGGCCTCGGGCGAGGCTACCGGCTTCCTCACGGCGCTGTTCACGGCGACATCGGCCGTGTGTGTGACCGGCTTGGTGGTCGTGGACACGGGTACCCACTTTTCCGTCCTCGGGCAGACCGTCATCCTTGCGCTGATCCAAGTAGGCGGACTGGGCTTCATGAGCATGGCCACGCTGTTTTTCCTGCTGATGGGACGGCAGATCGGCCTCTCGAACCGCATCTTGATCCGCGAAGCGTTCAATCAATACGATATGGCGGGGGTCGTGCGGCTGGTCCGGAACGTATTGATCTTTACAGCTCTCTCCGAAGGTGTTTTTGCCCTGATCCTGGCTTCGCGATGGTCGTGGGATGTCGGGCACTCCCGAGCACTTTGGCTCGGCGTCTTCCATTCGGTTTCCGCCTTCAATAACGCCGGCTTCGACCTTTTCGGCGGTTTCCGCAGCCTCACGGAGTACGTCGATGACCCCATCATTGTCTTCGCTGTAACATCGCTGATCATCCTCGGGGGACTTGGGTTCTCGGTCGTTGTGAATATTTGGGAGCATCGGACACGCCCCCTGAGTACCCACACTCGTCTCACGCTGCGTATGACAGCCGTCCTGATCGCCGCCGGGACGCTCTTGATCCTCCTCTTCGAGGACACGAGCCTGCTCGCCCCCCTGACGTGGCCCGGAAGGCTCCTGGCAGCGTACTTTCAAGCCGTGACTCCGCGCACGGCAGGTTTCAATACCCTGGACATCGCGGGCCTCCGCGCCGCCACCCAGTTCCTCCTGGTCGTGCTGATGTTCATCGGCGCCTCGCCTGCCTCGACCGGCGGCGGCATCAAGACGACGACATTCGGTCTGCTCGCGGCGGCAGTCTGGTCGCAGGGTCGAGGTCGGGACGACGTGGTGATCCTGGGCCGGCGTATTCCCGCTGAGCAGGTGAACCGCGCGCTGGCCGTGACATTCCTGTCCAGCAGTCTGGTTGTTCTCGTGACCTTGCTCCTCTGCCTGACCGAGGGGGCAGATTTCCTGACGCTGCTGTTCGAGACCGTTTCGGCTTTTGGGACGGTCGGGTTGTCGATGGGGATCACGCCCAAGCTGTCGACCATCGGGCGACTGCTCATCATCGGCACCATGTATGCCGGCAGGGTGGGCCCGCTCACGCTGGTCTTCGCCCTGGCCCAGTCCCGGCGGCCGCAGAACGGCGTGCGCCACGTGGAAGACAGGGTGCTCATCGGGTAGGAGGACTCCATGCGTCAAGTGGCCGTCATCGGATTGGGTCGCTTCGGATCGAGTGTGGCCCGGACGCTCGCCCAGTCGGGTTGCGAGGTTTTGGCGGTGGACGCCGACGCCGAGCGGGTGAAGGGGATCGTCGATGAGGTCACCGACGCCGTCCAGGCGGATGCGCTGGATGAGACGGCACTGAAGTCCCTGGGGCTCCGGAATTTCGAGGCCGTCGTCGTGGCCATCGGTCACGAGGTCAAGGCGAGCATCCTCGTCACCGTCCTCCTCAAGGAGATGGGTGTCCCCAAGATAGTCGCCAAGGCACAGGACGATCTGCATGGTAGGGTCCTCCAGAAGGTCGGGGCCGACATCGTGGTATTTCCCGAGCGCGACATGGGGGTTCGCCTAGCGCACACGTTACTCTCCAGGAGTATCATTGACGAGATCCAGCTCTCCACAGAGTACAGCATCTTCGAACTGCAGGCTCCCACACAGTTCCTTGACCGCAGCCTCAAAGATCTACAACTGCGACAGCGCGCTGCGCTCACTGTCCTGGCCGTCCGCCGGGGGACGGGCGTCGTGGTATCTCCAGATGCCTCCTTCGTGGTAGAACCCGGTGACATTCTTGTCGCCCTCGGACAGCCGGAAAAGCTCGACAAGCTGGGAGATTAGACCGTAGTTTCGCGCCCTGCGCCCCCCGAACCGTAGCCAGATCCTTCCACCCGGCGGCACCTCTCTTGACACCTCACTGACCTGCTAAGCCATTTTTTTTACGGCGTCTTTGGTTGTTGCCTGGTTAATGCCGCCCTATCGTCTTCGTGGACGCCACAAGCAGGGGGGGGACCGGCAATGACTTGCATGACGTTACCCAAGAGGACAGTGCCGACTCGGACGCGGCCAGCGGTTTTGAAGGTCGTCCGGCGCACCGGAGCAACCGCCGCCGCGCCGCCGCGCCCCGCGTGGCCGCTCCTCTACGCGATCGCAGCCTTGGTCGGTGCGGTCCTGGCAGCCGTGGAGTCCCTCCGTCCGGAGGGCCTCGTGCGAACTTTAACGGAACTGTTGGCGGTATTGAGCGGGTTGGCCCTGATCCGGCTCTGGATCGACTGCAACCGGTGGCGCCTCGTTCAAGCCGAGAAGCAGCACAACCCAACAGACCTGGACAAAGGCATCGAGGTATCGTCGGTTCAGGAGGTGCGCCGATGAACGACTTCATCTTCGTGGGACTGACCCTGGTTTTTTTTGGCCTATCGTGGGCCCTTGTCGTCTTCTGCGACCACCTGTAGGGGAGGCGTCACCATGGGACTCTATGTGCTCGGGGGCGTCGTTGCCGTCGGACTTTTCGTGTACCTGCTCGTGGCGATGTTGAAGCCGGAGGCATTCTCATGACCGCGAACGGTTACGTTCAATTAGCGCTCTACCTCGTCGTGCTCCTCGCCCTCGCCAAGCCCCTCGGGGCCTACATGGCGCGGGTGTACGAGAACCAGCCGATCGTCCTGGGTCGCGTCCTGGGGCCCATCGAGCGACTCCTTTATCGCCTCGCGGGGATCCGCCCGGACGTCGAGATGGACTGGAAGAGCTATGCCATTGCCATGCTCGCGTTCAACATGCTCGGCCTCTTCGCAGTGTACCTGCTCCAGCGGTTCCAGGGATGGCTCCCGCTGAACCCCGAAGGCCTGGGCGCGGTCGCGCCGCACCTTGCCTTCAACACCGCGGCGAGCTTCGCGTCGAACACCAACTGGCAATCGTACGGGGGCGAGACCACCCTGAGCTACCTCACCCAGATGCTGGGCCTGACGGTGCAGAATTTCGTCTCGGCGGCAGCCGGGATGGCGTGCCTCGTGGCAGTAATCCGGGGGATCGTTCGGCGCACGGCCCAGACCATCGGCAATTTCTGGGTCGATCTCGTCCGGTCCACGCTGTATATCCTGCTGCCCTTGTCCCTCGTCGGCGCCCTCCTCTTGGTGTCGCAGGGAGTGGTGCAGACCTTCCAGCCCTACGTCAAGGTGTCGGTTCTCCAGCCGACGACGTACGAAGAGCCGGCGACCGACGAAAAGGGCCAACCGATTCTCGACGACAAGGGCCAGCCCAAGATGAAGCAGTCGACGCTCAAGGAGCAGGTCCTCGCCGTCGGTCCGGCCGCCTCCCAGATCATCATCAAGCAGCTCGGAACCAACGGGGGCGGATTCTTTAACGTCAACTCCGCCCACCCGTTCGAGAACGCCACGCCGTTCTCAAACTTCATCGAGCTGCTGTCGATCCTGCTGATCCCTGCCGCGCTGTGTTACACCTTCGGCGTCATGGTGAAGGACACGAGGCAGGGGTGGGCTATCCTGGCCGCCATGACGCTGATCTTCGTCCCGCTCCTGGCGCTCTGCGTGGGATCCGAACAGGCCGGAAACCCGGCATTTGCGCGGACCGGGTTGGATGTGTCCGCGAGCAGCTTCCAGGCGGGCGGCAACATGGAAGGTAAGGAGGTCCGCTTCGGGATCGCCGCCTCGGCCAACTGGGCTGCCGCCACCACGGCCGCGTCCAACGGCTCGGTGAATTCCATGCACGACTCGTACACGCCGCTGGGAGGGCTGGTGCCCATGTGGCTGATGCAGCTCGGCGAGGTGGTGTACGGCGGTGTCGGCTCCGGCCTGTACGGCATGCTGGCCTTCGCCTTTATCGCCGTGTTCGTGGCCGGGCTCATGGTTGGGCGGACGCCCGAGTACCTCGGGAAAAAGATCGAAGCCTACGAGATGAAGATGGCGTCCCTGGTCGTGCTCGTCCCGCCCATGATCGTCCTCGTCGCGACGGCCCTGGCCGTGTTGACACCGTCCGCCCTGGCGAGCCTGCAGGACAAGGGCGCTCACGGCTTCAGCGAGATCCTCTACGCGTACTCCTCCATGGGCAACAACAACGGGAGCGCCTTCGCGGGGTACAACGCCAACATCCCGTTCGTGAACACGACCGGCGGATTGGCCATGCTGATTTCCCGGTTCTGGCTAGCAGTTCCCATGCTCGCCATCGCCGGCTCGCTCGCCAAGAAGAAGCTGGTCCCGCCGAGCGCCGGCACATTGCCGACGCACACACCGCTGTTCGTCGTGCTGCTCGCCGGCACGGTCATTCTCGTCGGCGCGCTCACGTTCATCCCGGCGCTCGCCCTCGGCCCGATCGTCGAGCATCTCCAGATGCTCGCCATGAAGTGAGGTGAGAGTCTCATGGCTACGCATGCGAAAGCTCGCCCCCTGTTCGACCCTGCAATACTCAGGCAGGCGGTGATAGACTCATTCCGGAAGTTGACGCCCCAACGCCAGGTCCGGAACCCCGTCATGTTTGTAGTGTACGTGGGATCCATCCTCACGACACTCCTGTTCTTGCAGGCGCTCGTCGGCAAGGGGGAGGCACCCGCCTGGTTCATCCTGATGGTCACCGTGTGGCTGTGGTTCACGGTGCTCTTCGCGAACTTTGCGGAGGCGATGGCCGAGGGCCGCGGCAAGGCGCAGGCGGCATCCCTCCGCAAGGCGCGACGAGACGTACAGGCAAAACGCCTGACCTCGCCGCATCGCGAGGCCGCTTACACCCTCGTCCCCAGCGCCTCCTTGAAGAAGGGCGACGTGGTCCTCGTCGAGGCCGGTGATCCGATTCCGGTCGACGGGGAGGTCATCGATGGCATCGCCTCGGTCAACGAGGCCGCCATCACGGGGGAGAGCGCACCCGTGATCCGCGAGAGCGGTGGCGATCGCAGCGCCGTGACTGGAGGCACCCAGGTCTTGTCGGACTGGATCGTCGTCCGAGTGACGGCCGATCCCGGCGAGACCTTCTTGGATCGCATGATCGCCATGGTGGAGGGGGCGAAGCGTCAGAAAACACCCAACGAGATCGCGCTGGATATTCTCCTCGCGGCCCTCACGCTCGTGTTCCTGCTGGCGACGGCGACGCTGCTGCCGTACTCGCACTACAGTGTGCAGGCGGCAGGCCAGGGGACGCCCATCACCGTCACCGTCCTCGTGGCGCTGCTGGTCTGCCTCATCCCGACCACGATCGGGGCGCTGCTCTCGGCCATCGGCATCGCCGGCATGGATCGCATGGTCCAGGCCAACGTCGTTGCCATGTCGGGACGGGCCGTGGAGGCTGCGGGGGACGTGGATGTCCTGCTTCTCGATAAGACCGGGACGATCACTCTTGGCAACCGGCAAGCCACGGCGTTCCTCCCCGCCCAAAACGTCACGGAACCCGAGTTGGCGGACGCGGCGCAGCTCGCCTCCCTCGCGGACGAGACGCCGGAGGGGCGCTCCATCGTCATCCTTGCCAAGCAGAAATATCGGATCCGTGAGCGGGACATCCGTGGATTGGGGGCGAAGTTCGTTCCCTTCAGCGCGCACACCCGGATGAGCGGCGTGGATCTGGATGGCCGCCACATCCGGAAAGGGGCGGCGGACGCGGTGGAAGCGTACGTGAAATCGTGCGGCGGGGAGTTCCCACCTTCGGTTCGGTCAAGCGTCGATCGGATCGCCAAGGAGGGAGGGACCCCGCTCGTCGTTGCCGAGCGAGACCGGGTGCTCGGCGTCATCCACCTCAAGGACATCGTGAAGGGTGGCATCAGAGAGCGGTTTAGTCAGCTGCGCCGGATGGGCATCAAGACCGTGATGATCACGGGCGACAATCCGCTCACGGCGGCTGCCATCGCCGCCGAGGCCGGCGTGGACGACTTCCTCGCGGAAGCCACGCCCGAGGCGAAGCTCAAGCTGATTCGGCAGGTGCAGGCAGAGGGTCGGCTGGTGGCCATGACGGGGGATGGGACGAACGACGCACCCGCCCTCGCGCAGGCTGACGTCGCGGTCGCCATGAACACTGGGACGCAGGCCGCCAAAGAGGCCGGCAACATGGTGGACCTGGACAGCAACCCGACGAAACTGCTCGAGGTGGTGGAGATCGGGAAGCAGATGCTCATGACGCGAGGGGCGCTGACCACCTTCAGCATCGCCAACGATGTGGCGAAGTACTTCGCCATCATCCCGGCGGCCTTCGCGACGACCTACCCGGTCCTGGACGCGCTCAACATCATGCGGCTCGCCTCGCCGCAGAGCGCCATCCTGTCGGCGGTGATCTTCAACGCGCTGATCATCATCGCGCTGATTCCGCTGGCGCTTCGCGGCGTACAGTACAGGCCTCTCGGGGCCGCGTCCGTTTTGCGGCGCCACCTGTGGATCTATGGCGTCGGGGGTGTGATCATCCCGTTCCCGGGCATCAAGCTGGTGGATATGGTGCTCCACGCGCTGAATTGGGTCTAGAGCCATGCGAAGCGTTCAGCAATCAGCTTTCAGCGGTCAGCCAACGCCGGAGCAGGCGTGGCGATCTGAACGACGGCTCTTGAGGTGTTCGCAGGACCGATCCGAGCTGAAAGCTGAACGCTGACTGCTGATAGCTCGCGGGCACTGATCGCTGACAGCTTGCGCGGCCTGATCGCTGAATGCTGACAGCTGACAGCTTAATGAAGCGAAGGAGATTGCTCATGTTGACTCATCTGCGGACTGCAGCGATGATGCTGCTGCTCCTCACAGCGCTTACAGGGCTTATCTACCCGGTCGTCGTCACTGGACTCGCGCAGCTTGTGTTTCCACATCAAGCGAACGGCAGCCTGATCATGAAGGACGGCAAGCCGATCGGCTCAGAGCTGATCGGCCAGCCCTTCGACGATCCGAAGTACTTCTGGAGCCGGCCATCGGCGACCGGTCCGTTCCCCTACAATGCCGGCGCGTCGTCGGGCTCCAACCTCGGGCCCACGAACCCCGATCTCCTCAGGGCGGTGGCAGACCGCGCCGATGCGTTGAAGAAGGCCGATCCTGGAAACACAAGGCCCGTGCCAGTGGACTTGGTCACAGCCTCCGGGAGCGGTTTGGATCCGCATATCACACCAGCCTCTGCCCTCTACCAGGTCTCCCGAGTTGCTAAGGCGCGCGGCATGTCCGAGGAGCGTGTCCGACAACTCGTCGCGGACGGCACGGAGCATCGGCAGTTCGGCCTCCTCGGCGAACCTCGCATCAACGTGCTGGAGCTGAACCTTGCCCTGGATTCCCTGAAGTAGCGGCAGGCCTCTCCCG
>Ga0316601_100001050_pt1 | contig 13036 bp, 8 predicted proteins | sample OWC_soil_day5_no_FD_207663 | JGI IMG/M metagenome (GOLD analysis project Ga0316601, IMG submission 207663) | Wetland soil microbial communities from Old Woman Creek delta, Ohio, United States - OWC_soil_day5_noCT | ecosystem: Environmental > Terrestrial > Soil > Wetlands | place: USA: Ohio...
GACCGCGACTGGAACCTCGCGCTCGCGAGCCACGACGTCAAGGTTCGCATCGTCGGCCCGGTCGCGCGCACCGAGATCACCGAGACCTTCCGCAACGACTCCGACGCCACGCTCGAGGGCGTCTACCAGTTCCCGCTGCCGCCCGACGCCCAGATCGACGCGCTGTCACTCGACGTCGCCGGCGCACCGGGTGGCTTCGAGGCCGGCGCGTTCGTCGACAAGGAGCGCGCGCAGAAGATCTGGAGAGGCGTCATCGACAAGGCAGCGCCGAACAAGCTCGAGATCGCGCAGAACGAGATGATCTGGGTCAGCGGCTCGTGGTCCGATCCCGCGCTGCTCGACTGGAAGCGCGGGGGCCGGTTCGAGCTCCGCATCTTCCCGATCCCCGGCAAGGGCGCACGCACGATCAAGCTCGCCTACACCCAGATCGTCACGCCTCGCGGGGCGTGGCGCCAGTACACCTACCCGCTGCCTCATTCGAGCGATGGCTCGACGGTCGCCGATCAGCTGACGGTCGACGTCGAGGTCCGCGGCTCGCTGCCCGGTCAGGTCCGGACCGCGGGCTACGAGCTCAAGCCTGACCCGGCGCGCGCCGAGCTCAACGCGCTGACGCTCTCGCAGACCGGCTTCGTGCCGCGCGGCGATCTCGTGGTGGACTACCGCGCCGCCGATGGCGACGCCGAGCTGCGGGCATGGACCTTCATGGGCGGGGCTGCCGTCGCCCCCGACGCCACGCTGGCCGGCAAGCAGCACGTCGGGATCGATGACAAGGTCATCGAGGCGCAGCGCGCCGTCGCCAGCGACACCCGGCCGACCGCGGTGCTCGCGCTGCGTCCCAAGCTGCCGCGCTGGCGCGAGGCGAAGTCGCGCGACTACATGATCGTCATCGACTCCAGCCAGTCGATGGTCGGCGAGCGCTACGCCCGGGCAGGCGAGCTGGCCACCCGACTCGTCGAGCAGATGGACCGCCGCGATCGGTTCAGCGTGATGGCGTGTGACAGCGAGTGCCGCAAGCTCGGAGCGCTGCGGTCACCGACCGTCGGCACGGCGGCCGAGCTCGGCCCCTGGCTCACCGCACAGCCCGCGGCTGGCGCGAGCGACATCGTCGCCGCGGTCCGCACGGCATCCGCGGACCTGCCGCAGACCGCGGACCGCGAGCGCTGGGTCGTGTTCATCGGCGATGGCTTCGCGTCGACCGGATTCCGTCGCGCCGGTGATGTCGAGCGTGCGATCGCGTCGACCACGCAGGGCGTCCACGTGACGACGATCGGGATCGGCAGCGACGCCGATGGCACGGTGCTCGGTGCGGTCGCTCGGGGGGGCGGCGGTAGCTACCTGTCGTGGGTTCCCGGCCAGTCGGTGAAGACGGCGGCGATCGCGGGCCTCGAATCGACGTATGGCACGGCGCTGCGTGGCGCCACGGTGGAGCTCCCCGCGGGCCTCGTCGATGCCGCGCCGAGCGTGCTGCCCACCGTGCGGAGCGGCGAGGAGGTCCTCGTCGCCGCCCGGATCGTCCCGGGGGCCGACGTCAACGGCGACGTGATCATCAAGGGCACCGTCGGGGGCGAGCCATTCGAGCAGCACTACCCACTCAAGCTCGCGGTGTCGTCGGCGCCGGGCAACGGCTTCGTCCCGCGGCTGTGGGCGACGCTCGCGATCGAGCAGATCGAGCGCGCCGGTGCGAACGACCGCGCGCGGATCGTCGCGCTGTCGCAAGGCTACGGCGTGATGTCGAAGGAGACCTCGCTGCTCGTCCTCGAGTCGGCGGCGATGTTCGAAGCGTTCGGCGTCGACCGGAGCGTTCCCGCGGCGAACTGGACGGGACAGGAAGACCTCGAAGAGGTCACGAGCACCGGCACGGTCTCGGTCGCATCCAGCAAGCCGTCCGAGCCGTTTGTGCAGCGGCATGCGAAGGCACCGGCCAAGGCCGCGATGCCGGCGGACGATCTCGGCGAGTTTGGTCCGGGTTCGGGTCTTGGAGGCACCGGCGCCACCGCCACGCCGAGGAATCCGGGCAGGTACGGTGGCGACATGTTCGCGATGCGCCGGACGTGGGTCCGCGTGCCCGCGGTGTCGCCGTACGACGGGGTGAGCCCGAGCATCCTCAAGGCGATCGGCGATGCCGAGCGCGCCCTCGCGAAGAGTCCCGACAGTCGCGAGCGTCACCGCGCGCTCGTCCAGGCGCTGTCGTACGCCGGCGAGATCGATCGTGCCAACAGCCTGGCCGCCAGGTGGCTCGACCGCGACCGGCTCGATCCTCAGGCGCTCGGCTACCAGGCGGACCTGCTCGGCCGTGATGGCAAGCGGGAGCTGGCGCTGCGCATGCTCGCCGGCGTCGTCGACCTCGATGCCGACCGCCCCGCGCCGCACGAGCGCATGGTGCAGGCGTACGAGCACCTCGGCCGGATGGCGCAGGCCTGCAGCCACCGGATCGCGCTGTCGGCGATCGCACCCAAGGACGGCAAGGCCGCGGCGAACGCGATCCGCTGCCTCCGCACCCTGTCTCGCCCGCGAGATGCCGAGCTCGTCCTCGGGTCGCTCGCCGATGACGCCACGCGGACCGCCGCCGAGCAGGCGCTGCTCGCGGCCCCGGCTCCAGCGCATGCCAGACGCGACCTCGTGATCGATGCCCGGTGGGAGGGCGGCGACGACCTGGACGTCTCGCTCGTGACCCCGGATGGCACGCGCGTGTCGTGGATGGGTGGTCGCCCCGATGTCGCGGTGAGCGATGCCACCAGCACCGCGAAGGAGCAGCTCGCGCTCAGGTCGATCAAGCGCGGCAACTACCTGATCGAGATCGGCCGCGGCGGGCCGGCGGCCTCGACCACCCCGGCGCGCGGCGCGCTCGAGATCACGGTGCTCGGGACGAAGAAGACCCTGCCGTTCGAGCTCACGGGGGCGCGGGCCGTGGTCGCACGGGTCGCGATCTCTCTCGAGGAGCACGTCGAGACCGTCGAGGTCGGCGCGGCCGACGGCGGGTTCAGGCCGGCGCACGTCAGCTTCGGCACGATCGCCAACCCGGCGGCCCGGCGCGTGATGCTGGCGCGCTCGGGCAGGATCCAGCGCTGCTTCACGCAGTACCTGCAGACCCATCCGGGTGCGAGCGGCAGAATCGTGCTCACGATCACCGTCGATCCGCACGGCTCGACGACCACCCAGGCGAGCGCGGGTGGCGATCTCCAGGAGGCCGGCCGGTGCGTCGAGCAGCAGCTGGCCAACATGCACGTCGAGGGCTCTGCGCCCGGCACCTTGCGCGTTCCGCTGAGCTTCCGCGCGGGCGGCTCGTGACGAGCTTGCCACGGCAGGAGTCGGCCAATGGCAACTCTGGTAGCCGTGCGCCACCGTCGCGGTTGTAGCCTGCGCGCACGCTCCTGATCCCGCGGCTGTGATTTCTCACTGCGATCTCTGTGGGCCTCGCTACGACGCAATCCCGACGAGACGATTCTCCGATTCACCGCTTTGTGATTGCCGGCGAGTCGTGAAAAAAGGAAGGCAGGTCGCGCGACGATCGCGCAGCTGGCAGACGAAGGATCGGGTGCAGCCGTCCATGCTGTTCGAAGACACGGGTGTTGGGGAGATTGTGGTGGTGGGTAAGGTGAAACATCGAGTGCTGGTGGTCGACGACTACCCGGACAGCGCCGAGATCGCATGCACGTTGCTCGGGATCCTCGGACACGACACGCGGCTCGCGACCTGTGGCCGTGAGGCGATCGAGGAGGCGACGCAGTTCGACCCGGATATCGTGATCCTGGACATCGGCCTGCCGGACATCACGGGGTACGACGTCGCTCGCACGCTGCGCGCCCGCGGACGACCGATGCACCTGACCGCTCTCACCGGCTGGGGTCAGGCAGCCGATCGCATGCGCGCGTTTGCCGCGGGGTTTGATCAGTTCGTGCTCAAGCCGACGGATGCGGCGAAGCTGCGCGCGATCGTGCAGATCGCAGAGGACTGCCGAGCCCGGAGGAGATGCCCCTGAGAGCGGGGACCTGGAATCAGCTTCAACGGCTCGCGCAGCACGTCGAGCGGAGGATCCGGCGACGTCACGTCGAGTGTCCCCGAGTCGTAGAACCCAGCGCGTCGTCCCGACCTTGAAGTACAGCCGGTAGATCGGCTCAGGTTCGCGTCCGCGCCGTGCCGCCCGAGCTGCCGGACGTCCCAGGCACCCCCCCGCCCCAGCGGCACCCCCAGGACGCGTGACGCCAGCGCGCTTCCCTTGACGTTCGCCTCGCCACTACTATACGCCGCACCAGTGACGAAGAGCCACGACCCGATCGCGCGCCTCGAGGAGATGGAAACCAAGGCGCAGCTCGCCGGTGGGAAACCCCGGATCGACAAGCAACACGAAGCCGGCAAGCTGACGGCGCGCGAACGCGTGACCGCGCTGCTCGACGAGGGCAGCTTCGTCGAGCTCGACCGGTTCGTCACCCACCGCTGCGCCGACTTCGGGATGCAGGAGCAGAAGATCCTCGGAGATGGCGTGGTGACCGGTCACGGCACCGTGGATGGCCGCACGGTCTGCGTGTTCGCGCAGGACTTCACCGTGTTCGGCGGCTCGCTGTCGGGGGCCTACGCCCAGAAGATCTGCAAGGTCATGGACCTCGCCACCAAGATCGGCTGCCCGGTGATCGGGCTCAACGACTCGGGCGGCGCGCGCATCCAGGAGGGCGTCGAGTCGCTCGCCGGCTATGCCGATATCTTCCTGCGCAACGTGCTGACCAGCGGCGTGGTGCCGCAGCTGTCCGCGATCATGGGGCCGTGCGCCGGCGGGGCGGTGTACTCGCCCGCGATCACCGACTTCATCCTGATGGTCGAGCGCACCTCGTACATGTTCATCACCGGTCCCGAGGTGATCCGGACCGTGACCCACGAGGAGGTGACCAAGGAGCAACTCGGGGGGGCCGCCACCCACGGGAGCCGTTCCGGGGTCTCGCACTTCAACGAGCCGGACGAGCTCGCCTGCATCGCGCGGCTCCGCGAGCTGCTGTCGTTCATGCCGAGCAACAACACCGAGGATCCACCGGTGCGGCCGACCAACGATCCTGCCAACCGTGCCGAGACCTCGCTCGACACCGTGGTCCCGCTCGAGTCGAACAAGCCGTACGACATCAAGAAGATCATCAACACCGTCGTCGATGACAAGCACTTCGTCGAGGTCCACAAGGACTACGCGAAGAACATCGTGTGCGGGTTCGCCCGGTTCGATGGCAAGCCGGTCGGCATCGTCGCGAATCAGCCGGCACACCTCGCGGGCTGTCTCGACATCGACGCCTCGATCAAGGCCGCGCGGTTCGTGCGGTTCTGCGACTGCTTCAACATCCCGATCGTCACGTTCGTCGATGTTCCTGGTTTTCTCCCCGGCACGACCCAGGAGTACGGCGGCATCATCAAGCACGGCGCGAAGCTGCTCTACGCGTTCGCCGAGGCCACCGTCCCCAAGATCACCGTGATCACCCGCAAGGCCTACGGCGGCGCGTACGACGTCATGGCGAGCAAGCACATCCGCGCCGACGTCAACGTGTCCTATCCAGGAGCCGAGATCGCGGTCATGGGCCCCGATGGCGCGGTCAACATCATCTTCAAGAGCGAGCTCGACAAGATCACGGACGAGACGGCGAAGGCGGAGGCCCGCTTGCGGTTCACCGACGAGTATCGCGAGCGGTTCGCGAACCCGTACAAGGCGGCCTCGCTAGGCTACATCGACGAGATCATCCGCCCACGCGACACGCGGTGGACGATCATCCGCTCGCTGCGAACGCTCGCCAACAAGCGCCAGAGCAACCTACCTCGCAAGCACGGGAACATCCCGCTGTGATCGCATGGCTGGTAGCGCGATGACGCGCATGCGGAGGCAGCGGATCGGGCTCGCGCTCATCGCGTCGGCGCTGTGCGTGACGACACCCGCCTGGTCGGAGGACGGGCCGAGTGTCGCGCAGCGCCAGTCGATCTATGTGAAGGCGTCGGTCGTGCGGGTGCTCGGGTTCTGGGAGATCACCTACAAGATCGCCGGCAAGGACTTCAAGGAGTACGTCGGCGGGATGGGCTCGGGGTTCTTCATCACCGGCGATGGCTTCGTCGTGACGAACGCGCACGTCGTCGAGGACATCAAGAACGGCGAGGACAAGGCCAAGGAGAAGGCGTTCGCGTCGGTCGTCCGCCAGATCGATCGCCAGTTCGGCTCCGAGATCTCGCGCATGGACTCCGGCCAGGTCAGCCAGCTGCTGCAGCAGATCAAGCAGAGCGTGCGGGTCGTCCAGAACAACGACATCGTGATGTCGGACGGCACGAAGCTCAAGTACGAGGTCAAGGCGTACGGCCGCCCCGGCGAGGGCTCGGATGTCGCCGTGATCAAGGTCGACATCAAGGACGCACCGAACCTCACGATCGCCGACTCCGACAAGGTTCAGATCCAGGACAAGGTGCTCGCGATCGGGTACCCGGGCGCCGCGGATATGCAGGGCCTGCTCGACGACAAGTCGCAACTCGAGGCGACGATCAACGACGGCGCGGTGTCGGCGATCAAGCGGACGCCGAGCGGCGAGTCGATCATCCAGACCAGTGTGTCGATCACCCACGGCAACTCCGGCGGCCCTGCGATCAACGAGCAGGGTGAGGTGATCGGCCTCGCCACGTTCGGCAGCCGTGGAGAAGTCCAGGGGTTCAACTTCCTCGTCGCCTCGTCGACGGTGAAGAAGTTCGTCAAGGAGGTGAAGGCCGACACCGCCCCGAGCGCGACCATCACGCTGTGGCGCAAGGGACTCGACGAGATGTGGGCCGGCGATCTCGATCAATCGATCGTCGACCTCGAAGAGGTCGCGACGCTGTTCCCGGCGCACTCCGAGGCACCCCGCATGCTCAAGCAAGCACGCGCGCTCAAGAAGGAGGGCAAGGGCAAGCCCAAGGAAGCGGTGGGCGGCGAGGGCGGCAGCGGCGCTGGCATCGCGATCGCGATCGTCCTCGTGCTCGGCCTGGTCGGCGGCGTGATCTTCGTCGTGAAGAAGAAGCCGAAGCCCACCGGCATGCCGCTCCACGGCGGGCAGCCGCCACCCCCGAACCTGCCCCACCCGATGCAACACGGCCTGCCGCAGCACGGCCTGCCGCAGCAGGGCGCGCCCCCCGGGCAGCCGTATGCCGGGTCGCCGCCGTATGCCGGGCAACCGCCGTATGGCGCGCAGCCGCCGTATGGCGCGCAGCCGCCGTATGGCGCGCAGCCGCCGTATGGCGCACCGCCGCCGATGATCGCCGGGCGCGTCGGCCCCGCCCCGATCGCCAAGACCGTGGCGATCAGCGGCGCGGCTGCGAGCCAGCCGATCGCCGCCACCGCGTTCGGCTCGATGACGATGGGGAGCCTGACCTGCACGCGTGGCCTGCTCCATGGCCAGCGGTTCAGCCTGACCCACCAGGGGCTGCTGATCGGGCGCCAGCCCGGGCTCGCGCAGATCGTCATCAACGATTCGCGCGCCTCGGGCAAGCACGTCTGGATCGGCTACGAGAACGGCGTGCTCGTCGCGATCGATCAGGGCACGACGAACGGCACCTTCGTGAACGATGTCCGCAACGGCCGGATCAGCAAGACGACCCTCAAGGAGGGGGACGTCGTGATCGTCTCCGAGCCCGACTGCCTCAGCCTGACGCTGAAGCTCACCTGATGACGTGGCGTGCGCACAGCCTCGCGCTGGTGCTCCTCGCGGCCTGTCACCGCGAGAAGCCGCCCCGACCCCTGCCCCCGCTCGCGCACGCAGCCTATGCGCACTATCTCGAGGGCAAGCTCGCGGGCTATCGCGACGACTGGTCGGGCGCGGCCGAGGCCCTGGCCGATGCGACGGCCGCGGCGCCCGATCAGCCGGTCGTGGCGGTCGAGCTGGCGCGCGCGCAGCACAAGGCGAAGCGCGACGACGTTGCGCGCGCGACGCTGGCGGTGGCACGCACGCGGTGGCCGAACCACGCGCAGGTCTGGATCGCGTCGGGTGACCTGCTCGCCGCGACCGCGCCCACGGAGGCGATCGGCGCGTATCGCCGCGCGATCGAGCTCGAACCGCTCGAGGAGCGCGCGTACCTCGGGCTCGCGAAGCTCGAGCAGCCTGCCCAGGCACTCGCGACGTTGCGCCAGCTCGTCGCGCGCCTCCCGACCTCGATCGAAGGCCGTTACCGGCTCGGCCTGCGGCTCGCCGCGACCGGCGATCTGACCGCGACCGTCCGCGAGCTCCACAAGGTGCTCGAGCTCGATCCCGACCACATCGACGCGCGGCTCGATCTCGCGCGCTCGCTGCGCAAGCAGGGCAAGCTCGGGGAGGCGATCGGCCAGACGCGCAGCGCGTTCGATCGCAGCGGCCAGGCGCTCGATCTCGCCGAGGAGCTGTTCTACCTGCTGCTCGAGGCCGACGATGGCACCGCCGCGATCGACCTGCTGACGCTGCTCGATGACGATCGCAGCGACACCGACGCGCTGGCCACGGTCGCGCGGCTCGATCGCAGCCTCGGCCGGCTCGACGAAGCCCGCGCGATCGCCTCGCGGATCTCCAAGCTCGACGCCGATCTGGGGGCGATCGTGCTCGCCGAGCTCGAAGTCGCTGCGGGTGAGCCGGCGGCGGGAGCCAACCGGGCGCTCGCGATCCCCGCGACGTCGGAGCACTTCCTGACCGCTCGCCGGATCGCGGCGACCGCCTGGATCGCCGCCGGCGAGCCGCAGCGCGCGCTCGAGGCGGTCGCGCAGGCGCGAGCCAAGAAGGCGGACGATATCGAGCTCGAGACCGCCGCCGCGTTCGCGCTCGCCGATCTCGGCAAGTTGCCCGAGGCCCGCGCCTTGCTCGCGCCGCTGGGTGGCGGGGCGGCGGCCACGTTCGCGCGGGCGCGGCTCGCGGACCACACCGGCGACGTCGCGACCGCGCTCGCCACGGTCCGGCCCCTCGCCGACGCCAAGCCCGACCTCGTGCCGGCCCAGAACCTGGCCGGCTACTTGCTCGCCGATGCCGGCCACCAGCTCGAGCCCGCGGAGCGCTACCTGCGGCGCGCCCGCGACCTGGCGCCCGGGGATCCCGCGGTGCTCGATAGCTGGGGCTGGCTGCTGTATCGCCAGGGCCACCACCGCGAGGCGGTCCGCGTGCTGGACCGCGCGGCCCGCTACGCACCCCGCGAGCCCGAGATCCTCGTCCACCTCGCGACGGCGTGGATCGCCGATGGCGCCCCCCGCACCGGGCTTGCGGTCCTCGATCGCGCCAGGGCCTTGCACCCTCCGGCGGCGGTCGCCCGCCGGATCGACGCGCTGCGCCGGACCGTGCCCGACACCTCGACCCCGACTCCCCTCCGCCCGACTCGATGATACGATGGCGACATGAAGCGCTGGTTCCTGCTCGCTGCGACGGCTCTGGGCATGGCCACGGGTTGCGATCACGGCCCGTCCCAGGATGCGTGCACGCAGCTGCTCGATCACCTCGTCGATCTCGAGTTCAAGAAGGCGGGCACCACCGCCACCGACGAGTCGCAGAAGGCCGATCTCGCGAAGCAGAAGGCCGGCGTCATCGAGTCGAAGTCGCCTGAGTTCATGGCCGCGTGCACCGACAGGACCGCCAAAGAACGCGTCGAGTGCGCGCTCGCGGCCAGCGATCTCGAGGCCGTCGCCAAGTGTGACGAGACCAACTAGGGGTCAGGCTCCACTTGGAGCGCTTACACGCGGCCTGACCCTAGCACGGCTGCGGCCGCGAGCTCGCCGACGGCGGGCGACGCGGTGGCACCGTGACCTCCGAGGCCGACGGCCCACACGAGCCAGGGCCGGTGGGGATCGCGGCCGATCCGCATCCGCCGATCCGGCGTGAACGCGCGCTGGCAGGCCCAGCGCCGCACGATCGGCGTCTCGCCCCAGGCGGGGGCGGCTGGCGACAGTCGCGCACGCAGCCGCGCGTCGGCGTCGGGTGCCGGGCTCTGATCGAGCGGCGAGGTCGACTCGACATCGCACGCAGAGGCCAGCGTCGCGGCGCCGTCGCTGCGCACGTAGAGCTCCTGCCGACCGAGGTGCCAGAAGTACGGCGCGGCGGGGGTGGGCGCAGCCTCGACCACGAACAGGTGACGCTTGAACGACTCGACGGCCGACGCGCCGGTGAGCTGGCCCGCCCACGCGCCGGTGGCATCGACCACGACCTTGGCGTGGACCGCACCCCGCGTGGTGTCGAGCCGGACGCCACCGCCGACCTCGGAGATCGAGGTGACGCCGACGTCGCACGCGAGCTGGAGGCCGCTGGCGTAGCTGTCGAGCACGGCGCGCACGTCGATGATCCCGTCGCTCGGGACCAGGAGCGCGACGACGATCGGCACGCCGGTCATCGCCGGCCACCTCGCGAGCACGGCCGCGCGATCGATCCGCTCGTACGCGATCCCGAGGCGCCGCGCCCGGGCTTCATAGATCCCCGCGCGCTCCTCGTCATCGAAGCTGAGGATGCCTCCGGTGGGGCTCCAGGCCGTGGCGAACCGCTCGCGGAGCACCGCGGCGCCCCGGATCACGAGCGCCGACGTGACATCGTCCTCCACGAGCTGCCGGCCGAGCCCGGCGCCCCGCCCACTCGCGTGGCGGCCCAGCGCGGGCTCGCGCTCGAGCACCAGGGCCCGCACGCCACGCTCCGCGAGCGCCCAGGCGGTGGCGCATCCAGCGAACCCGCCGCCGATGATCACGACGTCGGCCTGCGGTGGCAGCGTGGCGGCAAGGCTCACGGGCGCCTTGTAGCACGCGGACCCGTTGACCACGGCGCTGCGGGCTGGGCAGACTCGATTCCATGCCTCGGCTGATCCGGATCGATACCGACACTGACATCGGAACCATCACGGACGTGCAGCTCGGCTTTCTGGTCGAGCAGCTGGAAGAGGAGCACGAAGAGGATCAGGACTACTACATCGACAAGGAGACGCTCGAGCTGATGTCCGACAACGGCTGTGACCCCGAGCTGCTGGCGCTGCTCGAGAAGGCGCTGGGAGACGACGACCACATGGACATCGCCTGGGAGTGACGGTCGTGCGGGCGAGCATGGCTTCGACGGCGCGCTCGACCTGCGGGCTGGCAGCTGCTCGCTGACGTCGACCTGTCAGCCTCAGCGGCCAGCGGCGGAGCCGGTGGCTACTCGGGTTGCGGCGCAGGGGGTCGTGATCTCGGTCGATTAGCCCACAATCGGACGGCACCAAGCTTGCTGAGGGCGGGGGCATCCAACGGAGCCCCGCACCATGAAGCGCCTCGCATCGATCTTTGCCGCCGCCGCGTTCGCCCTCCCGGCCCTCCCGGCCTGCACCGACACCGACCCGTACGAGGGCGAGACGGTCAAGTCCGATGACGGCAAGACCGATTCGAGCGCCCTCGCGGTGTTCGTCGATGTCGAGCTCTCCGGCACGCTGCTCACCGACTTCTCGTTCAACGACACCTCGACCATCCAGGACCACCTGCTGTTCACCGTGGGCCAGCTCAACGGCATGACCGCGGTCGGTCGCGTCGACAAGGCCGTGATCACGAACATCCAGAAGACCACGGTGGGCGGCAAGACGCAGATCACGTACGACGCGAAGCTCCCGGTCGCCTGGGGCAAGCGGAACTCGGTCCCGACCACGGTCACGCTGCAGATGCCGCTCGACATCTCGAGTGCCGGCCAGTCGGCGTTCGCCGAGAAGTACAAGCACGACTGCGTCGACTTCGGCGCACACGATGTCGATGCCGGCTCGATGTTCTACTACTTCCGCCCGAACGCGAGCGGCTGCAGCCTCGCGGCCGAGGACATCACGACCGTGGTAGGCAACGTGTCGCCCAGCCCGATCCAGACCACCGGCAAGTTCCCCGAGTACGACAAGGTCTGGGAGGACGGCAAGCTCGAGGTCGTCGCGATCTTCGGCAAGTACGAGGACGGTGCCACCACCGGCTCGGATGCCGGCATCGCCGCCTACAACGAGTTCGCGGGCCTGATGAAGCAGGAGCTCGGCGCGCGCAACCTCACCACGATCCCCGCGGCGATCCCGGCGAACCCGGGCGTCGACGCGCCGAACCTCGAGTACAGCGCGACGCTCCCCGACGGCAAGACGATCCACGTCGTCGCGATGCTCACCGACAACGTCAACGCGGGCCTGCAGACTCCCGAGTTCCGCGCCAAGTACGAGGCGCTGTCGACCCGGGCAGACTTCATCGTCTACAACGGCCACGCTGGCCTCGGCTCGAACATCCGCGCACTCGCGAGCGCCGGCAAGTGGACGGCCGGTCAGTACGTCGTGGTCTTCATGAACGGCTGCGACACCTTCGCGTACGTCGATGGCTCGCTCAACCAGGCGCACAAGGCCGTCAACCCCGACGACACCACCGGCTTCAAGTACATCGACATCGTCAACAACGCGATGCCGGCGTTCTTCGCCAACATGGCCGACTCGACGATGTCGATGTTCCGCGGCCTGATCGCGTTCCAGGAGCCGCAGACGTACGAGCAGATCTTCCGCACGGTCTCCAGCTCGCAGGTCGTCCTCGTCACCGGCGAGCAGGACAACGCGTTCACCCCGGGCGGCGGCGGCACGCCGACCGCGTGGGACGGCCTCACCGATCACGGCACGCTGAAGAAGAACGAGTCCAAGAGCTACTCGACCCCGACCCTCGCGGCCGGCACCTACGAGTTCGCCATCACCGGCAACAACGACGCCGACCTCTACGTCCGCATCGGCAGCGCGCCGACCCTGACGAGCTTCGACTGCCGCCCGTTCAAGACCGGCTCGAACGAGAGCTGCTCGGTCACGCTCGCCCAGCCCTCGACCCTCAACGTGATGGTGCGCGGCTACTCGAGCAAGACCGCGGGCTCGACGTTCGACCTCGTCGGCAAGAAGCTTTGATCGTCATCTAGCCTAGTTAGATAGTTGCTCGCTCACGCGCGGCCCGTCACCCCGGGCCGCGCGTCTTCGTTTCGGCGTGGCGCGGCGAGCGGGAACCACGTACGACTGGGTGATGAAGCGCCTCGTGCTCGCCGCGCTCCTGGTGAGCTCGCCTGCCCTCGCCGTCAAGCTCACCGTCCGCCCCCCGCCGAGCAACCAG
>Ga0316601_100001052_pt1 | contig 13016 bp, 8 predicted proteins | sample OWC_soil_day5_no_FD_207663 | JGI IMG/M metagenome (GOLD analysis project Ga0316601, IMG submission 207663) | Wetland soil microbial communities from Old Woman Creek delta, Ohio, United States - OWC_soil_day5_noCT | ecosystem: Environmental > Terrestrial > Soil > Wetlands | place: USA: Ohio...
TCCGGCGCACGACGCCAGCACCATCCGGCGGCGGCGCGGCCACCCCGGCGCAGCCGCGCTGGCGGCCGCCAGCGCGAGAACCGGCGCCGCGAGGGCGAGTTGGAACGTCGACGCCCCGAATCCCGTGGCCACGGTGAGGGCGGCGCCGGTCCCGGCCGCTCCGCCGCTTTCGAGCGCGTAACTGCGCCCGACGGTTCGCCCCTGCGCCGCGGCAAGACCGGCGAGCACGGGAAACAGCATGCCGGAAACGAAAGCCGGGGGGAGGGTCGAGAGCGCAATCGACGCCAACTGGGCGGGAAACGACAGGTACGCGCCCGCTACTGCTCCCGCGGCCGGAACGGCGGCGCGGATGCCGGCCACCTCGGCCGGGACGAGGAGCGCGAGCGCGGCGCAGCCGGCGAGGCCGCGTCCGGCCGTCGCCGGCACGTGACGTCCCGCTGCCGCACCCGCCGCGGTGCCTGCCAGCCACGACCCGAGCGCCAGGATGTAGAGCAGTTCGACGCCGTAGAGCGCCGCGACCAGTTCGCGCAGGACCACGACCTGCGCCAGCATCGACAGGGCGCCGGCGGCGGCGAGCAGCATCACTTCAGCAGGGACTCGTCGAAGACGTCGGCGCGAAAGGTCTGGAACGCGGCCCGCTTGTCGCGCCAGGCGGCCGCCGGAAGGCCGGCCTTCTCCGCGAGACGGTCCAGCATCTCGGTGCGCGTCCAGCCCTGCTCGGTGGCGACCTGGGGCAGGAAGACGGCCGACCGGTCGCCGACACGCAGGATGACGCCGTCACGCCCGGGCTCGATGGCGTCGGGCCTGGGCACGTTCACAGGAGGCGTGAGCACCGACACTTCGATCTCGATGTCGCGGAGTTCGGCGGCGCCGACAGGCTTGAAGCGGCTGTCTCTGAACGCCGAGTCGAGCGCGAGCGAGCCGACCAGCTGGACGAGCGGGCCTGCCGGCTGGATGCGGCCGATGCAGCCGCGCAGCTGGCCGTGGGACTTCAAGGTGACGAAGGCTCCCGATTCGCGCAGCAGCCGCGGCGATCCCCCGCGCGGCAGGGGCACGGTCTCGGTCCGGAGGAACCGTGTGATCGTCTCGCGCACGAGGCGCAGCAGCACCTTCTTGTCGGCCGCGTCGAGCGATCCCGCGGCGTCGGCCGCCACGGGCTGCAGCGCGCGGAGATCCGCGCCAGGCTCTCCTCTGCTGAACACGACGGAGCCGTAACCCACGACGCGCCCGGGATCGCCGATCGCGGTGTCGCCCGAGTTCGCGTAGCTGATCACGGTCCCCCTCGAGGCGCCGAGCGCGCGGGCGGCCTCGATGGCCACGCGGATGGGCCCTTCCCCGCACGCGCACGTGTCGACGCCGCGTTGCCGGGCGGAAGCCCCGGCCTCCAGCTCCGCAAGCGCGTCGGCCTTCATGCCGGCGATGGCTTCGAGCGTGCGGCGGTCGATGTCGGCGGCGGCCCGCCGCTCAGGATAGTGCGACAAGTCGGAGCTCGCCACGATCAGCAGGCGGCGGCCGGCGGCGAGCGCGGCCAGCGCGCGGCCGAACCGGGTGCACGACTCCGGGTCGGCGGCCCCGACGACAACGGGCAGGATCGCGGCGCCGGGGAACACGTGCTGCACGAACGGCACCTGCACCTCGACCGAGTGCTCTCGGGCGTGGAGGGTGGCGTCGAAGACCCCCCCGCCCTGTTTCACGAGCGCCGCCGCGAGCTCGCGATCCACGCGCGCGACGCCGAGCGGCGTGCGGTAGCCCGCGCCGTCGTACACCGACACGCGCCGGAACGCGGCGCTCGTGTGGTTCGTGCCAAGGATGACGACGGTGTCGACCGGCGTCGACTGGGCCTGGCGGTAGGCGTCGGCGGCGATCTGCCCGGAATAGACGTACCCGGCGTGGGGCACGACGAGCGCCACCGGGCCGTCCACGCGCGCCGGCACGGCGTCGCGGAGGAACCCGTCGAGCGCTGCACGCAAGACCGCCGGGTCGGCCGGATAGAACTGCCCGGCGACGGCTGGCGGTCTGGGCTCCTGGGCCGACGGCCCGTGCAGGCGAAGCTCGGCCGTCAATCCGGCCACGAGCATGGCGGCGCTCAGGGCCGCAGTCTTCAGTCGCATGGATGACTCCTCCGGACGCTCACGACCAGACACCCGCGATGGGGAAGCCGCACGCGCCGCACCGGCCGTTCTTCATCGAAGATTCGAGCACGAAGAAGTCCTGCCGGGCGATGACGCGGGCGCGGCACTTCGGGCAGTAGGTGTGGTTGCCCGGGTGCCCCGGCACGTTGCCGACGTAGACGTACCGCAGCCCGCGCGCCAGCGCGAGATCGCGGGCGCGCTCCAGCGTGGCGACGGGCGTCGGCGGCAGGTTTCGCAGCTGGTAGTCCGGGTGGAAGCGGGTGAAGTGCAGGGGCACGTCGGCGCCGAGGTCGGTCAGCACCCAGTCCGCCAGGCGCCGCAACGACGCGTCGGTGTCATTGAGCGTCGGCACCACGAGGTTGACGAGTTCGAGGTGAAGGCCGGCTTTCCGCACCTGCGCGATGCTGCGCAGCACCGGCGCCAGCGCGGCGCCCGACACCGTCCGGTAGAAGTCCTCGCTGAAGCCCTTGAGGTCGATCTTGACGGCGTCGAGCGCCCTGCACAAGTCGGCCAGCGGCTGCTGGGTCATGAAGCCGCAGCTGACCAGCACCGATCGCAGCCCGCGCGGGCGCGCCGCGGCGGCGATGTCGAGGGCGTACTCCGCGAACACCGTGGGCTCGTTGTAGGTGAACGCCACGATCGGCGCACCGCGGCGGAGCGCGGCGGCGACCGCGGCCTGGGGCGCCAGGTAGCCGTCGTCGAAATCACCGGGACTGGCCTGAGAAATCTGCCAGTTCTGGCAGAACTTGCAGCTCAGCGGACACCCCACGGTGCCCAGCGAGTAGGCCATGCGGCCGGGCAGGAAGTGGAAGAACGGCTTCTTCTCGATCGGATCGACGTGCACCGACACGGGGCGGCCGTACACCAGGCTGCGCAACTCCCCTCCGACGTTGCGGCGCGCCCGGCAGCGCCCGGATTCCCCGCTCCTGATCGTGCAGCGCTGGGCGCAAAGCCGGCAGCGGACGGCCGTGCGGTCGTGCAGGTGGGCGCGGTCCAGGGGAGCCGTGCCAGGGTGGCAGGAGCGGCAGCTGGCGTTGGCCGCCGCGCCCGAGACCCAGTAGCGCGCCCGGGGGGCCAGGACGGCCTCGTCCTGGGGCTCCCGGCGCCAGACCGGCGCGGGCACGGCGCAGGCCACGGTGCGCAGGAACGCTCGGCGGCTCGGCATGATTCGGCCGGGGGTCGCTCCCCCGCGATCATCCTACATCCGTCGGCGGCCGTGCGCACCGCGTATACTGGTAGCCCCTTGTCTCGAGGGAAGGACCCATATGTCTCATATCGATACCTCGCATCTGGCCTTCGACACGAAAGTCATCCACGCCGGCGGTCATCACGATTCCTACGGAAGCGCGACAGTCCCGATCTACCAGACGTCGACGTTCGCCTTCGACAGCGCCGAGCAGGGCGCCGACCGGTTTGCGGGCGCGACGGACGGCTTCATCTACACGCGGCTGGGCAACCCGACAATCGCCGCGCTCGAGCGGCAGATGGCGGAACTCGAAGGCGGATTCGCCGGGATCGCCACCAGTTCGGGCATGGGAGCGGTCTCGACGGTCTACATGGCGTTGCTCGACCAGGGCATGCACCTGGTCGGCACGGCGAGCGTCTACGGGCCGTCGCGGCTGCTCGCCGAAAAGCACCTCTCCCGTTTCGGCGTCGAATCGAGCTGGATCGACACGACGGATCTCGACAACCTCCGCCGCGCGATGCGGCCGAACACGCGCATCGTCTACACCGAGAGCGTCGCCAACCCGACGATGGACGTCACCGACATCCGCGGCGCGGCCGAGATCGCCCACGCGCGCGGCGCGCTGCTGGTCGTGGACAACACGTTCTGCAGCCCGTTCCTGCACCGCCCGTTCGAGTTCGGCGCCGACGTCGTCCTGCACAGCGTGACGAAATTCCTCAACGGCCACGCCGACGTCGTGGGCGGAATCGTCGTGGCCAAGGACGAGGCGGTCTACCGCAAGCTCCGCCCGATGATGACCACCCTCGGGTGCAACATGGATCCCCACCAGGCGTACCTGGTGATCCGCGGCCTGAAGACCCTGTCGCTTCGCATCGAGCGCGCGCAGGAGAGCGCCCTGAGGATCGCCAGGTGGCTCGAGCACCAGCCACAGGTCGAGTGGACCCGGTACGTCGGACTGCCCTCCCACCCGCAGCACGAGCTCGCAAGGCGGCAGATGAGCGGGTTCGGCGCGATGATCGCCTTCGGGCTGAAGGGCGGCCTCGAGGCGGGCCGGCGCGTGATGGACAACCTGCGCCTCGCCACGCTCGCGGTGTCGCTTGGCGGCGTCGAGACGCTCATCGAGCACCCGGCGTCGATGACGCACGCGGGCATGTCGCGCGAACATCGTGAAGCCTCCGGCATCACCGACGGGCTCGTCCGCCTCTCGGTCGGCATCGAGCACGCCGACGACCTGATTGCCGATCTGAAGCAGGCGCTGGGAAGAATCTGACGCGGGAGGTTTCCGACGCAAGTAGGCAGTAGCCAGTAGCCAGTAGCCAGTAGCCAGTAGAAACACACGGTTACACTGCGCAACCTGTTCTGCCCAAGGACGTGACGCCAAGAACGCGTCTCTTCACTCGCTACTTCCTACTGACTACTGACTACTGACTCTTGAGTCCTGCGGAATCGCTCTCGAAAGACGGCGAGCGTGCGCTCCATCGACTCGCGCGCCACGTGCTTCACGATGGGACCGGCGACGGGCCGAAGCAGGAGCGGCACCGTGCGGCTGAGCGTGATCGACTCGCACTCGACCAGCACGCCCTGATCGACCTGTTCGTACCGCCAGTAGGCGTTCCATCTCCAGAGCAGGTCCCGGTCCTCGTCCTGGGGCTTCGGGCGCTCCTTTGGCGTCCCGGCGTCGGCGATCTCGACGATCTTCGTCGCCGTACTCCAGCTGGCGGACCGGGCCCCCCCGTACCGCTCGAAGGTCACCTCGTGTTCCGTGTCGAACACCGCCGACATGATGAGCGACCGGCGGACCCGGATCGCCACCTTGAGCCAGCCTGGCCGGTGCTGCAAAATCGCCGACGACACGACGTCTTCCTGCCGTGTGTCGGGCGGCTCGCGCTCGAGCCTCGACACCATCTCGTCGAGGCGGGCGCCCGGGACGAGCACCGTCCCCCGCCAGTGGTGCACGCCTGCGTCCGGGACCTCCATCTCCCCGCGCGGCCCGGGCATGCCGACCTGTTCGATGTGAATGCCGCCTCGATCGACGCCCGGCCGGTGCGGAATGGCCTGGCCGCGCTCCCGGGCGATGCGCGCTTCCGCGGCGGCGACGTAGTCGAGCCACCCGGCGGCGGTCGACCGACCGAGATCCTGGGCGCCGCCGACGGCCGCCATCGCGATAACGCACGACGCCAGGGCACCGAACCGCGCGCAGGCGGTCTCAGGGCCCGTCCTGCCGGCGCGCGCCCGGCGCCGCACGCACGTCATGACACCTGTCCTCTCCATGACCGGTAATGCGCCTTCGGCAGGCGAACCGGCTCATCCAGGCTCAGGCCGCCAGGTCGGTCTTCCGGAACACGGCGCTGGTTGCGCCCAGATCATGCAGGGCCTGGCGCTTGTCACCCAGGACGAGGAAGCAGCCGACGAAGATGGCAAGGCCGGCCACCGGGGCGACCAGGCCGAGTACCTGCAGGCCCGGGACCGCGCCGAGCAGTCCCAGCAGCGTTCCGCAGTACTTGATGGCCCAGCGCTTCACGTACAGCGTGGTCCCGCCCCGCCGGCCGTCGGCCGTGCCCACTCTCAGGCCCAGGACCATCTTGCCCGGCGACGCTCCGGCCACAGCCTCGATCAGGCTGTAGAGGAACACGAACCCGCCGAAGGCGGCGACGGCGCCGAGCACCGCGCCGACGGCTGCGCCCAGCGCCGCGCCGGCGGCCCCGTCCCCTCCGGCCGACCCGCCCAGCATGCCGCCGATCCCGCCGCCCAGCATCCCGCCGAGGGCCGCGCCGGCGACGAGTCCCACGACGCCCACCACGGCGAGATCGATCAGCGTGGCCGCGAGCCTCATGCCGAACCCGACGCGCTTCTCCATCTCACTCCCCCGCGCAGGCGAGCTGGCGCCGCCGCGTCAGCGGGCCGGCGGCTGCCGCTCGAGCCAGCGGTTGAACAGCCACATCGCGAGCGCCGAGAGGAACCCGATGGCCATCAGCACGCCCCAGCCGATGGCGGCCTGCGACGGCACGAGCTCGAGCAGGCCGTCGGGCCTGGTGGTGGCGCCGCTCGCCATGATGTCGTTGAAGATGAAGGCGCCGGCGGGCCCTCCGGCCAGCGAGCCCAGCGCCAGGGGCAGGTTCGCGTAGCCGAGGAACAGGCCTTCCTGCCCCTTCGGCGCGAGCGATCCGATGTACTCGTACATCCGCGCCGACGTGAACAGCTCGCCGAAGGCGATGAGCGCCACCGTCAGGATCAGGAAGACGGACCCGAGCGGCAGCCAGTTGGCGGCGATCGTCCGCATGCCCCCGGCCGCGTAGATCGGGTAGACGTTGATGAGCATCGACACGCCGATGATCACCGTGCCCACGACGATCGACCGGATCGCCTTCATCTTCCCGAAGTACTGGGTGATGGCCAGCTGCAGGCAGACGATGACGAAGGGGTTGGCCGCGGTGTAGAGGTCCATCGCGGGGCTGGTCTCGACGACGCGTTTCGCGTAGAGCGGCAGCACGTTGTAGACCTGGTTGTAGACGAAGAAGAAGCCGCTCATCAGGACGAGAAACAGCGTGAAGCGCCCGTTGCGCAGCACGAGGACCATGTCGATCAGGATGCGGCCGATCGATCGCCGCGGCCTGGCGGGCGCGTTCGCCGCCACCGGCGGCTCCTGGTAGAAGAACAGCACCACGAAGAACGCCGCCACCGACGCGCACGCGGCCACCGCGAAGATGTACGACAGGCTGTCGCCGGTCTCCACGCGCCCGGCCCCGCTGACCAGGCTCCCGATGATCAGGACGGCCGCGGCGATGACGGCGAGGAACGGAATGGTCATTCGCGCGCCCCTGCCCTGCTCCTTCGCTTCCGTCGCCTTGTTCACGAGGTAGACCAGCGCGGCCGCAGCCGCAGCGCAGACGGCCACCACTTCCACGATCGTCAGCGTGCCGTAGCCCCGCCGGACGACGTAGCCGGTGCCCCGGCCGAACAGCGACCCGATGTTGATCACCATGTAGAAGATCGCGAAGCCGAGCGTGGCGCGGGCGCCCGCCGTCTTCTGCACGGTCCCGGAAACGCAGGGCTTGATGACGGACCCGCCAGCCCCGATGAGCAGGATGCCGAGCACCACCGACGCCACCACGGGCGTCTGCACGGTGAACGCCTCGCCCACCACCGGGGCGAGATCGGCGCCGCCGAACCACACCGGGTAGCCCATCAGCGTGTAGCCGGCGGCCAGGAGCACGAACGCCACCAGCAGCGATCGGCGGAAGCCCACCTGGTCGGCGATCGTCCCCGAGAGGATCGGCAGGAAGTACACCAGGGTCCACAGGATGCCGTTCAGGTTCGACGGCCAGTAGGCGCCGAAGCCGAGCTGCCCGAGGTAGATGACGACGAAGCTCGCCATCGAGTAGTACGCGGCGCGCTCGAACAGCTCCGTGACGTTGGCGCTCCAGAAGACCTTCGGGAACTTCTCGTGGGCAGTGACTTCCATCTGGCTGTCTCCTCGCGGCCCGGGCGGGCGGCGCGTGGGGCGCATGATACTCCAGTCCAGGGACGTGCGCGGGCCGGAAATCTGCGGTACGATGAGGGTTTGAGGCGGTTCAGGCAATGCCGCGCGGCGGCCCGCACGCGCCGCGGTCTGGGGTGCTGACACCGCCGGTGTTCGGGGAGCAGGGGGGCACAGGCCGTGAGACGAGAGAGCCGGATTCAGCTCGCGATCGTCGGACTGGTGGTGGCGATCGGCCTGGTCTGGCCGTCGGTCGCCGGCTACTACACGGACTGGCTGTGGTTCGGGGAGACGGGCTACCAGCAGGTTTTCCTCACGAGCCTGCTGACGCGGCTCGGCCTCGGGGCGGCCGTGGCCGTCGCGGCGTTCCTCGTGCTCTTCGGCAATTTCCGGCTGGCCCTCCGCCGCTTCGAAGAGCCCTATATCGTGCTGGGGCTCTCGCCCGCGGACGGAACGCCCATCGTCCTGCAGCGCCGCGGCGTCTCGTATCTGATCAGCGCGGCGTCCACGCTCGTCGCCGCGGTGGCGGGCGTCGTCGGCTCGAGCCGCTGGATGCACTGGCAGCAATTTCGCCACGCGACCAGCTTCGGCGATCGCGACCCGGTGTTCGGGCAGGACGTGGCCTTCTACGTGTTCCAGCTGCCCTGGTACGCGTTCGTCCGCGACACGCTGCTCGGCATGCTGGTGCTGGCGCTCGCCGGATCGACGCTCATCTACCTGCTGCCCGGCCGCGCGGCCGGCCACGGCGGCGGCCCCTTCGGGGCGCTGCGCGTGGCCCGCCGCCACCTGTCCCTGCTGGCGGCCGGGGTCCTGCTGCTGCTCGCGGCCGGGACGTGGATCGACGGCTTCAACCTCCTGCTGTCGCCGTCGGGCATCATCCAGGGCGCCACGTACGCCGACGTGACGGCGCAGCTGCCCGCGCTCCGGCTGCTCGGCGTCGCGGCCGCGGTCGGTGCGGTGATGGCGGTGACCCAGGCGTTCACACGCCGGCGATGGCTGGCCCTGGGCGGATTCCTGCTGTACGCCGCGACCTGGGCCGGGGGCCTGATCTTCGTCACCGCGTTCCAGCGCCTGGTCGTCACGCCGAACGAGCAGGTGAAGGAGACGCCGTACATCGCCCACAACATCGCCGCCACGCGGAAGGCGTATGCGCTGCACAACGTCGAAGAACGGGAACTGTCGGGCGACGCGCTGCTGACGAAGGCGGACATCGAGGCGAACGCGGCGACGGTGGCCAACGTGCGGCTGTGGGACAGGCAGCCGCTGCTCGACACGTTCGGGCAGATCCAGGAGATCCGCACCTACTACGATTTCACGTCGGTGGACGTCGACCGCTATGTCGTCAACGGCGAGTACCGCCAGGTGATGCTGTCGGCCCGCGAGTTGAACTCGGAGAGCCTGCCGTCGAAGTCCTGGATCAACGAGCACCTCACCTTCACCCACGGGTACGGCCTCACGCTGGGGCCGGTCAACGAGGTGACCGAGGAGGGCCTGCCCGTCCTCTTCATCAAGAACCTCCCGCCGGAATCGTCGGTCGATCTGGAGGTGACCGAACCGTCGATCTACTTCGGCGAACTGTCGAACGATCACGTGTTCGTCGGCACCAAGGCGCGCGAGTTCCACTACCCGCGCGGCGACGACAACGTCTTCAAGAGCTACGACGGGCGCGGAGGCGTCCCCCTCGGCTCCATCCTGCGCCGGCTGATGTTCGCCAGCCGGTTCCGGTCGTTCAAGGTGCTGCTGAGCGAGGACCTCTCGGCCGAGAGCCGGGTGATCTACAACCGCCGCGTTGTCGAACGCGCGACGGCCATCGCGCCGTTCCTGACGTTCGACCGCGATCCCTACCTCGTCGTGGCCGAGGGCCGCCTCTTCTGGATCCTCGATGCGTACACGCTCACCGGTCAGTACCCCTACTCCACGCGGACGGAGGGCGGATTCAACTACATCCGCAACTCCGTCAAGGCGGTCATCGACGCGTACCATGGGACCACGACGTTCTACCAGTCGGACCCGGCGGACCCGCTCGCGCTGACCATCGGCAGGGTCTTCCCCGGCCTGCTGCGGCCGCTGGCGGAGATGCCCGAGAGCCTGCGGAAGCACGTGAGGTATCCGGAGGGCATCTTCGGCGTGCAGAGCGCCATGTACGCGACGTATCACATGACCAATCCGGCGGTCTTCTACAACAAGGAAGATCAGTGGGAGGTCCCGTCCATCGAGTCCGGCCGGGCGTCGGCGCCGATGGAGCCGTACTACACGATCATGCGCCTCCCGCAGGAGCGGGACGTCGAGTTCGTGCAGATGCTGCCGTTCACGCCGCGGCGCAAGGACAACCTGGCGGCCTGGATGGTGGCGCGCAGCGACGGCGAGCACTACGGGAAGATGCTCGTGTTCCAGTTCCCGAAGCAGAAGGTGGTGTTCGGGCCGCGGCAGATCGTCGCACGCATCAACCAGGATCAGCTCATCTCTCCGCAGATCACCCTCTGGAACCAGCAGGGGTCCGAGGTGATCCAGGGGACGCTGCTCGTCATCCCGATCGAGGAGTCGCTGCTCTACGTGCGGCCCCTGTACCTGCGCGCGGCGGGCGGGAAGATCCCCGAGCTCAAGCGCGTCATCGTCGCCTACCAGAACCAGATCGTGATGGACGAGACGCTCGACGCGGCGATCGAGAAGATCTTCCGCAAGGGCGTGGTCATCCGCCCGCCCGACGCGGAGCCGCTCCCCGCCGGCGCCGAGGCGACGGCGATCGCGCCCCTCACGGGCCGAGAGAGCGTCGAGGGGCTGGCGGAGCTCGCGCGCCAGCACTTCGAGCGCGCGATCGAGGCGCAGCGGAGCGGCGATTGGGCCCGCTACGGCGAGGAGATCCGGCAGGTGGGCGAAGCGCTGGCCCGGATGACGAACAGGCCCGGCGTCGCGCCGCCGGAGCCGCCGAAGAAGTAGCCCCGCGTCAGAGGTAGTCCCCGGGGTCCAGGTCGTACTGGGACGGATCGAGCACCGCGTCGATGCCGAACCGGGGCCCGGCGTCGGGATCGCCGTCGCCCGGGTCCAGCCGCAGCAGCCGCGGTGCCTTCAGCCGGGCGCCGGCCGCGTCGAAGACGAGCTTGACGAGGACCGTCTCCCCGCCGCCGGCGTCCACGACGATGCCGATCGACGCGTCCGTGAGGCGGACCACGGTCGCCGGCGGGTACACCCCCATCAGGTGAACGAAGCGGCGGACCAGATGCCGGTCATATTGCTGACCGGTGTTGCCGGCCATGACTTCCATGATGCGGGCGGCCGGCGTGGGGGACTGGTAGACCCGCGTCGATCGCATCGCGTCGTAGGCGTCGGCGATCGCGCAGAGCTGCGTGCCGAGGTTGATCGGCGCCCGGCGGACCCCCGCGGGATAGCCCGCGCCGTCGGCGCGGAGGTGGTGCTCGAATGCGACGACGGCCGCCAGAGTCGGCATGTCAGGCGACCCGCGGAGGATTGCGGCGCCGTCCACGGGGTGGCGCCGCATGACGGCGCGTTCCTCCGGCGTCAACGCGCCGGGCTTGTTGAGCACCTCGAGCGGCGTCCGCACCTTGCCGATGTCGTGCAGCATCGCCGAGAGCCCCAGGGCGCGCAGCGCCGCCCCCTCGATCCCGAACGTGCGCGCCTGGGCCATCGCGAGGATCGACACGTTCACCATGTGCGTGAAGGTGTACTCGTCGTGGGCCTTCATGCCGGTGAGCCCGATCATCGTCGCGCGCGACGTGTCGACGGCTTCCGCGAGGTGCTCGACGGCCTCCTGGGCGGCCGGCGCGTCGGGCTGGCCTTCGACACGCGTGCTCTCCCACACCATGCGCGCGGCCTCGATCGAGCCGCTGTAGACCTGCTTGAGCGTGACCGCGCGCGAGCCCCAGTTCCCCTCGGAGGTGTCCACCGGGATGCGCCCCGCCCGGATGTGTGCGAGCCGGATGAAGTCGAGTTCCACCTCCGCGCCCGCCGCCGCGTCGCCCCCACGCAGGGCCGCCGGCGACGGCTGCGACACGGCCCGGACGAACTCGGTGAGTTCCTCCAGGGTGACGCCGCGCTCGAAGAGCACGCGGTTGATCCCGAGGGCCTGCATGTAGCGGATGAGCTCGGTGCGATACGCGGTGACCGCCAGCAGGGGCGTGTCGTCCGCAATCACCTCCCCCCCGATGAACCCGACGAGCACCGGCGACTCGATCCGGTGGAGCCGCTGCACCGTGTCGAGCAGCGCGCGCACGTGCTCGGCCACGCTGGGATGGGTGGACGAGTACAGGCTCGCGGCCCGCAGCGCCCCGCTCATTCGCTGCACGATGTCGGCGTAGAGTCGCATCCGCTGGGCGCGGTCGATCATGATCGGTCCTCGGGGGATGGAGGAGTGCGCGGCGCCGCCTCGCGCCGCGAGCCGGCTTCGGCGCCTCGCCGGACGGCCCGGATCGCCGCGCTGGCGGCCTTGCGGATCCGCCAGGTGCGGAGCGGCGTGCGCCAGTGCGTCCGCGCGACGACGGCGCCGATCAGGTCGGCCGACTCCCCGCCGCCGGCCTGCTCCAGCATGGCGATGAGCGAGAGGCAGACGGACACGGGCGCGGCCTGCAGATCGAGCTTGGGGACGAGGCGCCGGAGCACCGGCAGCGTGCGGTCGCCGCGGTGGGGCTGCAACTGGCCCAGCAGGGCCAACTGGGCGGCCGGGTCCGCCCGGGCGATGCCCCGGGCCAGGATGTCCGATGCGCGGTCGGTGCCGGACGAGGAGAGGGCCCTGAAGGCTTCGGTGCGCACGCCCTCGTCCGGGTCGGCGAGGGCCACCTCGAGTGCCGGCAGGTGTTCCGCGCCCGGCGTCAGCTCCAGGAGGCGGATCGCCGCGATGCGGACATCGGGCGCCTCCGTGTCCGAGGCCAGCAGGCGCCTCAAGCCGTCCCGTCCGGCCTTGCCGGCGGCTGCGACGGCGCGCTCGTAGCGGCCGCGCCACTCCGGCCTGCGCTCGGCCGCCCAGCGCCGGGCGACCGCCGGCATCTGCGGTGCGCCGATGACCGCGAGCACGCCGACCATCAGGTCCGCGTGCGCCGTGTCACCGTTGTCCAGCGCCGCGAGGGCGAGTTCCGCGGCCGGGGAGACGCCGAGCTTCTGCAGAACCTCCGCCGAGAGCACGCGCAGCGTGCTGTCGGCCGTCTGCGCGCCCGCCGCCTGGATGGCGCCCAGCATCCGCGCCACGCCGCTCCAGTCCGATGCTGAGGCC
>Ga0316601_100001054_pt1 | contig 13002 bp, 9 predicted proteins | sample OWC_soil_day5_no_FD_207663 | JGI IMG/M metagenome (GOLD analysis project Ga0316601, IMG submission 207663) | Wetland soil microbial communities from Old Woman Creek delta, Ohio, United States - OWC_soil_day5_noCT | ecosystem: Environmental > Terrestrial > Soil > Wetlands | place: USA: Ohio...
CACCGGCATCGCGCTGCAGCACAAGGACTGGCCGCTGTGGGCCTTCCAACTGATGGCGCTGTGGTCGGGCGTGGGCGGCGGCAACTTCGCGTCGTCGATGTCCAACATCAGCACCTTCTTCCCCAAGCGGCTGCAAGGCACGGCACTGGGCATCAACGCCGGCATCGGCAATTTTGGCGTGACGACGATGCAGGTCGTGATCCCGCTGGTGATGACGGTCGGCCTGTTCGGCGCCTTCGGCGGCGACCCGATGACGCTGATGAAGGACAGCGGCTGGATCCTCGGCAAGATCAAGGCCGGCACGCCCACGTGGATCCAGAACGCCGGCTTCGCCTGGGTGCTGTCGCTGGTGCCCTTGTCGATTCTGTGCTGGTTCGGGATGAACAACCTGAAGACGGTGTCGCCGGACACCGGCAACCCGATCGTCGCCTTCGCCAAGATCACCTACCTGTACACGCTGGCCTTCGTGCCCGCGATCCTCGGGCTGTACCTGTACCTGCCGGCGCCCACCGGCCTGGGCCTGATCAGCATGTGGGTGGCGATCCCGCTGGACATCATCAGCGCGCTGCTGGTGATGAAGCTCGCCGCCTTCGGTCCGATGAAGGAAGGCGTGGCCAAGCAGTTCCTGATCTTCCGCGACAAGCACACCTGGGCGCTGACCGCGCTGTACATCGTCACCTTCGGCTCGTTCATCGGCTTTTCGATGGCGCTGCCGCTGTCGATCACGGTGATCTTCGGCATCAGCCACGTGCCCGACGCCAACGGCGTGCTGCAGCACACGCTGAAGAACCCGAACGCGCCCTCGGCCTTCACCTACGCGTGGATCGGCCCCTTCGTCGGCGCGGCCATCAGACCCGTAGGTGGCTGGATCTCCGACAAGGTGGGCGGCTCGATCGTCACTCAGGTCATCTCGGTGGTGATGGTCATCGCCTCGGTGGCAGTGGGCTACGTCATGCTGCAGGCCTACCAGTCGGCCACGCCGGAGCAGTACTTCATGACCTTCATGCTGCTGTTCGTGCTGCTGTTCGCGGCCAGCGGCATCGGCAACGGCAGCACCTTCCGCACCATCGGCGTGATCTTCGACCGCCAGCAGGCCGGCCCGGTACTGGGCTGGACATCGGCCGTGGCGGCCTACGGGGCCTTCGTCGCGCCCATCGTCATCGGCAACCAGATCAAGGCCGGCACGCCGCAGGTCGCGATGTACGGCTTTGCCGTCTTCTATGCGCTGTGCCTGGTGCTGAATTGGTGGTTCTACCTGCGCAAGAACGCCTACGTGAAGAATCCTTGAGGAAAGAACGATGAGCCACTTTCTCGACCGACTGAACCATTTCTCGCTGCCGAAGGAAAGCTTCTCAGGCGACCACGGCGTCACCACCGGCGAAGACCGCACCTGGGAAGACGCCTACCGCAACCGCTGGGCGCACGACAAGGTGGTGCGCAGCACGCACGGTGTCAACTGCACCGGCAGCTGCAGCTGGAAGATCTACGTCAAGGGCGGCATCGTCACCTGGGAAACCCAGCAGACCGACTACCCGCGCACGCGCTGGGACATGCCCAACCACGAGCCGCGCGGCTGCGCGCGCGGCGCCAGCTACAGCTGGTACCTGTACAGCGCGAACCGCGTCAAGCATCCGATGGTGCGTGGCCGGCTGCTGAAGCACTGGCGTGCGGCGCGGCTGCAGCACGGCCCGGTGGAAGCCTGGGCCTCGATCCAGGCCGATGAATCCAAGCGCCGCGACTATCAGAAGGTGCGTGGCCTGGGCGGCTTCGTGCGCTCGAGCTGGGACGAGGTCAACGAGATCATCGCAGCGGCCAACGTCTATACCGCCAAGACCTACGGGCCTGACCGCGTGATCGGCTTCTCGCCAATCCCGGCGATGAGCATGGTCAGCTACGCCGCGGGCTCGCGCTACCTGTCGCTGATCGGCGGCGTGTGCATGAGCTTCTACGACTGGTACTGCGACCTGCCGCCGGCCAGCCCGCAGATCTGGGGCGAGCAGACCGACGTGCCCGAATCGGCCGATTGGTACAACAGCAGCTACATCATCGCCTGGGGCAGCAACGTGCCGCAGACGCGCACCCCCGACGCGCACTTCTTTACCGAGGTGCGCTACAAGGGCGCGAAGACGGTGGCGGTGACGCCCGACTACTCCGAAGTCGCCAAGCTGGCCGACATCTGGATGCACCCGAAGCAGGGCACCGATGCAGCCGTGGCGATGGCCATGGGCCATGTGGTGCTGAAGGAATTCTTCTTCGGGGCCAGCGACGGGCCCGTGCCGGGCGGGCGGTCCGCGTACTTCGATGACTACGCGCGGCGCTACACCGACCTGCCGATGCTGGTGATGCTCAAGGAGCACCAGCTCTCCGACGGCAGCAAGACGCTGGTGCCCGACCGCTACGTGCGCGCCAGCGACTTCAACGGCAAGCTCGGCCAGGCCAACAACCCGGAATGGAAGACCCTGGCCTTCGACGCCGCCGGCAAGGTGGTGCTGCCCAACGGCTCGATCGGCTTCCGCTGGGGCCCCGAGGGCCGAGCCGACCAGGGCAAGTGGAACCTCGAGGACAAGGAAGCACGCCACGGCGCCGACACCAAGCTGAAGCTGTCGGTGCTGGAGGGCGAGGCACAGGCGCACGATGTGGTGGAAGTCGCCTTCCCCTACTTCGCCGGCGCCGAGACGCCGCACTTCAAGAACAACCCGCAGCAAGGCGAGGTGAACCGCGCCAAGGTGCCGGCGGTGCGCATCCGCCTGGGCAAGGAAGGCGACGAGCGGCACGCGCTGGTGGCCACCGTCTTCGACCTGCAGGTGGCGCAGTACGGCATCGACCGCGGCCTGGGCTCTGGTGCGAAGAATTACGACGACAACGCGCCCTATACCCCCGCCTGGCAGGAGTCCATCACCGGCGTGCCGTGCCAGCAGCTGATCACCGTAGCCCGCCAGTTCGCCGAGAACGCGCACAAGACGCAGGGCAAGTCGATGGTCATCATCGGCGCTGCGATGAACCACTGGTACCACAGCGACATGAACTACCGCGGCGTCATCAACCTGCTGATGATGTGCGGCTGCGTCGGCAAGAGCGGCGGCGGCTGGGCGCACTACGTGGGCCAGGAAAAGCTGCGCCCGCAGACCGGCTGGACGGCGCTGGCCTTCGCACTGGACTGGATCCGCCCGCCGCGGCAGCAGAACAGCACCAGCTTCTTCTATGCGCACACCGACCAGTGGCGCTACGAGAAGCTGGGCATGGACGAGGTGCTGTCGCCGCTGGCCGACAAGAGCAAGTACGGCGGCAGCATGATCGACTACAACGTGCGCGCCGAACGCATGGGCTGGCTGCCGAGCGCGCCGCAGTTGCAGACCAACCCGCTGCAGTTGGTGCGCGACGCGGCGGCGGCCGGCGTCGATGCCAAGGAGCACGTGGTCAAGGGGCTGAAGGACGGCAGCCTGAAGATGAGCTGCGCCGACCCCGACCACCCGGCCAACTGGCCGCGCAACCTGTTCGTCTGGCGCTCGAACCTGCTGGGCTCGTCGGGCAAGGGCCATGAATACTTCCTCAAGCACCTGCTCGGCACCAGCAACGGCGTGCAGGGCAAGGACCTCGGCAAGGAAGAAGCCAAGCCCACCGAGGTGGTCTGGCACGAGCAGGCCCCGGAAGGCAAGCTCGACCTGCTGGTGACGCTGGACTTCCGCATGAGCACCACTTGCCTGTACAGCGACATCGTGCTGCCCACGGCCACCTGGTACGAGAAGAACGACCTCAACACCAGCGACATGCACCCGTTCATCCACCCGCTGTCCACGGCCGTCGATCCGGCTTGGCAATCGCGCAGCGACTGGGAGATCTACAAGGGTTTCGCCAGGAAGTACAGCGAGGTCTGCGTCGGTCACTTGGGCGTGGAAAAGGAAGTGGTGCTGACGCCGCTGATGCACGACTCTCCCGGCGAGCTGGGCCAGCCCTTCGAGGTGCGCGACTGGGCGCGCGGCGAATGCGAGCTGATCCCGGGCAAGACCGCGCCGCAGATCAGCGTGGTCGAGCGCGACTACCCGAACGTGTACAAGCGCTTCACCGCGCTGGGTCCGTTGATGAACAAGGTGGGCAACGGCGGCAAGGGCATCGCCTGGAACACGCAGACCGAAGTCAAGCAGCTGGGAGAGCTGAACGGCCCGACGCGTGACGAGGGCGTGACCCGAGGCATGCCGAAGATCGAGACCGACATCGACGCGGCCGAGGTCATCCTGCAGCTGGCGCCCGAGACCAACGGGCACGTGTCCGTCAAGGCCTGGGAGGCGCTGAGCAAGATCACCGGCCGCGACCACACGCACCTGGCGCTGCACCGCGAAGACGAGAAGATCCGCTTCCGCGACATCCAGGCGCAGCCGCGCAAGATCATCAGCTCGCCCACCTGGAGCGGCATCGAGAGCGAGACCGTCAGCTACAACGCCGGCTACACCAACGTGCACGAGCTGATCCCCTGGCGCACGCTGACCGGGCGCCAGCAGTTCTACCAGGACCACCCGTGGATGATCGCCTTCGGCGAAGGGCTGTCCAGCTACCGACCGCCGGTGGACCTGAAGACCACCGCGGCCATCCACAACCAGCGTGCCAACGGCAACAAGGAGATCTTGCTCAACTTCATCACGCCGCACCAGAAGTGGGGCATCCACAGCACCTACACCGACAACCTGCTGATGCTGACGCTGAGCCGCGGCGGGCCGATCATCTGGCTGAGCGAGGTGGACGCCAAGAGCGCCGGCATCGTCGACAACGACTGGGTGGAGCTGTTCAACATCAACGGCGCGATCGCCGCGCGCGCGGTCGTCAGCCAGCGGGTCAACCCCGGCATGGTGATGATGTACCACGCGCAGGAGAAGATCGTGAACACCCCGGGCGCCGAGATCACCGGCGTGCGCGGCGGCATCCACAACTCGGTGACGCGCATCGTGCTCAAGCCCACGCACATGATCGGCGGCTATGCGCAGCTGAGCTACGGCTTCAACTACTACGGAACCATCGGCACCAACCGCGACGAGTTCGTGGTGGTACGCAAGATGAACAAGATCGACTGGCTCGACACACCGGTCGGCGAGGAGCGTGTCGCGCTGGTGCAGGCGCAAGGAGAAAACGCATGAAGGTCAGAGCACAGATCGGCATGGTGCTGAACCTTGACAAGTGCATCGGCTGCCACACTTGTTCGGTCACCTGCAAGAACGTCTGGACCAGCCGCCCCGGCATGGAGTACGCCTGGTTCAACAATGTCGAGACCAAGCCCGGCATCGGCTACCCCAAGGAATGGGAGAACCAGGACAAGTGGAACGGCGGCTGGGTGCGCAAGGCCAACGGCCGCATCGAACCGCGCCAGGGCGGCAAGTGGAAGCTCTTGATGAAGATCTTCGCCAACCCGAACCTGCCCGAGATCGACGACTACTACGAGCCCTTCACCTTCGACTACGACCACCTGCAAAGCGCGCCGGAGATGAAGGCCAGCCCGACGGCCCGGCCGCGCAGCCTGATCACCGGTAAGCAGATGGACAAGATCGTCTGGGGCCCCAACTGGGAGGAGATCCTCGGCGGCGAGTTCAGCAAGCGCAGCGCGGACAAGAACCTCGAGACCTTCGACGCCGCCCAGAAGGCGATGGTCGGCGAGTTCGAGAACACCTTCATGATGTACTTACCAAGGCTGTGCGAGCACTGCCTGAACCCGGCCTGCGTCGCGTCGTGCCCGTCGGGCAGCATCTACAAGCGCGAGGAAGACGGCATCGTGCTCATCGACCAGGACAAGTGCCGCGGCTGGCGCATGTGCGTGTCGGGCTGCCCGTACAAGAAGATCTACTACAACTGGAAGAGCGGCAAGGCCGAGAAGTGCATCTTCTGCTACCCGCGCATCGAAGCCGGTCAGCCGACCGTGTGCAGCGAAACCTGCGTCGGCCGCATCCGCTACCTGGGCGTGCTGCTCTACGACGCCGACCGCATCCAGGAAGCCGCCAGCGTCGAGCGTGACCGCGACCTGTACCAGGCGCAGTGCGACATCTTCCTCGACCCCAACGACCCGAAGGTGATCGCCCAGGCGCGCGCCGACGGCATCCCCGAGGCCTGGCTGGAAGGCGCACGCAAGAGCCCGGTGTGGAAGATGGCGATGGAGTGGAAGGTGGCGCTGCCGCTGCACCCCGAGTACCGCACGCTGCCGATGGTGTGGTACGTGCCGCCGCTGTCGCCGATCAGCGCCGCGGCCAACGCCGGGCAGCTGGGCAACAACGGCCAGATTCCCGACGTCAAGCAGCTGCGCATCCCGGTGGCGTATCTCGCCAACCTGCTGACCGCGGGTGACACCGCGCCGGTGGAGCGTGCGCTCGAACGCATGCTGGCGATGCGCGCCTACCAGCGCGACAAGCACGTCGACGGCAAGACCAACCTCGAGGTGCTGAGGCAGGTGGGCCTGAGCGAGAGCCAGGTCGAGGACATGTACCACGTGATGGCCATTGCCAACTACGAGGACCGCTTCGTCATCCCCAGCACGCACCGCGAATACGCCGAGAACGCCTTCAACGTGCGCGGCGGCTGCGGTTTCAGCTTCGGCAACGGCTGCAGCGAAGGGGTGGGCGAAACCAGCCTGTTCGGCAGTGAGAAGAAGCGCACGATTCCCATCAAGGCGGAGGTCTGATGAAGACACTGAAGACCATGAGCCTGACGCTGCGCGTGCTGGCGCGGCTGATCAGCTATCCCGACGATGCGCTGCGCGCACACCTGGACGACCTGCGTCAGGCATTGCGATCCGAGGCGGCGCTGCAACCCGCGCGGGCGGCCGAAGTCGCGGCGCTGATCGACAGCCTGGCCAACCAGAGCGCGATCGACGCCGAGGCCGACTACGTGCAGCTGTTCGACAGCGGCCGGCGCACCAGCCTGCATCTGTTCGAGCACGTGCACGGCGATTCGCGCGACCGCGGCCCGGCCATGATCGACCTGGCGCAGACCTTCGAGAAGGCCGGGCTTTACCTGGCCGAAGGCGAGATGCCCGACCACCTGCCGGTGGTGCTGGAGTACGCGTCGACCCAGCCGCCGCGTGAGGCGCGTGCCTTCCTGGCCGAGATGGCACACATCTTCAATGTCATCTTCAGCGCATTGGACAAGCGCCAAAGCCGCTACGCCAGCGTTCTCGGCGCGCTGATCGAGTTGGCCGGCGAGAAGGCCTCGCCCGTGAACCTGCCCGATGAAGCGCCGATCGACGAGACCTGGTCCGAGCCGGCGGCCTTCGACGGCTGCAGTGCGGCCGGGCAATCGCGCCCCAACCAGCCGCAGCCGGTCCAGATCCACCGCAAGTCCCCAGCCCAAGCCGCCACAGGAGCGCGCACATGAATGCCGTGACCATCTATTTGCACAACTTCGCGTTCAACGTCTACCCGTACATCTGCCTGGCGGTGTTCTTCATGGGCAGTCTGGCGCGCTACGACCGCGACCAGTACACCTGGAAGAGCGATTCGTCGCAGTTGCTGCGCGCCGGCCAGTTGCGCTGGGGCAGCAACCTGTTCCACGGCGGCATCCTGTTCCTGTTCTTTGGCCACCTGTTCGGGCAGCTCACGCCGCATGCGGTGTACGAGCTCTTCGTCACAGCACCGCAGAAACAGCTGGTGGCGGTGGTCGCCGGCGGCATCGCCGGATTCATCTGCTTCGTCGGCCTGACGCTGCTGCTGCACCGGCGCATCTTCGACCCGCGCATCCGCCTGACCAGCCACCGTACCGATCTGGCGATCCTGGTCATCCTGTGGGTGCAGCTGGTCATCGGGCTGTCCACCTTGCCGACATCGCTGCACCATGTGTCGAACCCCACGACGATGATCCAGCTGGCAAGCTATCTGCAAGGCGTTGCCACCTTCCGCCCCGACGCCAGCCTGGTCGCGGGCACCGACTGGCACTTCCAGGCGCACATGCTGCTGGGAATGACGATCTTCCTGCTCTTCCCCTTCAGCCGGCTGGTGCACGTGTGGAGCGGTTTTGCCACCTTGGCCTTCCTGTTCCGCCCCGCCCAGGTGGTGCGATCGCGTCGCCTGAACCTGCCGCAGGGCCACAACACACCGCCGGCGCGCGGCTGAAGGGACGCTGCCATGAACCCATCGACCTGCGCCGCGCACGTCAACGGCGTGGCACTGCACGCCGCAGGCGAGATGCTCGACGAAGCGGCGCTGCGCCAGCGCGCCTGCACCGAACTGCTGCGCCAGGCCGCGGTCGAGGCCGGCCTGCTGGCCGCCGACGACGCCCCGGCCGTCGACGGCTACGGCAGCGAAGCCGCCAGCGATGCCATCGAGGCACTGCTGGCGCGCGAACTGGTGGTGCCCGAGCCGTCGCAGCAGGCCTGCCGCCGCCACTTCGAGGCCCACGCCGCGGCCTACCGCAGTGGCGACCGCGCGCGCGTGCGCCACCTGCTGTTCGCGGTGACGTCCGGCGTCGACGTGCGCCGGCTGCGCGACCGCGCCGAAGCCGCATTGCTGGAAGTACGCTGCCACCGCGACGGCGAGGACGAACGCTTCCCGGCACTGGCGGGCGAACTGTCGAACTGCCCTTCGGGTGCCCAGGGCGGCGATCTCGGCTGGCTGCGGCGCGAAGACTGCGCGCCGGAGTTCGCACGCGAGATCTTCGCCGGCGCCGAGATCGGCGTGCTGCCGCGGCTGGTGCACAGCCGCTTCGGTTTGCACGTGGTGGAGGTGCTCGAGCGCGAGGCCGGCCACACGCCGGCCTTCGAGGAGGTGCGCCGCGCGGTGTCGCTGTCATTGCGCCAGCAGACCTTCGTCAGCGCGCTGCGCCAATACTTGCAGCTGCTGGCCGGCCGCGCGCGCATCGGCGGTGTCGAGCTCGAGCGTGCCGACACGCCGCTGGTGCAATGAGGCGGGCGGCGGCATGACCATCGAACACTTCGACGATCTGCTGCGCATGGCCCGTGCGCAGGCCGAACCGCAGCGCCTGCTGTTCGTGTTTGCCGGCGCCGAACTGGCTGCCGATGCCAGCGCCGAACAACGCGCCGCCTTCGATGCCGGCGAAGGCGGCGAGCTCGCGCCGCTGATGTGCGTGCACAAGGCGCCCGAAGAGGTGCGCGACTTCGACGCACTGACGGCCGAAGCCGCCGAAGCCGGCCCGCCCTGGGCGCTGGTCTTCACCGCGGCGCTGTCGGGCAAGGGCGGCCAGGCACCGTCCGCGCGCGACACCGACGCCGCGCTGCAGCGCATGGTCGATGCGCTGAAGGGCGGCCGCCTCGACGGCCTGCTGCCCTTCGACCGCGCCGGCACGCCGGTGATGCTGGCCTGAACGGTCATGCCCGACGACCTGCTGCTGCGGCTGCGGCGCTTCCACGACAACACCTTCCCGGGGGTGCAGGACACCTTCGAGACGCTGGTCAAGGAAGGCCAGCACCCGACGATCCTGTTCATCGGCTGCTCCGACTCGCGGCTGGTGCCCTACCTGCTGACCGGCACCGGGCCGGGGGAGCTGTTCCTGGTGCGCAACGTCGGCGCCTTCGTGCCGCCGCACGACATGTCCGCCGGCTTCCACGGCACCGCGGCGGCGATCGAGTTCGCGGTGCTGAACCTGAACGTCGCGCGCATCATCGTCTGCGGCCACAGCCACTGCGGCGGCATCCGCGCGCTGTACGAAGGCGTGCCGCCGCAGGCCACGAACCTGCAGGCCTGGCTCGAGCTGGGCCGCGAGGCGGTGCTGCCGGTGCAGCTGTCGCCCGAGGCGCTGCGCCGCACCGAGCAGCGTGCCGTGGTGCTGCAGCTGGAGCGGCTGATGGGCTACCCGATGGTGCGCGAGCGCGTCGACGCGGGCAAGCTGACGCTGCATGGCTGGCACTACGTGATCGAGGACGGCGAGGTGCATGTCTTCGATGTGCGCAGCGGTGGCTTCGTCGCCGCGTCCAGCGCCGAGCACAGCGGCACCGGGCCGTACATGCCCTTTGCCGACGGCGAACCCGACGGCTGAGTTCGTCGCCCGCCGCCGGCGCGGGCGGTGTCGGCCGCGGACAGGCCAGAATTGCGGCTGTCCGTGACCAGGTGACCGTCGATGCCTCCTCCACCCCGCCCGCAGAACAACGGCAATCCGCTGCTGGAAATCCTCGTCGCCATCGTCGCTCCGGCGGTGGTGCTGATGCGCTTCAGCGGCGACCAGCACCTGGGCGCGCTGAACGCGCTGCTGGTGGCGTTGGCCTTCCCGCTGGGCTGGGGGCTGTGGGGCCTGCTGCGGCAGCGCAAGCTGGGGCTGGTGCCGGTGCTCGGCGTGGTCAGCACGCTGGCCACCGGCGGCATTGGCCTGCTGAAGCTGGACGCGCAGTGGCTGGCCGTCAAGGAGGCGGCCGTGCCCGGGCTCATCGGCCTGGCGGTGCTGGTGTCGGCGCGAACGCGCTGGCCGCTGATCCGCATGCTGGTGTACAGCCCACAGCTGGTGGACGTGGCGCGGGTCGATGCCCAGCTGGCGGCGCGCGGCACCACGGCCGCCTTCGAGGCGCGGCTGCGCAACGGCACGCTGCTGCTGGCCGGCACCTTCTTCTTCTCGGCGCTGATGAACTACCTGCTGGCGCGCTGGGTGGTCACCAGCCCGGCCGGCACCGAGGCCTTCAATGCCGAGCTGGGCCGCATGACGCTGCTCAGCTACCCGGTGATCGCGCTGCCGGGCATGGCCATGACGCTGGCGGTGCTGTACTACGTGATCCACGGCGCGCGGCAGCTCACCGGCCTGACGCTGGGCGAGATGCTGCACCACCACAGCCCGCCCGGCGCCCGGTGACGCGGCCCGTGGCGCCCCCCGCAGCCTGGCTGAAGCCGCTCTTCGCCGGCACCATCTTCAGCAGCGCGTTCCTGCTGTTCCTGGTGCAGCCGTTGATCGCCAAGCAGATCCTGCCGTGGTTCGGCGGCTCGGCCGCGGTGTGGACGCTGTGCATGGTGTTCTTCCAGGTGCTGCTGCTGGCCGGCTACGCCTATGCCGACCTGGTGACGCGCAAGCTGCCGCCGCGCGCGCAGCCGGTGCTGCACATCGGCCTGCTGGCCTGCAGCCTGCTGCTGATGCCGATCGTTACCGACCCGCGCTGGAAGCCCACCGGCGCCGAGGACCCGACGCTGTGGATCCTGGGCCTGCTGCTGGCCACCATCGGCCTGCCGTACTTCTTGCTGTCCACCACTGGGCCGCTGGTGCAGAGCTGGGTCGCGCGCACACCGTGGGGCGCGCAGGTGTACCGCTTCTTCGCACTGTCGAACCTGGCCTCGCTGGCCTCGCTGCTCAGCTACCCGGTGCTGATCGAACCGCGGTTGCGGCTCGTCGACCAGGCGCACGGCTGGTCCTGGGCCTACGGCGTGTTCGCGCTGCTGTGCGCAGGCACCGCGCTGGCCGTCGCGCGCATGCCGCCGGCCGCGGCGCCGGCTGCCGCGGCCATGCCGGCCGAGGGCGGCGACGCGGCTCCGCGCGGGTCGCAGCTGGCGCTGTGGCTGGCGCTGCCGGCGCTGGGCTCGTGGCTGCTGCTGGCCGTGACCAACCACCTGACACAGGACGTGGCCTCGGTGCCCTTCCTGTGGGTGCTGCCGCTGGTGGTGTACCTGTTCAGCTTCGTGCTCACCTTCGAGAACGACCGCTGGTACCGGCGCGGGCTGTTCCTTCCCGGCGCGGCGCTGCTGCTGGCGCTGGGCGCCTATGGCCTGCAGTCGGGACTGGGCCAGCGCCTGCAGACGGCGCTGCCGCTTTACCTGGGCGGCCTGTTCTTCTGGTGCGTGGTGCTGCACGGCGAGATGGCGCGGCGCCGCCCCGGCGCGCGCCACCTGACGCGCTTTTACCTGATGCTGTCGCTGGGCGGCGCGCTCGGTGGCGTCGCGGTGGGCCTGGTGGCGCCGGTGCTGCTGCCGGCGCACTACGAGCTGGGCATCGGCCTGGTGATGCTGGCACTGCTGGGCATGGCGCTGTGGCGCCGCCGCTGGCAGGGCCTGGCGGTCTGTGCGCTGCTGGCCGCGCTGAGCGGCAGTTTCCTGGCACTGCAGGTGCGCGACGACACCGCCGACGCGCGCGTGCTGTCGCGCAATTTCTACGGCACGCTCAGCACCAACGACGCCCAGCGCGAGTCGAGTCGCGACGATGTGCGGCAGATGTACCACGGCGCCGTGAAGCATGGCGAGCAATTCCTCGCCCCCGAGCGCCGGCGCGAGCCCACCACCTACTACGGCCCGAGTTCGGGCGTGGGCCGGGCGCTGCGGTCGGCGCCGCAGGGGCCGCGGCGAATCGGCCTGATCGGCCTGGGCGCCGGCACGCTGGCGAGCTATGCGCGGCCCGGCGACGTGGTGCGCGTGTACGAGATCAATCCGGAGGTGTTCGCGCTGGCCGATCGCGAGTTCAGCTTCCTGGCCGACAGCCCGGCACGCATCGAGCGCGTGCTGGGCGATGCTCGGCTGGCGCTCGAGCGCGAGGCGCCGCAGGGCTTCGACGTGCTGGTGGTCGATGCGTTCTCCGGCGACTCGGTGCCTGCACACCTGCTGACCACGCAGGCGCTGGACCTGTACATGCGCCACCTGCGTGACGACGGCATCGTCGCCTTCCACGTCACGAACCGCTTCCTGAACCTGCCGCCGGTGGTCGAGCGCGTCGCCGCGGACCGCGGCCTGGCGGTGGTGCGCGTGCACGACGATGCTGAAGGCAGCCACCTGCGCGCCACCGAATGGGTGCTGGTGGCGCGCGACCCGGCCACGCTGCGGCGCCCGGGCATCGACGGCACGACGTCGCCGATCACGCCGATCCCCGGCCTGCGCGCCTGGACCGACGACTTCAACAACCTGTTCACGGTGCTGAAGTAGGGCCATCGGGGGCGACGCACGGGAGACGATCGATGAACCGACGGCTATGGCTGAAGTCGCTGCCGTCGCTGGCCGCGGCCGCGTGCGGCCCGCCCTGGCTGTCGGCCAGCGGCACGCTCGACGTCGATTCCCTCGCGCGTGCCCCCGAAGAGGCCGACCTGCACAGCCAGATGGTGTGGCAGCGCGGCGCGCCGCG
>Ga0316601_100001058_pt1 | contig 12966 bp, 12 predicted proteins | sample OWC_soil_day5_no_FD_207663 | JGI IMG/M metagenome (GOLD analysis project Ga0316601, IMG submission 207663) | Wetland soil microbial communities from Old Woman Creek delta, Ohio, United States - OWC_soil_day5_noCT | ecosystem: Environmental > Terrestrial > Soil > Wetlands | place: USA: Ohio...
GATCGGAACCGGCTACCACGCGACGGCGATCCCGCTTCTTGGGGCGGGGGCACGAGAGTTCGGCACGAATACCAGCGGAGCGATTTACTTCACGGTCCTCCCGGCGGCCATCGCCATCAGCGACCACGCGGTCCCGAACGGCGCCACACTGCGATAGCGCCAGCCCTGCGGCCGGGCAGGGCGAGCAGTCCCCGCTTGACGTTCCCCGTCGAAGCCGATACAACTGGTTGGACTGGCGTCAGCGCCCATGAGCACACGTGTACGTCTCCTGCTGTCGTGCCTGGCCCTCGCGGGACTGGGCTCGGCGCTCGTGTCGCTGTACGTCCACGCTCAGTTGCTGGCGCAGCCGGGTTACGCCAGCTTCTGCGACGTCAGCGCCACCGTCAGCTGCACCCAGGTCTACCAGAGCCGCTATGCGTATCTTGCCGGCGTGCCCGTCGCCCTCCTGGGCGCGCTGTGGTACATCGCGGTGCTGCTCGTCCTCGCCGGCGCGCAGTGGGGTTGGGGGAGCCTGCGGGAGAACGCCAGCGGCTACGTGTTTCTGCTGTCCACCGCCGGCCTCGGCTTCGTGATCTACATGGCGTACGCGTCGCTCGTGCTGCTCAAGATCGTCTGCCTCGTGTGCGTGGCCACCTACATCGCCGTGGCCGCGTTGTTCGTCATTTCGGGAACAAGGACGTCGTACCCCATGCTCACGCTTCCCCGCCGCTTCCTTCAGGATGCGAGGGCCGCCGTGGCGAGTCCAGCCGCGCTGAGCCTGATCCTGGTGTTCCTGGTCGGATCCACGGCCGCCATCGCGTTCTTCCCGCGCGGCGGCGCGCCCGCGGCCGCGCCCCTCGACCAGGCCGCGGCGGCGGACCGCCAGAGCGAGTTCGTGCGGTACTGGGAATCGCAGCCGCGGCTGCAGCTGCCGGTCGACGGCGGCGGGGCGGCCGTGGTCATCGTCCGCTTCGCGGACTACCAGTGCCCGTACTGCGTCCAGAGCCACCGGGACTACAAGCCAGTCATCGCGCGCTTCAACGCCCAGTACCCCGGCGCGGTCAAACTGGTGGAGAAGGACTACCCGCTCGAGGGCGAGTGCAATCCGAAGTCGCCGGGCGGGGCGCACGTGGCGGCCTGCGAGGCGGCGGCGGCGGTTCGCGCTGCACGGGCCAAGGGCCAGGGAGAAAAGATGGAGGACTGGCTGGTCGACAACTACCAGACGCTCACGCCGGCCTCCGTCAGGGCGGCCGTTCGCGACGTGGGCGGCGTCACGGACTTCGACGCCCAGTACCCGGCCCTGCTCAACCTGGTCAAGAACGATGTCGCGATGGGCACCGTGCTCGGCGTCATGAGGACTCCGACTTTCTTCATCAACGGGGTCAAGGTGGAGGGGGCGCTGTCGGTGCCGTACCTGGAGATGGCGATTCAGCTGGAATTGAAGAGGGCGGGCAAGACTCAATAGGACCGGCTGCACAGCCCGCGCACGGCGGTCGAACCGGGCCGCGGGAACGGGTTATGCAGCCGCCTGTCACGCATGCACGCGATCGAGACCGAGCACCTCACCAAGGACTACGCCGTCGGGTTCTGGCGCCCGCGCCCCTATCGCGCGCTCGACAGCCTGTCGCTGCAGGTCGAGCGCAACGAAGTCTTCGGCTTTCTCGGGCCGAACGGGGCCGGCAAGACCACCACGCTCAAGCTGCTGACGGAGCTGATCTACCCGACCTCCGGGCGGATCGCGGTGCTGGGCAAGCCCCCCGGCCACCCGGACGTGCGCCGGCGCGTCGGCTTCCTGCCTGAAGCGCCCTACTTCTACGACTACCTGACCGCCGAGGAGCTGCTGGCGTACTTCGCCGGCCTGTTCGGCCTGCGCGGCGAGGAGCGGCGCAAGCGGGTGTCGGCCCTGCTCGACCGCGTCGGCATCGCCGGCGAGCGGCGGCTGCCGCTTCGCAAGTACTCGAAAGGGATGCTGCAGCGGGTCGGGCTCGCGCAGGCCCTCGTCAACGAGCCGGAGCTCGTGTTCCTCGACGAGCCGATGTCGGGCCTCGACCCGCTCGGCCGGCGCGACGTGCGGGCGCTCATCCTCGAGTTGCGGGACCGCGGCTGCACGGTCTTCTTCAGCTCGCACATCCTGTCGGATGCCGAAGTGCTCTGCAGCCGCGTCGCCATCGTCGTCGGGGGGCAGCTGGTGACCGCGGGCCGGCTCTCGGAGATTCTCGCCTTCGAGGTGTCGGGCTGGGAACTGGTGATGGCCGACCTCGCCCCCGGCGCAGTCGAGTCCGTTGGGAGCGCGGTCCGCAGGGTCACGCCGATCAGCGAGGGCCGGTACACCCTCGAAGTGGCGCCGGACGCCGAGCCGGAACGTCTGGTGGCGGAGCTGCGGTCGAAGGGCGGGAGGTTCGTCTCGCTCAACCCCGTGCGCACGACGCTCGAAGACTACTTCGTCCAGCAGGTGACCGCGCGGAAGGCCTCGCCGCCTCCCGGGCGCGTGATGCCGGAGGGATGATGGGACGCGTCATCGGCCTGGTCGCGTACCACGTCTTCAAGGAGTCGGTCCGCGACAAGGTGCTCTACAACCTCGTGCTGTTCGCCGTGCTGATGATCTCGGCGTCCTATCTGATCGGCCAGCTCACCGCGGGCCAGGACGTCAAGATCATCAAGGACCTCGGCCTCGCGGCGTCGGAGGTCTTCGGCCTGTTCATCGCCGTGTTCATCGGCGTCGGGCTCGTCTGGAAGGAAGTGGACCGCCGGAGCGTCTACAACCTCCTGGTCAAGCCGCTCCGCCGGCACGAGTTCATCGTCGGCAAGTTCGCCGGCCTGGCGCTCACGCTCTTCGTGAACATCTCGGTGATGGCGGCGGCGCTCTACGCGGTGCTCGCGCTGATGAACAGGCTGGAGCCGGGCCTGGCGAAAGCCGCCGTCGAGGCGCCCGTGCTGGACCCGCAGTTGCTGAAGGCGTTCGCCCTGCTCTACGTGCAGATGCTGGTGGTCACGTCGGTCGCGCTCTTCTTCTCGACGTTCTCGGGGCCCATGTTGTCAGCGGCCTTCACCTTCGGCCTCTACATCGTCGGGCACTTCAACGCCGACCTGGCGAACTTCGAGGCAGTCGTGAAGTCCAGGGCCGCCGGGTGGCTCGGAAAGGCGCTGTACTACGTCCTGCCCAACCTGGCGCCGTTCGACGTCAAGGCGGCGGTCGTGCACGGCCAGCCCGTCAGCGCGGCATACGTGACGCTGACGACGGGCTATGGCCTGTTGTATGCCGGGGTGATGGTCACACTCGCCGTGATCGTGTTCTCGCGCCGGGACTTCAAGTAGCCATGGGCGGGCGACCAGACGCGACGAGACGGGGAAGCGTCCGGATGCTCCCGTTGTTGACGGCCGCCGTCCTGCTTTGGAGCGGGGCGCTGTCGGTCCAGGCTGTCCGCGAGGCGCGGCATCCGCTGCCGCCGGTCAGCAGCGACATCCTCTACTTCCGCGGCGGGGCGGCGGTGTCGCGGGCCGCGCTGGGATTCGACGCCATCCTGGCCGACCTCTACTGGATCCGCGCCATCCAGCACTTCGGAGGCACGCGGCGGGCGCAGGAAAGCGACAAGACCTACAGGCTGCTGTACCCGCTTCTCGACTTGACGACTACGCTGGACCCGCACTTCAACATTGCCTACCGTTTTGGAGCCCTGTTCCTCTCGGAACCGCATCCCGCGGGACCCGGCCGCCCCGATCTGGCGCTGTCGCTCCTCGAGCGCGGACTCGCCGCCGATCCGAAACGGTGGCAGTACGCCCAGGATGCGGGATTCGTCCACTACTGGTACCGCCAGGACTACAAGTCCGCCGCCGGGTGGTACGACAGGGCCTCGCGCATCGAAGGGGCGCCCTGGTGGCTGCGGTCCATGGCGGCGAGCACGCTGGCCGAGGGAGGAGACCGGCAGTCGTCTCGGCAGCTCTGGCAGCAGATCTACGAGACGACGGACGACACATGGGTGCGCGACAACGCCCAGCTCAAACTGGCCCAACTGAAGGCGCTCGATGACATCGACGCGCTGGCCGCGCTGGTGAGCCGCTACGCCCAGGCGAGGGGGGTGCCGCCGCGGTCCTGGAACGAGCTGGTCGCGAGGCGGTGGCTCGCCGGCATCCCGCTCGATCCTTCCGGAACGCCCTACGAACTGAAGCCGGACGCCCCGGGCGGCGTGGCGCTGGCGGAGAAGTCGAGCCTGCAGCCTCTGCCGCCTCAGTTCCTGAGGAAGGCGGGCCCGACAACATGACGACGGCCTGGCTGGTGACGCTCTCCGGGCTGCTCGGGCTGGCGGTGGGGAGCTTCCTCAACGTCTGCATCTATCGGCTGCCTCTCGAGCAGTCGCTCGTCTTCCCGGCGTCGCACTGCACGAACTGCCACCGCAAGCTCAGCTGGTTCGAAAACGTGCCGGTGCTGGCCTGGGTGGTGCTGCGCGGACGGTGCCGGACCTGCCGCGCGCCGATCTCGGCCGTCTATCCCGCGGTGGAGCTCTTCACCGGCGTGATGTTCGCCTGGGCGGCGTGGCGGTATGGACCGGGCCTGCTGCTCGTCTCTCGCCTGCTGTTCGGCTGCATGCTCATCGTGCTGTTCTTCATCGACCTGCGTCACCGCATCCTGCCCAATCCGATCACGGTCGGCGGCACCGTCGTCGGCTTCATCCTGAGTTTCGTGACGGGTCCGGGCTGGGTGTCGTCCCTCATCGGCCTCGTCATCGGAGGCCTGATCCCCCTGCTGCTGGCCGAAGCCTACCTCCGCGTCCGGAAGATGGAGGGCCTCGGGATGGGCGACGTGAAGATGCTCGCGCTCATCGGCGCGTTCCTCGGCTGGCAGCTCGTGCTGCTCACGCTGGCCGTGGCGTCGGTTCTCGGTTCGCTGGTCGGCCTCGGCATGATGCTGTCCCGCCGCGGCGACATGAAGTACGCCCTGCCGTTCGGCACGTTCCTCTCGATCGCGGCACTGTTCGCGGCGGCGGCCGGAGAGCCGATTGTGCAGTGGTACGTGGGCTTCTACAGATAGAAGACAGAAGACGCGGTCAGTAGCCAGTAGAAGAGCAGGACAGCCCACACGGTGTCCAACTGCGACTGGCTGCTGATGAATGCAGGGCGACGAGCGAGGCGCAGCTCGCGCGCAGCAGTTTCCGCCATGCCGTGAGGCGGCACTTGTTGCAGTTTCTGCACCCGTCGATCGCCGCCGCCGTAGAACCCCCGAAAACACTCCACAAACGGACCACCCTCGCAGGCGGACGTTGGCACCGCCGTTGCTCTTCCCCGGACCATGTCGGACAGACGAACGGAACGGGGAACGACCCTCGTCGAAGCGATCATCGCCATCGGGATCCTGGCCGGTGGGGTGGTGGCCCTCGCCGGTCTTGCGGCAGTGGCGACCCGGAACTCCACCCTCGCACGCGAGCGGTCCGTGGCGACCATCCTGGCGCTTCAGAAGATGGAGGCCCTGTGTCGCGACGTCTCGTCGCTGCCGGCCTCTCCCGCCAACGCCTGGGCCGTCGACACGCCGGGCTACGTGGAATTCCTCGACCCGCACGGCGCCGCCGTCGGCGCACGCGGGGGCGGCGCGTACGTGCGCCGCTGGTCGATAGCGCCGCTGCCATCGGACGCGAACCTGTTGGCGATCCAGGTCGACGTCGCTCCATGCCGGACACCGCCCGGCGCCTCGCAGTGCGGCGACGTCGCGTCTCATGCCCGCCTCGCCAGCATCCGATCGAGGGCCGCATGGTGAGCAGGCGCGGGTCAGCCGGTTTCACGCTCGCGGAGGTGCTGGTTGCCACGGCCGTGACCATCGTGGCCCTCGGGCTGGTCGCGAGCCTGGTGCACCCCGTGTCCACGGCGTTTCAAGCGTTGCCGGAGGCCGCCGACGCGCAGCAGCGGCTTCGCGTGGCGGCGCAGCGGCTGACCGAGGACGTCACAGCCGCCGGGGCGGGGCCGGTTTCCGGGTGGGGCAGCAGGGCGATACCGGCGTGGCCGGCGGTCCTGCCGTGCCAATGGGATGGCGAACCGCTCGGCACGCGTCCAGGCGGCTGTGCGCAGCAGGACGCGATCACCGTGATGACGATGGGATTCTCCGCCCCGCAGGCGATGCTCGCGGCGGACCTCGCGGCTCTCGGCGGCGCCGTGCGCGCCGCGCCCCTTTCGGCATGCGCCCTGTCTCACCCGGCCTGCCGCTTCCACGCCGGCGCCCGCGTCCTCGTGGCCGACGGCTCCGGCGCGTGGGACCTGGTTCCGGTATCGGCCGTGTCGATCGACGGCGAGACACTCGAGCATGCCGCCGCGCCGGTCACGCGGTTGTACCGCGCCGGCGCGCTCGTTGGCGAGGCCGGCTCCTCGGCATACAGCCTGCGCCTCGATCCTGCGACGGGAGCGTTTCAGATCCGCCGTTCCACGGATGGCGCCCCGGACATGCCGTTCCTGGACCACGTCACGGCTCTGCGCTTTGAGTACTTCGGGCGCGCCGACCCGCCGTCGGTCATCGACGACGGCGAACCGCTGATGAGGCGAACCTCGTACGGCCCTTTGCCGCCGCCTGACGGCACCGACGAGACACTCGACGCGTGGCCGGCCGGGGAGAACTGCCACTTCTCCCGGCTCGACGGCCTGGCGCTTCCCCGGCAGGCCGCCCTGCCCGCCGAGGCCGATGGCCTCGCGCAGATGCCGGCCGCGCTCTTCGCCGACGGGCCCTGGTGTCCCGACGGCGTCTCGGCCAATCGCTATGACGCAGACCTGCTTCGCATCCGCCTCGTGCGCGTCATCCTCCGCGTCCAGGCTCAGTCGCCCGCCGTGCGCGGGCTCGACGCGCGCCTGTTCGCACGGCCCGGCAGCGCCCGCGAGGCCGCACGCCTCGTTCCCGACCTCGAGGTCCGCATCGATGCCGCGGTCCGGAACCGATAGGGGAGTCGCGCTCCTCGCCGCCCTGGTGATCCTGGCGGTCGTGTCCGCCATGGGGCTTGGCCTGGCGCTCACGACGAGCTACGAGCCGCTGGCAGCCGCGAACTTCGAATCGAACCGGTCGGCGCGGCTGGCGGCGGAAGCCGGCGTGGCCATCGCGGTCCACGAACTGGCCGGACTGGCCGACTGGAACCTCGTGCTTGCCGGCCTGGCCGGCTCCGCCGTTTTGGAACACGGCGACATCGATGTCGACCTGCCCGACGGGTCCCGCGCCGGGCTCGGGGAACTGACCGCGCGGGCCACCTGCGGCCGGGCGGGGCCCTGCGCCGACACCGACCGCGCCGCGTTCACGGCCGCCCGGCCCTGGGGCCCGAACAACCCGGACTGGCGCGTTTTCGGACACGGCCGGCTGGACCGGCTGGTACCGGAGGGCGCCGGCCTAGCGCCGGCCGTGATCGTCGTCTGGGTGGCCGACGACCCTGCCGAACTCGACGGTGACCCGCTGACCGACAGCGGCGTCGGGCCTGGCGGGGAGTGGCGCCCCGGGGGATGCGTCCTGGCCGTGCGAGCGGAGGCCTTCAGCGCCCGGTTCGCCCACAGCGCCGTTGTCGCCACCGTGGCCCGCCAGGCGCCGGGCTGCGGCTCCGGCGCCAGGCTCGTATCCCTGAGGGGATTGAATTGAGCGCCCTGGAAGCCTAAAGTCGTTTCAGGGGACGTCCGATACGACGAGCAGCCGGGGGAGTGTGTCCTCAGTCCCTGGGGGCGGAATCATGATGAAGCATCAGACAGCGCGGGTCGTCCTCGTTGCGGCGGCGGTTGTCATCGCGTCGGTCCTGACGGCGGGGGCCCAGTCGCTCGCAGACGTGGCGCGCAAGGAAGCCGCGCGGCGGAAGGACGTGAAAGCGCCCGTGACGGTCATCACGAACGACAATCTCAAAGTCGTTCCTCCCGTGGCACCGCCGGCCGTGCCGGCCGAGGCGGGAGGCCAGCCGCCGTCGCCGGACGCCGCCGCCCCGGCAGACGCCGCCCAGGAGAAAGCCCAGGAGAAGGCTGAGGAAACCCCAAACCCGACCAGGGACCCGGAGTATTGGCGCAAGCGCATGGCCGACGCCCGGCTGGCGCGCGATCGCAACGCCTTCATGCTCGAGGCCGTCCAGAGCCGGATCAACGCCCTCACCAACGACTTCTATGCGCGCGACGATCCCTACCAGCGGGAGCAGATTGGCCTCGCACGCCAGAAGGCGCTGGCCGAGTTCGAGCGAATGACGCAGCACCAAGCCGATCTCGAGAAGGCGATCGCGGACATCGAGGAAGAAGCCCGTCGCGCCAACGTGCCGGCGGGCTGGCTGAGGTAGGCGTCTACTCGGCGAGCCCCAGGTCCCGGAGCGCACGGAGGAGTTCACCCTCCAAGACGTCGGTCACAATCTGCGACGCGCCGATGCCGGTCGGCAGCACGAAGTGCAGGCGGCCGCCGTGCACCTTCTTGTCGCGGTGCATGAACTCCAACTGAGCGGCCGCAGACAAATCGTTCAGCGGCGGGAGGGGGCCCATCTGGGCGATCGCCCCGGCGACGGTGTCGCGGTCGGCCGCCGCCATCACGCCGCGGGCCACCGCCATCCCGCACGCCGCCAGCATCCCGTACGCCACGGCCTCCCCGTGCAGCAGCCGCCTGTATCTCGTCGCCGCCTCGAGGGCATGGCCGACGGTGTGGCCGAAGTTCAGCACGCGACGCCCGGCCGATTCGCGCTCGTCGGCCGCGACGATGGCACCCTTGACCCGGCAGCACGCCGCGATGACTGGCGCCAGCGCGGTCTCGTCCCGTTTCGTGAGCGGACCGAGGTCCCGGCCGACCTGCTCGAACAACGCGCGGTCGCAGGCCACGCCGTACTTGATGACCTCATACAGGCCCGCCCGGAACTCGCGGCGGGGCAGCGTCGACAGCACGCCGGGATCGATGACGACCAGCGAGGGCTGGTAGAACGCGCCGACGAGGTTCTTGCCTCCGGGCAGGTTGACACCCACCTTGCCGCCGATGGCCGCATCGACCTGCGCGAGCAGCGTCGTCGGCACGTGGGCGAGGTGGACGCCGCGGAGGTAGGTGGCGGCGGCGAAGCCGCCCATGTCGCCGATCACACCGCCGCCGAACGTGAGGACGGCGGCCGACCGGTCGGCGCCGGCCCTCAGCAGCGCGTCGTAGATCCGGTTGACGCCGCCGAGCGTCTTGTGACGCTCGCCGTCCGGCACGATGATGGGCGCGGCGCCGGGCTGGGCGTCATGGAAGCGCTCGCCCCAGAATCCCCAGACCGTCGGGCTGGACACGACGAACCGGGACGGTCCGATGCCGGCGTCGTCCAGGACGGCGTCGAGGCCTTCGAGCGAGCCGGCGCCGACCACGACGGGGTAGGTGCGCGACGGCGCGGCAATCTCGATGCGAATCGGGCTGGTATGCATCATGAGGTCGCGCGAGGATTCCGGGCGGGGCGGTCGGGCCTCCCGTCGATGATACGATAACAGATTGGCGCCGGCCTCGCGGCCGGCCTGCCTTCGAGCCTACCTTCGATCAGCAGGGATGCACCATGGCCGAGACAGACGACAGCAAGGAACCCGTCATCACCGAGATCACGCCCAAGTCGGAAGACTTCTCCCGCTGGTATACCGACCTGGTGCGCCGCGCCGAGCTGGCGGACTACTCGCCGGTCAAGGGCTGCATGGTGATCCGGCCGTACGGATACGCGGTGTGGGAGTTCATCCAGCGCGGCCTCGATGACCGCATCAAGGCCACCGGGCACGTCAACGCCTACTTCCCGCTGTTCATCCCCAAGAGCCTGCTGACCAAGGAGGCGGAGCACGTCGAGGGTTTCGCGCCCCAGGTGGCGTGGGTCACCAGAGGCGGCACCGAGGAACTCGAGGAGCCCCTGGTCGTGCGGCCCACCTCGGAAGCCATCATCGGGACGATGTACGCCAAGTGGATCCAGTCGTGGCGGGACCTGCCCGTGCTCATCAACCAGTGGGCCAACATCGTCCGCTGGGAGAAGGTGACGCGCCTGTTCCTGCGGACCACCGAGTTCCTGTGGCAGGAAGGCCATACGGCGCACGAGACGGCGGAGGAAGCCGAGGAGGAGACGCTCAAGATCCTCGCCCTGTACAAGGAGTTCGTCGAAACCGAATTGGCCATCCCTGTCATCGCGGGGCGGAAGTCCGAGAGCGAGAAGTTCGCGGGGGCCGGCCGCACCTACTCGATCGAGGCCCTGATGGGCGACGGGCGCGCCCTGCAGGCGGGCACCTCGCACAACCTCGGCCAGAACTTCGCCAAGGCGTTCGACATCAAGTTCCAGGCCCGCGACAAGTCGCTCCAGTACATCTGGGGCACGTCGTGGGGGATGACCACGCGCCTCATCGGCGCGGTGATCATGGTGCACGGCGATGAATCCGGCCTGGTCCTGCCGCCGAGGGTCGCCCCGTACCAGGTGGTCATCATCCCGATTCCCCGCGGGAACTGGCGGGAGACGGTCCTGCCTCATGCCCGGCAGATCCGGGACACGCTGGTGGCCGCCGGCGTGCGCGTGATGCTCGACGACCGCGACGCGTACACCCCGGGCTGGAAGTTCTCGGAGTGGGAGCTCCGCGGCGTGCCGCTCCGCCTCGAGATCGGGCCCAAGGACATCGAGAAGCAGCAGGTGATGCTGGCCCGCCGGGACACGCGCGAGAAGCTGCCGACCCCGGTCGCGGGGCTGCCGGACCGCGTCCTGGAACTGCTCGCGGCGATTCAGCAGAACCTCTTCGATCGGGCGCTGGCCTTCCAGATGGACCATACCAGCCGCGCGGCGACCTGGGACGAGTTCACCGAGATCATGGAGGGCCGCCCCGGCTTCGTGGTGGCGCCCTGGTGCGGCGACGCCGTGTGCGAGGCCGACGTCAAGGCGGCGACGCAGGCGACGATCCGGAACCTCCCGATGGAGGCGGCCCCCGGTCCCGGCGCGCCGTGCGTGAAGTGCGGCCGTCCGTCGATTGCGGATGCGTGGTTCGCGAAGGCGTACTGACGGAAGGCAGAAGTAAGAAGCAAGAAGTAAGAAGTAAGAAGCGAGAAGACAGACGCACGGCCACACGACGCCGTCAGGCGTTGCCAGGGTTCGGGGGCGACGATGCCACCCGACCCCGTTCTATGTCGAGGGAGAGACGAGCAACGCCGCGGCCGTCTCGGGCGCGTGGCGCGCGATCTTCTTCATCACCGCGTGGCGGCGCGTGAACCGTTCGCGCGCGACGATCGCTCGGCCGGCCTGCGTGAGCCGCTCCTGCCAATCGCGCATCCGGCTGTCGGAGGGCGCAGGCCGCCGGGCCAGCGACTCCGCGATGGACTCGAGGCAGGCGGCATCGCCCACGAGGCCTGCGGCTTCCGCGAAGTCTTCCGGGAGCGGGTCAGCGGCCTGGGCGATCGCTTCGCGCAGGTCGTAAACCGCCACCCGGCTGGCTCGCCGCGCCAGCGCGAGGTGCACGCTGCCGCGCAGCGCCAGCCAGGCGCCCCGCTCGGCGGCGCTGCGCGCCCTGGCCTCGCACTCGCGGGCGACCTCGATCAGCCGGTGCAGCGTCGGCAGCGGCGCGTCCGCTGATCCCGCCGGCAGCAGCTCACCCAGGAACCGCGGGTCGGCCGGTTCGCCTGCCGCCGCGGATTCGATGGCGAGGCGCGGATCGATGACGGGCGCGCCGGCCGCCGCCGCGGCCAGGGCCCACGCGCGGATGGCCGCGCTCGGGTCCTCCGTCAAGCGCGCGCGCAGCGGCTGCAGCACCTGGGGAAGCGCCCGCTCGATGGCGTCGAGGGCGTGCAGGCGCAGCCCGTCGGGCCGCTCCGCGTCGAGGACGAACGCGGTCAGCGTGTCGAGGACCCGCGTGCTCTCGGCGCTGTGCAGGAACGCGCCCAGCAGCGCCACGGCCGCCTTCCGTACCGCAAGGTCCGCCCCGTCCGCCTCCAGTTGTTCAGCCCCCAGTTCGGCGCTGCGCCGGTCGGGCGTCGCCTCGAGGACCTTCAGGATGGCCGTCCTGGCCCCGACCGACGTCGATCGGTCGAACGCCACGATGAGGTGGGGAACCGCGCGGGCGCCGATCACGGTGAGCCTGGCCTCGGCCGTTTCCCGGGCAACCGGATCGTCGCTGCACAGGTCGCCGAGCAGGACTTCGATCTCGGCCGCCGCCGACCTGCGGATGGCCACGTCTAGTCCCCGGCCGGGCGCCGGCGCTTGCCGAACATCCACGCGAGGCCGATGCTGAGGATGTACAGCGCGATCATGGGCCCCGCCATGAGCGCCTGCGTCATGGGATCGCCCGTCGGCGTGATGACGGCCGACGCGATGAAGATGAGGAGGATCGCGTACTTGATGTTCCGCCACAGGAAGCCGGCCGTGGCGAGGCCCATGCGGGCGAGCACGAGGATCACGGCGGGCATCTCGAAGATCAGGCCCATCGCCACCGCCAGCATCGCGTACAGCGAGAACACCGGCGCGATGCGCGGCATGAACATCATGTAGTCGGTCGAGAAGCCGGCCAAAAACACCCAGGCGAGCGGGAAGAGGATGTAGTGGTTGAACGCGGCACCGCCGACGAAGAAGACGGAGGCCATGATGATGAACGGCAGGGCGAAGCGTTTCTCGCGCGCGTACAGCCCCGGGGCGATGAACAGCCACAGCTGCCACATGATCAGCGGAGCCCCGATCACCAGGCCGGCGAGCAGGGCGATCTTCAGCTTGAGGAAGAACGCCTCGGTGGGCTCCGTGTAGATCAGCTTCGAGCCGGCCGGCAGCTTCTCGTAGAGCGGCCGCATGATGAAGGTGAAGATCCGGTCGATGAAGAAGAACGCGACCAGCGTGCCGAACGCCAGCGAGAGGGCCGCCGCCACGAGCCGGCGGCGCAGCTCGTCCAGGTGGTCGAGGAACGACATCCGGCCGCCGTCGTCGTCGAGATCGTCCTCGCCGCGCCGCTCGGGCGTCGCCGGCGTCGCGGGGCCGATCTGGGCGGGTGACGCAGGCTTCCGGCGCCGGAGCGCCGCGAGTTTCGCGAGGGGGCCTACTGCCACGTGCCAGACGAGGA
>Ga0316601_100001060_pt1 | contig 12954 bp, 13 predicted proteins | sample OWC_soil_day5_no_FD_207663 | JGI IMG/M metagenome (GOLD analysis project Ga0316601, IMG submission 207663) | Wetland soil microbial communities from Old Woman Creek delta, Ohio, United States - OWC_soil_day5_noCT | ecosystem: Environmental > Terrestrial > Soil > Wetlands | place: USA: Ohio...
GGGAGCAAGCGGAGCAAGGATCCTCGTAACCCTGCTCTACGAAATGGTGCGACGGGACGTAAATCTGGGACTCGCCTCCCTGTGTATAGGCGGGGGACAGGGTATCGCCATGATCGTTGAGAGGGCCAGATAGACGTTCAAGGATTGGGATCCATGGTTCCCTCTTGTATCTTAGCAGTTGTATACCGCCGGACCAGCGGCGTAAAAGCTGTATAGCTGTGGCATCTGAATGACTAATCTCGGACAACAGATATGGTAGGCAGCCCGTAATGCGAAAACAAACAGTTCAACATATTGCTTTGGCATAACCAAGAGCGTATCTCTCAGGAACGTAGGGCAATAGGGATGAAACCGCTTTGTGAGGAGAATCAGTAACGGCGAGACTCCCCTCTTAAGCCCTCACTTCTGAGATTTACTCTTCTGAAGCATTTGAACTACCGCAACCACTACCACGACGAGAACAACAACACCGAATGCCGCCATAATGATATTCAGAGACATAGCGTTCCCTCCTTCGACCGAATCTTTATAGACTATATGGATAACTTAACGTGTATTCCTGAATTTGTCAATTCAAGATGAACTCCCTGCTGCTGGTTATCAGTCTGAGATAGTGTCATGTTGGGTCTGATCAGCAATTTATCAGCGCATTCATCCAGGGAATCGTCACGGATTTGAGAGTGGTCTGGGTTATCAGAAACTCTCGGTCTTCCTTGACTTTTCCCTTGCAGATGAGATTAAATATTTAATTCAATTATGCGCAGACCGTTGATCGCAGCCAACTGGAAGATGAATAAGAGCATATCCGAGGCAAAGGAGTTTACTCTTCGGTTTCTGCCTTCTGTTTCGGGAATAAGGGATGCGGACATTGTCATTGCTCCCCCTTTCACGTCACTTTTTGCAGTAGCGGACAAGTTGGCTGGGACGAATGTGGAGCTATCTGCTCAGAATGCCTTCTATGAAGAAAAAGGAGCATTTACGGGTGAGTTATCTCCCCTTATGGTGAAGGATGCAGGTTGCAATTATGTAATCATCGGGCATTCCGAGAGAAGGCAGTACTTTCAAGAGACGGATGAGATAATAAACAAGAAAATAAGGGCCTGCCAAAAGCACGGCTTAAACGTAATCTTCTGTATAGGAGAGTCACTTGCAGAAAGGGAGTCAGACAGGACGAACGACGTGCTGCAAAGACAGATATTGAACGGTCTTAATGAGGTGGATGCCCAGCAACTTATTGTTGCATATGAACCTGTGTGGGCAATTGGCACGGGAAGGACCGCAACCCCTGCTCAGGCTCAGGAGGCACACCAGTTTATCAGAGCTCAATTAGCCAAGATATACGGTGTGCATGCAGATTCCATCAGGATAGTGTACGGAGGGAGCGTTACTCCTGAAAATGTGGACAGCCTCATGGCATGTCCTGACATAGACGGCTCCCTGGTGGGAGGCGCAAGCCTTAACCCTGAAAGTTTTGAAAGAATCGTAAAATTTAAAAGGAGGACCACATGATCACATTACTCATGATCATCCATATCTTAGTCTGTTTTTTCTTAATATTTATTGTGCTGATACAGAGCAGCAAAGGCGCTGAACTGGGCGCTGCCTTTGGGGGTTCCAGCCAGACGCTCTTCGGAAGCCGCGGGGCGGCAACACTCTTTAGTAAACTCACCACTATTTCTGCAGTGGTATTTATGCTCACCTCTCTTTTCCTTTCCATGGCTGATATAAAGAGTGGCTCTGTCATTAAGAAGACGGTGCCTATTGAGCAGAAGGCAGGCTCACCTGCTCAACAGGGGCCTCTGCAGGCACCCCAGCAGGGACCGGTCCAGGCTCCGCCACAGAATGCACCGGTGCAGCCTCCCCAGCCCGTAAAATAACGCGTTTTTCAATATCTCCTGAGGGATACATTGGATTGCTCGGGAACCTGCGCCCCTAAAAAGAGAGTGCCGGTTTCCAATATTTTGAGTCTCGGATTATGCCTTTCCATTGTCGCATGCATTGCCTTAATCCTCATTTCATGTTCAAGGGAGCCTGACATCAAGAGACCCTTTGACGACGGCTACTTCTTGATTATGGTCGTCGGCTCAGCCCCTTTTGGCAGTAACATGCTGACAGCCACCCTCGCAGTCGTGCCGCCGGCATTGACAGCCGAATGTATATCTCCTGGATTTTCCGTCCAATTCCCGCCTGCTTTTATTATCCTTTCCGTGCCCTTTTCCCGGAGGGTAATCTCACCGCTGAGTACAGTCACGAGCGCGTGTCCGCCATGGAAGTGATTGGGAAAGCCCGCGCCCGGAGGAAAATCGAATATAATGGTGACCAAATCGTATCCGCCAGCCTGCATTTCGATCGGGAATGCGGCCTTATAGACTACTGAAGGGGCAGGCATTGCAATTTGAGCTGTTTTCTCCTGGGCTATTGTTGCAGAAACTAAAAGAAGCAATACAAGACACACTAATGAGAATAGCTTCACAGATTTCATCGCATTCCTCCTTGGGGCTGGCCATCTTAAAGGGGCCCATATTTTGCTGATTCGGGTATCTTTCTTAAGTAAATACTAACACATCGGTCAGCGTCGTCAAGATGAGTGCAGCGGTTTTTTTTTTGCGTTTGAATGTATTTGGCCATTGACTAAGGGGATAACCCTTGCCCGTCCTATTGACCGGTTCAGCGGCATGCTGAGGAAACTCTTCCCGTCAGTTCTTACCCATACGATATCGTCTCGGAATCCGGTTTTTTAATGGCTTGCTCGGTAACGATTTCCACTAGATAGTGTTATTCCTCACAAATGGTTAGCAGGTGTTTCTTTCAGAAAGGAATGCTCATGGTTGTCATCTACGCTCTTCTATCAAGAACTTCTATTTCGGTCTTAAAAAGTATGAAGAGAAAACCGATATCTTCTTCTGTAATATGAATACCCTCTTCCTCAGCGTCCTCCGTAAGAGCTTCAAGGACATATTTCATGACGAATGGTTGCTTAACAACTTCTATGTTCGCAATTTTCTCGATGAGTCTTTCATGGGCTCCTTCCAGTTTTTCTAGAAAACGTGTGTTTTCGTTATATCTGGTCATAATCTCCCTGGATGAGATTCTCGGGACCTTACCATTTGAGCCGAGAAACATCTTATACACAACAAAAGCGATATAGATAGCAAGCTCTTTTACTTCCTGTTGAAAATCATCTGTGTATGCAATCAGGAAAGCCAGGAGATCTGGCTGGTTTTTGCCCATGGCAAGCATCTCTTTATCTGCCCTGGCTGGAGTGAAGTCTGAAACTTCCTGCCAGGTTTTCTCTACAAATTCTTCTGATAAAGGCTCCACGTTACATTGTTCTCCCTTCTAGGTTTATTCATGAAAGTCATAAACATTATACCTGATTCCATGGGCGGGACTTTCAGAACGAATTGTTATAAATGCCTCAGGAAACACGGGCTAGGGTGGCATGATGTTATTCGTTGGCATGTTCCCAAAGACAAAGCTGAATGGTATTGATGTGCATTTGTGTAATGTCCGGCTCGTTCATATTCCCTCCGCCGGCACACAGTAAGGAGAAGAGAAATTTGTTAGTGGGCGGGGGAAACATATCCCGGTATCTGGGAGAGCACAACATTATCGATCTGCGTATGAGAAAGAAATTTCTCAGCATAACGCAGGTATACTTTTTCATTCACAAATACGTCAAAGAGATCCGGGTCAATTTGTCCTTCCAGCTTCATGGAACCCAGAACGCAAAGTGCCTCCATAAGTGTTCTCCCTTTCTTATAGGGGCGGTCTCTTGCAGTCAGTGCCTCGAAAATGTCCGCAATGGCAATGATTCTTCCTTGTAGGGGAATCTGCTCCCGTCTGAGTCCCTTGGGATATCCCGTTCCATCCATATGCTCGTGATGTGCCTGTGCAAAGAGAGGTACATTGCGCAAGGATTTTGGATAGTGCAGGGTTTCCAGCATCTTGATGGTGGTTTCCACATGCTGATTGATCACCGCCCGCTCGGCTGGAGTGAGTGTGCCTTGAGCAGAAGTGAGCGCGTACAGCTCATCATCATTTAGGACGGGTTCCTCTTTTCGGTCTGCACTTACCCATTTGTACGTGAGCGCAATATCCTTTATCCTTTTCTGAAGATCCTCATCCATAACTGTGTCCCCTTTGTTGCAGGCCCGAACAAAATCCCTGTCTCTCTCAAGCTGTTCCAGGTGTTTTGCAAGCTCTTCCCGTTCCAAGGCCTGTTCCCTCATCTCCTTTGGTACCAAAGGGTCTTGTCTGGCTCCCTTTGAAAGAGCAGTCATTTGTCTTTGTAAAAACGCAATTTCCGCGTCACGCTTGAGAAGCTCAAAGCGCGTATCGATCAAGTGTATTCGATCAGAAATTGTCTCCAGCCTTGTCGCCTTGTCCACTATATGTACCGGGGTAGTCACCTTCCCGCAGTCATGCAAGAGTGCCGCCACTTTCAGCTCGTACATTTCCTCTTCAGATAACGTAAAATCCTTGAAGACCCCTTCCTTCTTATGCGAGACAGTCTCAGCGAGCATCATGGTCAGTTCCGGAACACGTCTGCAATGGTCCCCTGTGTAAGGGGACTTCTTATCAATGGCGGTGGCAATGAGCTCGACCAGCGAATCAAAGAGTGCTTTGAAGTCTTCGATCAATTTGTTCTTTGACAATGCGACGGCGGCCTGGGAAGAAAGGGTCTGGAGCAGACGCTCATCTTCCTCTGAGAAGGGCATGACCTCCCGGGTGACTTTATGTTGCGCGTTGATAAGTTGGAGAACGCCCATGATCTCGTTCTCGTGATTTTTCACAGGAACAATAAGGAGGGAATGGGTCTGGTACCCAATGGTTCTGTCGATATCCTGATTGCGAGAAAAATCAAACTTATCTTCGTGATACATGTCAGGGACATTCACAATCACATCTTTCAGTGCTGAAAATGCTACCGCATTTCGTATGTTCGGTTGCCCTTCCCCGTCATAGAGGGGGACCGCCACACCATTTGCCCTGTCCATTACAAGGTTAGTTGAATCAATACTCATGACCGAAGGTCTTAAGTGTGTATCTTTGGTTATGGTGTAAAGAGTACATCCATCGGCATTGGTAAGTTGTTTCGTATTAAATAAAATAAGTTCTAGCAGGCGATTATTGTCTTTTTCCGCAGAAAGGGCTATTCCTATTTGATTCAAAATAATCATGGTCTGGAGATAGTTTTCAAGGTTCGCTGCCATTTCGTTAAACGACGCACCCAATTCTTCAAATTCGTCATTGGTCGTTATGGTCACCCGACTTTTGAAATTCTTCGCGGCAATGCGCTGAGTTGCCTTACGGAGAAGCTCAATGGGGACCAGGTTTCTCCTGATCTGGCTGAGACTGAGAAGCACCACAACAAAGAAGGTCAGAATGACTAAAAGCTGAAACACCTTCCTGAAATTGCTGACAGGGGCAAGGACTTCGGTGCTCGATTGGCTCTGTGCCAATATCCAATTCGCCCGAAACTGGGGCATCATGAATATGGTCCAGTAACTTGCCAAATAGGAATCGTCTCCATATGTCCATGCAAATCGTCCTGTGGAAGGGTTCTCCCGTAAAGCGGTCTTTATTTCATTTAAAGGGAAGTATCCTGGAAATGAAGAAAAGAGTATGTTATTTGATTGATCGAGCACAAAGAGCTCTGTCAGAGGAGACAAAAAACCTTCACCACCCCACAAGTATTCAGGACTTATTTCACCCACCAGGAGATCATAGGACGACCGAGCAGGGTCAAGGGCTTGCACCATATAGACACTGGTAAGGTTTTCAGTAACAGGACGGGTGAGGACCAGCGTCATACCCGAATGAACAGAGTCCTGTTCATCTTTTCTCAATTGAGGGAGTACTTGTATAGTCCCCAAAAGGTATTTTGTTCTGCCATTGCCGGACGTCAAGACAAGGCCTTTGAATCTGGCTTTCAGCCTGTCATGGAGCCCCTGAACCGAATAGGGTAGCACATCTTCCTTCCCTTTTTGAAAGCTTGTGCCCATCATGTTAAGATCGGTCTCCAGCATGAGCAGACGCTCAAAAATCGTCATGCCAGAAGCTTTGCTCGCCTGGTGCAGTTGCCTGTGGGTCTGGGAAGTGAGGTTGCTCGTTACTTGGCTAAATGAGTAGTAGGCAAGCACGCTCAATGGAACAAGTGCGCAGAAGATAAAGAGGACAAAGATACGGCGTGCCACCTTGCTGCGGAAGAATACGATTTTTTCCCTAAACGATTGCCACAGGTTCAAAGGTCTTTTCCCCGTGGGCCTGATATGCTAGAATGCATATGCCGGGCCAATGTATGCCCCGTCATTCGCACGGATGATATCATCCCTGCTCTTTTGGGCAGTGAGGGGGGATGCGCTTTCCCCATCCTTGCCCATGCTGTAAAGGTCAAAGTCAGAGTTGATGGGAACCATGAATTTATCCTTCCTCATGCTTCCTTTACTTTTTGCTGTTTTGATATTGAGGTATTGGTAAGGGTTTTTTCCCCAGCAATCGCGATAGGTTGCATAGCCAACCTCAGCAAGAGAATCGGGATAGGTACTGTTGTCAGCAAAAAAGGTGGTCAATGCTGAAGAAATTGATCTTATGTCTGCTATGCAGGTTTCGGTCCTGGCCTTGTCTATATAGCCAGCGTAGAGGGGTATGGCTATGCTGGCTAATATTCCCAGTATTGCGAGAGACACAATGATTTCAATAAGTGTAAACCCTATCAATCTCTTGGTTCTCCACCGATAGAAGCCCACGCGAATCATAGGTCTGTAAAGCTTATTCATACTCACCGTTTAAGTCCCCCGGCATCCCTTACACTTCAATCTTAAAATAGCTGATCCTTTCTTCAAGCTTGCTTCCTTTCTCGCTTATGTCTTTCATCAGGTTCGTTAGTTCCTCACTTGAAGCATGACCAATCACCTTACTACACGCAGCGATGGCATCAATCAGGTCTGCCTGCGCCTTCTGAATCTCTCCCACATGTATGCGGAGGCCTTCGAGCATCTGGTTGGTGATTTCGATTTCCGCATCAAGGTGGTCACCTTTCCTGGCGCGCACGGGCTTGGGCAGCTTACCCTTTTTGAGTGACCCGAGGACAAGCATCACTCGGTATAATGGTCCCGCTACCCTATGTGAAGTGCGTATGGAGAGAAAGCATATGAGGACAAAGGATAAAAGCACGGCAGGCCAAAACTTTTCATGCAAATATAAGACCATTTTGGCAACCTGCTGGAGTTTCAAGGAAGACCCCTGGGTTTTATCCAGTTCCGTAAACAGAGGGATAAATAATCCCGACCCCACCACTGCGAGGGCTAACAAGACATAAAACAACGAAGCAAACAATAACTTCAATTGAAGATCTCTGTTTATGATGAACTTGCGTCTTCGCCATATAAAGGATTTCATTTATCCGGCACCTCCCGGCTTGGTTTGCTCCCAGATTTCGTCACTATTTTTCATTTGGATAGTTCTGGTATCGGGACTGTAGGTGAAGATAAGAGTCCATTTTTCCCCTTCTGAATCTCTGTAATGAAAGGTATACAGTGTTCCCCCGTCTGTCTGTTCCATATCTATTTTTTCTATCTCGTGGGACACTTCTTCACCTTCGCCTATGCCATATATCAGTGTGTGCTCGCTAAACTTCATATAGCGGTCTGCATATTTGGGAGCAGGGGTTTCCCATACCCCTATGAGATGCTGAGGGACGACAACTTCTCCTTTACATCCGGCCAAAAGGATAAGGAATAATAAAAAAATTCTAACCATACACTTCACCTAACCTTGAACCTCAAAATCAAACGCGCCAATTCTCTTCCCCTCCACATTCTCTCAATGTACATGATATTGTGTGAAATCTCAACTAAACCCTTGTATATCATGTCATTACTTTTGATAACAGTTCCCGTTTGATGCTTCATATATAGCATATTTTGTACCACTATTTCATCTTCATCTCAGAGCGACAAAAGGTTTAATAATACGCTTATTATACAAGAAGTTAGACATTAATTAGAGTGTCTGTTCAGATGCTTGACGCGAGATAACGTCGATAGGAGATATGGCCGAAAACACTACTATATGCCCGAAAATCTTACAAAGAGTGATCCTGACAAAGATTTTGGTAGTCGTGCCGGAATGGTCTTGGCCTTTCACTTACTATTGATCTGGTCTGCCAGGTAGCCCACCGCAGTCGAAAAGTATACGGAAGGGTTCCATTTCATGAGGGTCTGCCAGTTGTCGTACACAAGGAATACCTTTTCTCCTGGTCGGATCAGCGAAGCACGCTTGATCGAAGGGGGAAACTCTTCGCCATCCATAGGGCCTACGCCCAAAGATTTCCACTCCCCCAAGGTTTTGTGGTGCTTTCTTCCCAGCAACTTTTGATCGAAGCGGCTGGGGAGGCGCACTTCCTGCCCCCATGGTTCTCCGCTGCGCCAGCCGTGCTGGGAAAGATAGTTTGCGATAGAGGCGAGGACGTCCGCACGGCTTTCCCATATGTTGCGTCTGCCATCATTGTCATAGTCCACTGCATAGCGCCTGAAGCTTGACGGCATGAACTGACACTGCCCCATGGCGCCAGCCCAGGAACCGATCATCTGGTGCGGTTTTATATGTCCGTCATTGAGTATCCTGAGGGCATGGAGAAGCTCGCCCCGGAAGTAATTGCTCCGTCGTCCGTCATAGGCGAGGGTGACGAGCGCCCCCACCACAGAGAAACTGCCCATCCGTCTGCCAAAGTCACTCTCGATGCTCCAAAGGGCCACGATGAACTGGGGTTGAACTCCGTAGTGGGCAGCGATCTCCTGCAGAAGGGGACGGTTCTCCGCAAGCCTGGCCGAACCTTCCTCGATTCTTTCCTGCGGCGCCACCAGCTTCAGATATTCCTCAAAGCTCATGGTGAACTCCGGCTGGCTCCGATCCAACTGGATGACGCGCGGCAAAGGCGTTAAGCCGCTGAGCGCCTCATCCAGTATTGCACCGGAAACACCCTGGCTGAGCGCCTCGCGCCGAAGGCCTGCGAGCCACTTCTCAAAACGGTCATTGTAAGCCACTGCGGTAGCACAATACATTAGCCCTGCTATCATGACAGCCACCCACAGGACAAGGCGCATGGTCAACCGCCAACTATCATAATTCAGCATGCCGCATGCCTCAGCCTTTTTGCCATGAATGAAAATAACCGCAAGAGGAGGGCTTTGTCAATGGTTAACCGGCTTGAAAGAAAGGGGTTTGAGAGTGAGGTTTTGAGGGAAGGATAAAGGACGCCAGAAAGTGCGTACAGTGCGAAGTTTCCTTCTGAGCATCTGTCCGGAGGTTTCAGAAACCTGCCATTAATCAGTCTTCCACCCGTGCTCTCCCACAAGGGGTACGAACACACACGGTGTGTGAAAATCTTTTGAGAGTTTACCTCTCTGCTTTATCACTCGTACGAGTTGCTGGGAAAACCGGTCGCCCACAGGGGCGACCAATATGCCGCCCTCGGAAAGCTGATCCACGAGGGGCTCCGGTACTACGGGAGCAGCAGCAGTAATGAGAATACGGTCAAAGGGCGCAGCCTCGGGCCATCCCAACGTCCCGTCTCCTACCTTCATGTGAATATTGTCGTATCCGAGTTCTGCAATGACCTCCCTCGCTCTGTCAGACAAGGATTGAATCCTCTCTATGGTATATAATTCCCTGGAAAGCTCTGCGAGAACAGCTGCCTGATAGCCTGAACCGGTTCCTATTTCGAGAACCTTTTCGTCACCGCCAAGGCTGAGAAGCTCTGTCATCACCGCCACCATGTAAGGCTGAGATATGGTCTGTCCCTCGCCAACGGGAAGCGCCATATCATCATATGCCTTATACCACGAGGATTCATCCATAAAGAGGTGCCTTGGCACCTTTCTCATGGCAGCGATTACACGCGCGTCCTTGACCCCCCGTGAAATTATCTGTGTGTCCACCATTAAATTCCTTTGCCTTTGATAATCCATAGTGTCCATATGACGGTAGTCCCCTCCTAAAAATAAGTGTAGCAGCATTGCTTTTCAAATTCCATTGATTTTCCATTGAGTAAGAGAGAGGTGATCACGCCGTAATGGTGTTATTGGTGGTAAAATAGGGAGCACGTTTGCTAAAGGAGTGAAGAATGCCACTTGAGAGAGACAAGTTCCTGAAAATTGCCATTGAGGCCGCGCGGTGCGGGGGCAGGATTGTTCTCAGGAACCTCGGCAGTATCTCTGAGGAAGACATCAGCATCAAGGAGGCATCTGACTTCGTTACGCGGGTTGACAGGGAGTCGGAACAGGGAATCATAGCGACTATACGAAGGCATTTCCCTGATCATTCCTTTCTTGCCGAGGAATCCGAGAAAGACCTCGAGACAGAGGCATACCGCTGGATTATTGACCCCCTTGATGGCACCACGAACTATATCCACGGATACCCCGTCTTCTCCATCTCCATTGCACTCGAGTACAGAAGGGAAATACGATTGGGGGTAATCCTTGATCCGCTGCGGGATGAGCTTTTCAGTGCAGAGAAGGGAAGGGGGGCCTTTCTGAACGAAGAACAGGTATGGGTATCCCGGGTGGGTAATCCGGACGATGCCCTCATCGCCACAGGCTTCCCCTTCCGGAAAAAGAAAATGACCGACAGATACCTTGAACTCTTCCGAAATATCTTTCAGAGAGTGAGCGACCTGAGAAGAGCCGGCTCTGCAGCCCTTGACCTCGCCTATCTCGCCTGCGGCAGGTGTGACGGGTTTTTTGAGATAGGCCTCAGTCCGTGGGACATGGCTGCGGGGAGCATTCTCATACAGGAAGCGGGAGGAATCGTGACCGACTTTGGCGGAGGGCCTGCCTTTCTCTCCACAGGGAATATCGTTGCAGGCAATGCTGCTCTTCACGGTGTCTTGCTGAATGAGGTGAGGAAAGTATTCTCACTGAGTACAGAACTGTGAGGCGAAGGACAGGGACTTCTGCGCGGACTAAGTGCTGAGCCGTTCCAGTATCTCCCGTGCAGCGATGACCCCTGAAACAGAGGCCTGCACGAGTCCCCTGCTCACACCAGCCCCATCTCCTATGGCAAAGAGGTTGCCGATTTCTGTCTCGAGGCTCCTGGAGAGCTTCAGCTGCATGGAGTAAAATTTGACCTCCACACCGTAGAGAAGGGTGTGGCGTGAGTTCACCCCGGGGGCAATTCTCTCAAGGGCTTCGAGCATCTCCATGATATTCAAGAGATAACGGTAGGGCAGGACAAAGCTGAGGTCGCCGGGAGTTGCGTCTTTTAACGTTGGCTGTATGATCCCCTTTGCTATTCTCTCATGGGTTGAGCGTCTTCCTGCGTGGAGGTCTCCCAGTCTCTGGACAATTACCCCTTGACCGAGGAAATTCGCGAGTCGCGCAATATAGGCGCCGTAAGAGATGGGCTCATTAAAGGGCTCTGTGAAAACGGTGCTCACCAGGAGCGCAAAATTGGTGTTGTTGGTCCTTCTCTGGGTATAGCTGTGGCCATTCACTGTCCATATTCCCTTAAGGTATTCCTTTACCACTTCCCCGTAGGGGTTTACGCAGAAAGTCCTCACTTTGTCATCAAATTTTCTTGAGTAATACACGAGCTTAGGCTCATAGGTTACAGAAGTGAGATGTTCGAATACAGGAGCAGGAAGTTCAACCCGCACACCAATGTCCACGGGATTCTGGAGCAGGGTGAGCTTAAGGGCCTTTGCCTCACCCTCCAGCCATCGGGAGCCTTCCCTTCCTGGTGCGAGGACCACAAAATCTGATACGATCTCTTTGCCGTTTTTCAGACGGACACCCTTCACCTTGTCGCCTTCCGTAAGGATCTTCTCCGCCTCGGTGCCAAAGAGCGTATCCACCTGGTGATTTAAAGATTCCTTCATTCTTTTGAGAAGTCCCCTGCAAAGGTCGGTCCCGATGTGGCGTATCCTCGAAGGGATGAGGATAAGGTCGTTTTTCGATGCCAGCCTTTCAAGGTCCTTCACTGCTTCGGTGTCGGTGCCATAGATCTCCTTAGGCGCACCAAACCTTACATATGCATTGTCCACATAGTCGATGAGGGATTGGAGGGTGTCAGCGTCCACATGCCGTGAGAGGTGGCCGCCCACCTCAGAAGAGAGGTTTAGTTTGCCGTCGCTGAAGGCGCCGGCCCCTCCCCAGCCGCTCAGGAGGTCACACTCGGGACATTTGTTACAGGATATGTCTTTTATCGCCATGGGACATTGCCGCTTGTCTATGTCCTTGCCTTTCTCCACCATGAGGATCTTGAGTCCTCGATTGTGTTCCATGAGTTCCATGGCTGAGAAAATCCCTGCCGGCCCTGAACCAATAATCACCACATCGTATTTCTTCATGGACTAATCCCCCTCTCCCGGTCTCTCGAGCACGTCAAAGACATGGAGGTGTTTTTTGAGGATTTTGAGGGCGGTATAGTTGGTGAGATCGAGATGTATGGGGGTAACAGAGACATATCCCTCCTCTATGGCATGGATATCGGTGTCCTCGGCGTGTTCCCAGTAGGGGACCCCGCCGCCGATCCAATAGTACTGCTCACCCCGAGGGGAGAACACTTCTTTTATGGAGTTGTCATAAATTCGCTTTCCCTGTCGTGTGAGTCTTATCCCTTTCACGAGGCCCTTAGGGATGTTGGGAACATTCACATTAAGAAACGTATCATAGGGCATAGGGTGCTCCGTGATATAGTGGGTAATGGTGACGGCAAAGGATGCCGCAGTCTCAAAATGGAAGTTCTTTTCTCCGTGGGTTGAAATGGCAAAAGAGGGAATATTCAGGATCGTTCCCTCTATTGCAGCAGAGACTGTGCCGGAATAGGTGATATCATCTCCGAGGTTTCCCCCCCGGTTAATTCCGGACACCACGATATCGGGTCTTTGCGGAAGTATCTTGCTCACCCCTACCACTACCGCATCGGTCGGCGTCCCATTGATTGAAT
>Ga0316601_100001061_pt1 | contig 12951 bp, 11 predicted proteins | sample OWC_soil_day5_no_FD_207663 | JGI IMG/M metagenome (GOLD analysis project Ga0316601, IMG submission 207663) | Wetland soil microbial communities from Old Woman Creek delta, Ohio, United States - OWC_soil_day5_noCT | ecosystem: Environmental > Terrestrial > Soil > Wetlands | place: USA: Ohio...
GTAACAGGGTTATAAGTATACGGTATGTCAATTTATTAACTGTCAATTGTTTATTTATTCTTAATGCTATCGAAGATTTCCATGATTCTTTCAAGGTCTTCTTCATTACTAAATGGAATGCTAATCTTACCTTTTCCTTTGGCTGTACAGGATAGTTGTACTTTTGCGTTGAAGAATCCTGATAGATGTTTTTTCAGGATATTATATTCTTCAGGCAGTTTATTACCTTTTGTAGCTAAGGTTTTCTTCCCGCTTTTTATTGTTTCTCCTTGATTAAGCGCCTTTACAATTTCTTCAACTTTACGAACTGAATAAGAATGCTGAAGAATTTCTTCGTAAACCTTAACTTGTAGTTTTGGATCATTAAGGGTAATCAACGCCCTTGCATGACCCATATCGATAGTCTTGTTTTGTAAAGCTACCTGTATTTGAGCAGGAAGTTTTAATAAACGAAGATAGTTGGCTATAGTAGTTCTCTTTTTACCAACACGCTCACTGAGTCTTTCCTGAGTCAGATTATATTGCTCAATTAAGTGTTGATAAGCCAGCGCTATTTCAAGAGAATTTAAATCTTCTCTCTGAATATTCTCAATCAGAGCCATTTCCATCACATTCTCATCATCCGCTGTACGGATATAAGCTGTGATTGTTTGAAGTCCGGCTAACTGAGAAGCTCTATAACGACGCTCACCAGCAATAATCTGATAAGAATCATCCGATATTTTTCTCAGTGTTATTGGTTGAATAATACCAATTTCTTTAATAGAGTCTGCCAGCTCTTCAAGAGCTGTCTGGTCAAATTCGCGACGTGGTTGAGATGGATTGACCGATATTTTGGATAATTCTATTTCATTAATGGAAGATGAGCCTTCAGTCTTTACTTCATCCATTGAAATCAAGGCATCTAATCCTCTTCCTAAAGCAAATTTTTTGTGTACTGCCATGTCTTATCTTACTTACTATTTCGTTTAATAATTTCCTGTGCCAATGCCAGGTGATTCTTTGAACCAGTAGAATCAGCATCGTAAAGGATGACCGGGAGCCCGTGACTTGGAGCTTCGCTTAGTTTTACATTACGCTGCACCACTGTTTTAAATACCAATTCCTGGAAATGTCTTTTCACTTCATCATAGATTTGATTCGCAAGTCGCAGGCGGGAGTCAAACATGGTGAGCAGGAATCCTTCTATTTCCAGTTCCGGATTAAGTTTGGATTTTATAATTTTAATGGTATTCAGCAATTTGCTGATTCCTTCCAATGCAAAATATTCACATTGCACAGGGATGATAACCGAATCAGCAGCAGTGAGAGCATTAACAGTTATCAGTCCAAGAGAAGGAGAACAGTCTATAAGTATAAAGTCGTATTCCGCTTTCATTGGAGTTAATATCTTTTTCAGTACTCTCTCTCGATCGGGGAGATTAAGCATTTCAATTTCCGCACCAACTAAATCAATATGTGACGGAATAATATCGAGTCCATCAATATCTGTCGTGTATATTGCTTCCTTCGTTTCTTCGTTGTTTATTATGCATTCGTAAATACTGCATTCCACTTCTTTAAGATCTACTCCTAAGCCGGAGGAAGCATTAGCTTGAGGGTCGGCATCAACAACAAGAACCTTTTTCTCCAACGTTGCAAGAGACGCTGCAAGATTGATGGTTGTCGTTGTTTTTCCGACGCCACCTTTTTGATTGGCTAAAGCGATAATTTTTCCCATACTACTTTTAATTTGTTGAGGCGAAATAAGTAATAAAAACTTAGAGCACCTACTAAAAAAGGAAAACATTGCAAAATCTGTTGATAAGTTACCTCTTTTGTTAATAACTATCAGACAGTGAGCATACAGATACTAAAATAGATATTTGTCTTTATCCTGCAAATATATACATTTCCATTTAATAAACTTTCATTTTTTAAACCGGCTTGCATAACATTAAGATTTGTAAACTACTGAGGCTATGACGAGAGAGGATTATTTAACTCGATTTATGTTTTTAATCTTCTGTACAAAATCTTGCTTGGCTTTATCCGGAAGTATTAGTTCTTTTGTACAATATGATCTCATAATATCCTTAAAAATGAGACTATTTCTCTCTAATGCTTTTATATTCTTTCTTTTGTTTATCATTGTTTTTTCTCTACTTTTGTGCTAAATAATTTAATAAAAGAACATTTTACGGATGGAAAACGAGAGACCGCTAATACTCATCTCTAATGATGATGGGTTTATGGCAAAAGGAATCAACGAATTAGTTAAATATATTCGTCCATTAGGAGATATTGTTGTTATGGCTCCGGACTCACCGCGCTCTGGAATGGCTTGTGCCATTACTGCTGATCGTCCTGTGAAATACACATTGATGAGAAAGGAGCCGGGACTTGCTGTTTATAAATGTTCGGGTACCCCTGCCGATTGCATAAAATTGGCTAAATATGCAGTTTTAGATCGACAACCGGATTTGGTAATAGGAGGTATTAATCACGGAGATAATGCTGCTGTGAATGTTCACTATTCCGGAACAATGGGAGTTGTAATTGAAGGTTGTCTTAGCGGAGTTCCTTCAATCGGTTTCTCTATCTGTGATCATAATCATGATGCTGATTTTGAACCAACGGCTGATATTATTAGAAGTATAACCCAGAAAGTAATAGATAATGGTTTGCCAAAAGGCATTTGCTTAAATGTAAATTTCCCCTTATGCCCTGAAATTAAAGGAGTAAAGATATGCCGCCAAACAGTTGGACAGTGGACACACGAATGGGCGCGTAGAAGCCACCCTAATGGAAGTGAATATTTCTGGTTGACTGGTGATTTTGAAAATCATGAACCGAATGAGGAAGATACAGACAATTGGGCGCTAAATCACGATTATGCAGCTATTACTCCTACAAAAGTTGATGTTACAGCCTATGAGGTTATGGATCAGCTGAAGGCCTGGAACTTATAAAGACAAGAATGAAATATTATTTAATTGTAGGTGAAGCTTCGGGAGATTTGCATGCTTCTAATTTGATGCGTGAATTGAAACAAGAAGATGTGAATGCTGAATTTCGTTTCTTTGGCGGGGATTTAATGTCTGCTCAGGGAGGAACACGCGTGAAGCACTATAAAGATTTGGCATACATGGGATTTATTCCTGTACTTCTGCATCTGCGCACTATTTTTGCCAATATGAAATTGTGTAAGGAGGATATTGTTTCTTATGCTCCTGATGTGGTAATATTGGTTGATTATCCCGGATTTAATCTGTCAATTGCAAAGTTTGTGAAAACACAGACAAGAATACCGGTTTACTATTACATATCTCCCAAAATATGGGCATGGAAAGAATATCGCATAAAAGATATAAAGAAGTATGTTGATGAACTGTTTTCAATTCTTCCTTTTGAAGTTGACTTCTTCCATGGTCACCAATATCCTATACATTATGTAGGTAATCCTACTGTTGATGCGGTTGAAACTTTTCGGGCAAATCATCCGGAGGATTTTAATTCTTTCACTGCAGAAAATGAACTGGCTGAAAAGCCAATTATAGCATTGCTTGCTGGTAGTAGAAAGCAGGAAATAAAAGATAACTTGCCTGACATGTTGAAAGCTGCATCTATGTTTTCAGATTATCAGCTGGTCTTGGCGGGAGCTCCGGGTATTTCTTCAGAATATTACCAGAAATATATTCAGGGTGTAAAGGTGAAAATTGTTTTTGATCAGACATATCGTTTGCTTCAGCACTCATCTGCAGCTTTGGTAACCTCGGGAACTGCAACTCTGGAGACTGCTTTGTTTCGTGTACCTCAGGTAGTTTGTTATCATACACCGATAGGTAAAGTTATCTCTTTCCTAAAAAAGAAAATACTGAAGGTGAAATTCATTTCATTAGTCAATCTTGTTGCTGGAAAAGAGATTGTTCGGGAACTGGTAGCAGATACAATGACTGTTGATAATATGCAGTCAGAATTAAAAGCTGTATTACTTGATAAAGCAAAACGCCAGCAAATGCTTGATGAATATGATCGCATGATTAAGATTCTTGGTCCTTCTGGTGCTTCAAAGAAAACCGCTAATAAGATGGTTGAATTACTGAATGAACGGAAGTAAACAGCAAGTCTGATAGATAATTACCTGAATATTAAAAAACTTTTTTAAGCATAATTTAATTAGCCGCAATGCAGTAAAATGATTGCGGCTTTGTTTATTCTATGTAGTAAACAAATTAATAGTTATGAAAAGATTAAGTTATTATCTACTGTTATTGGTGTTGGTCTTAGTTCCAACCCTTCAATCTTGCGATCTTGATGATGATGATGGTTATTCATTAGGTAATTACACTATCGCTTTGGGTACAGTAAAAGTTGATGCTGGTAATGTTTCCTTCGTTTTGGATAATGGAGAAAAGTTATGGCCGGCAGCCACTCTTGTTCCATATAAGAACCTGGAAAATGGAACAAGAATAATTGGAAACTTTACACTGTTAAGTGATGCCCAGAATGGTTTCGATCATTATGTTCGTCTGAATGATTATTCTGTAATATTAACTAAGAACATAATTAATCTTACAGAAGAAAATAAAGATAGCATAGGAGACGATCCTGTCAGAATAACTGATATGTGGGTAGGTGGCGATTATCTTAATGTAGAGTTTGACATGAATATTCCCGGTGCATTAAGACATCGTGTTAACCTCGTAAAGAATACCACATTACAATATCCTGATGATGGATATATTCATCTTGAATATCGCTATAATGACATGAATGATGTTACAGATTATGTAGCACATAGTATTGTTTCATTCAGACTTGGAGATGTCGGAGTTGGTCAGACTGATAAGAAAGGATTGAAAATCAGGATTAATTCGGCTGTGAATGGTGAAAAGGTTATCACGATTGATTATAAAGACCTTCAGACAGATAAGTCAATAGCTGTTTTACCTGAGAAGATTAAAGAACGGGTCAACTAAGAATTGTCTGTATGAAAGCAAATGTGGATGTTTAAATCAAAAAAGGAAGTCATTAATGACTTCCTTTTTTGATATATGATTTCTAATCTAATTAAAACAATGTGATAACATAAAGATATATAACAGCTGCAGGAACTGCGATTAATAAACTGTCAAATCGATCCAGTATTCCACCATGTCCGGGGAAGAATGTTCCCGAATCTTTTATACCCATGTGTCTCTTTATCATTGACTCTGCTAAGTCTCCCCAAGTTCCGAATATAGATACTACAAGACCTAATCCGGCCCATTCAATAGAAGATAAGAATGAAAAAAATCTACCTAAAACAAAACCGGTTATCAATGTGATAACAGCTCCGCCAATAAAACCTTCCCATGATTTCTTTGGAGAGATTCGTTCGAATAATCTGTGCTTGCCGAATAATGTCCCAAAACAATATGCACCGGTGTCATTTAGCCATATAAAGATGAATATGGATAACGGAAGAGCATAGTTGTAACTCACGGTTCCAGTGTTATCTACCTGAAATGCAAGAACATTTAGTAAGGCAAATGGCAATCCAATATAAAGCTGAGCCAGTGTTGAATATGCCATGTTGTTTACAGGATTAGGTTTCTGGAGATAAAGTTCACTGAGAATAAGGTATATTATCAGAAAAAGATAAGGGATAAAAATCTGTGAACCGGAGAGATTCATACAAAACCCCAGAAAAGCAAAAAAGAGGTATACACCTCCTAATATATTAATAACTACGTTTGTGCTTACATTCTCATTGCTATTAACGAGATTGCTGAATTCGTGTACAGCAAGTGCTGATATGATAGCAAATAGTATTGCAAAAGATATAGGGCTAATAACGATACAGCACACGAGCACTGCAACTATCAATGCTCCTGTAACTGTACGTTGAATAAAGTTATTTTTTATCATTCTTCAATTAATTCATTGTATTATCTTCTCCGTCTGTTTGTACGGGAAGGTCTGCTTCTGTTTTAGAAGGATTAAGATTTGTTTCAGGTTCTTTCTCTGAAGAAGAATCCTTTTTCGCTGTCTCAGCTTGTTCTTCTGCAGATTTATCTGCTGCCATTATTTCTACAGAACGAGAAGTCCAAGGACGTTTTCCGAAAATACGCTCTACGTCTTCAGCAAAAATAACTTCTTTTTCTATCAATAAATTAGCCAAAGCATTGTGTTGTTCTTTATGTTCTGAAAGAATTCTTTTTGCTCTGTCATACTGACCGTTGATTAAAAGCTTAGCTTCTTCATCAATCATTTCGGCAGTTTTGTCGCTATATGGCTTGTTGAAAGAATATTCCTCGTTATTATAGTAGCAAAGGTTAGGAAGTTTATCACTCATACCCAGATAAGCAATCATTCCATATGCCTGTTTGGTTACACGTTCCAAATCATTCATTGCTCCGGTAGAAATATGACCTACAAATAATTCTTCGGCAGCACGTCCTCCAAGGGTTGCACACATTTCATCCTGCATTTGTTCTTTGGTAGTAATCTGTCTTTCTTCAGGCAGATACCATGCTGCGCCCAATGCTCGTCCGCGAGGAACAATAGTAACTTTAATCAATGGATTAGCATGCTCAAGCAACCATGAAAGACTTGCGTGTCCGGCTTCGTGGAGTGCAATGGTCTTGCGCTCTTCAGTAGTCATGATTTTACTTTTCTTTTCCAAACCACCAATAATTCTGTCAACAGCATCCAGAAAATCTTGCTTGCCTACAAATGTTTTTCCATGACGTGCAGCAATCAATGCAGCTTCGTTGCAGACATTTGCAATATCGGCACCTGAGAAACCTGGTGTTTGACGAGCCAAAAGATCTACATCTACTGTTTCGTCTATTTTAATTGGACGTAAATGAACTCCGAATACTTCTTTTCTTTCATTTAAGTCGGGCAAATCTACATGTATCTGGCGGTCGAAACGTCCTGCACGAAGCAAGGCCTTGTCAAGAATATCCGCACGGTTAGTAGCAGCCAGAATAATAATACCACTGTTTGTTCCAAAACCATCCATTTCGGTAAGTAATTGGTTCAATGTGTTTTCGCGTTCATCATTACCACCCATGCTTGGATTCTTTCCGCGTGCTCGTCCTACTGCGTCAATTTCATCGATGAAAATAATACAAGGAGATTTTTCTTTAGCTTGTTTAAACAAGTCTCTTACACGTGAAGCACCAACACCAACGAACATCTCAACGAAGTCGGAACCCGAAAGAGAGAAGAATGGTACATCAGCTTCGCCGGCTACAGCCTTGGCAAGTAATGTTTTACCAGTTCCCGGAGGGCCTACAAGTAATGCTCCTTTAGGAATCTTTCCTCCTAATTCAGTATATTTTTGCGGGTTTCTAAGGAATTCTACAATTTCTTCAACTTCCTGTTTTGCTTCAGCCAATCCGGCTACATCCTTAAAGGTGACTTTAACTGAACCTCCTTTTTCGAATAGTTGTGCTTTTGATTTTCCAACACTAAACACGTTTGATCCGGAACCGCCTCCGCTACCCATTTTACGCATAAAGAAAAGCCATACCCCGATAAGCAGAACAAAAGGCAATATGTTTAATAAAAAAGCACTTATATAGTCTTTTTTCTCAGCATATTCTTCTTTTCCCTGGAAACGAGCTTCGTCTTTTTCCTTTTCCAGGAATCTGCTTACAGACTCATTGGACGGAACTCTTGATGTAACCACAGGGGAAGTGCCAACTTTTGAGGCATCCTGTTTGAACACATCTTTTATATGTTCTGGTTTAATGTAAAGCTCAACGGTATTATCATTATAGGTAACAACTTTAGAAGCATATCCATTGCGGACATACTGTTGAAACTCACTATAACTGATTGGCTTTGTCATCGAACCTCCCTCACTCGAGAGATATAGCCCGATTAACATCATGGCTATAATTGCATACATCCAGTTAAGACTGAACTTCGGCATGTTCATCTTGTTATTTTGTTTTTTGTTGTTACTCATCTGTTCTAAAATTAGTCAAGATCTGGTATCGCTGTTAATTTAGCATCGGCCCAAAGATGTTCAAGGTTATAATATTCTCGTATTTCTGGCAAGAATATGTGAACCATTACGTCTGAGTAGTCCATTGCAACCCACTCGCAATTATTCAATCCGTCGGTACCTGTTGGCTTTATTTCTATATTCTCTCTAACGTATTCTCTGATTTCGTCTGTGATTGCGCTAACATGACTAGGTGAGTTACCCTGGCATATAACGAAATATTTGCATATTGTATCGCCGATCTTAGTCAGGTCTGCTACTACTATTTTATATCCTTTTTTCTCTTGAATTCCTTCTACTATTTTCTGTACTAATACTTTTGTTTCGCTCATTTATTTTCTATGAAAGATTAATAATAATCTGATTTTAGTTTATCTGTAAAACAATAATTTACAAATATACGCCGTTTTATTGTATCGGCGAAAGTAAAAGTGAAAATCTCTCTTGTTTTTGTGTTTTTTTAGATAAAAACCTTGCAAATTTTTATATCTCTCTGAAATTTTAAACAAAAAAACGGCTAAAGTGTTTCATATTTCTCAAAGAATTCCTATCTTTGCATCGCAATTGAGAAATTGGGCTATGGTGTAATGGTAACACTTCAGTTTCTGGATCTGACTTTTAAGGTTCGAATCCTTATAGCCCAACAAAATAGAGATGCGGTAATAATCAACTGATTATTACCGCATTTTTCATTTTGCTCAGCACGAACGTATTCTACCTGATGCAAGTCCTTAACACGCCCTAATAGAGGACAGTGTCCAGCCAAAGATAATGGTGTTTATGAAGTGGAGGTTGGCGGCAAACATCTGGCCTGACGTACAGAAACATGATACAAAGGCATACGAGTGTGGATTAGTTTGTGAAACAAAACAAAAACCAACAGCTATTCGGAATATCTACTCTTAGGATGCTTTTGGTAACTTCATTCCGGAGTATAACAGAACTCCGGTTTAGCATTTAAAAAACTATTCGATTTATCTTTGAATTCTTGTACAAAAGAATGCATTCTTCTGTACAGAACAATTAATTCTTTTGTACAGAAGAAAGATTTGTTTTGTACAAGGGTTTAAAAACATTATTCCTGAAAAAATAAAAATAACTCTGGAGTTAAAAAGAAGTCTCGTTATACTTTATGATAACTTGAGCTGCAGATTAAAATTGTAATAGGACTATGTAATTTGTTTCATATAGATAATTGTTAGCTCAATAATATACTTTAATGTATTGATTATAAACATAATGCACAATAGGCTTTATTCAAAAAATCGAAAATAAAAGGACGAGTCAGGGTGATGGACTGTTAGATCATTGCTAGATCAAATTTGGTTGATCTAGCACCTCTATTCTCCTTATATATAACGCGTTAAATACCAACTGCTAGATTGCTAGATCAATTTTGCAAAAAAATAAATTTCCTGGAGTAATGTGTTTCGGATTTAAATTATACAGATAGGTTTGTTTATGTCTGGGGAATAAACGTTCAGCATCTTTTTCGCAAAAAAAACTGTAGAATGATATTTTGTGCAAAAAAAAGAGCCTTCGTTAAAAGGCTCTTTCATATTTTATTGTAAGATTGTTAATCTATTTAGTAGACTGATCAATAACTTTGATTTTTTCCAATGTAAGTTCAAGATCTGACTTTAATTTCTCAACTTTTCTATTCAATTCTGTAACCAGACTATTACCTTTCTTTGAAGAAGAAGTAAGGAATCCAAGATTGTTTTCGTAAGTTTTTATTTCGTTCTTCATTGATTCATAAGCACGAACCAATTTTTCGCGTTCACGATAAAGCGTTTGAGCGCCGCCTCTCTCACCTTGTCCGGCAACATTGCTGATATTTGTTTTAAAGTTATTCAGCTTTCTGTTTGCTGCATTTACATTTAAACGATCAAATTGCTTATCAACTAAATCGTGGAATTGCTTATAAAGCTTATCTTTTTCTTTAAAAGGAACATGACCAATTGCGTTCCATTCCTTAATAGTTTCACGAACCAGATTACTTGCTTCGCTAGCTTCAATGCTTTCGTCGAGTGTTGCCAGCTTTTCAATAAGTGCTTTCTTCTTTTGTAAGTTTTCTACCTCAATAGAATGTAGAGAAGAAGTTGCTTTGTTTTTCTGTTCAAAGAAATAATCGCAAGCTTCAATGAAACGTTTCCATATAGGATCTGAATATTTTTTAGAAACAGGACCAATGGTCTTCCATTCTTTCTGAAGTTTAGTGAGAATATCTGAAGTTTCTTTCCAGTCAGTATTATCTTTAAGAGCTTCAACTTTTTCACAAAGCACTTTCTTCTTTTCCAGATTTTCGTTCATTTCTTCTTTAATCTTCTTGAAGAATTCACCTTTCTTTTTAAAGAAGTCGTCACACGCTGCACGGAATCTTTCGAAGATCTTAACGTTCATCTTTTGTGGAGCAAAACCAATAGTTTTCCATTTGTTTTGCAGTGCGATGATTTCCTGAGTCTTCTTTTCCCAAGCAGTGAAAGAGTTTAATTCATTATATTCTGTAGCTTCAACGATTTCGCAAATAACAGTTTTTTCATCCAGGTTTCGTTGTTCAACTTCCTTTAAAGACTCGAAATGTTGTTGATGGCGACGATTTACTTCGGTAGAAGCATTTTTGAATCGTGCCCATATTTCGTCGCGAAGTTCCTTAGCAACAGGACCTGTATCGCGAAATTCCTGATGTAATTTTTGTAATTGGTGAAATGCAGAAACAACATCCGCTTCATTAGCTAGTCTTTCTGCTGCTTCACAAAGTCTTGTTTTAATTTCAAGATTCTTTTTGAAATCGTAATCTCTGAATTCATTGTTAATCTTGATTATATCGTAGAATTTCTCAACGTATACCTGGTAATTCTTCCAAAGTTCGTTAACTTTAGCTTGAGGCACTAATTTAATTACGTTCCACTCTTGCTGAAGTCTCTTAAAATCATTGTATGCTTTGTTTACATCTTCAGGGTAATTGACCAGCTCTTTAAGCTTCTCAATAATACCTAATTTAATCTGTAGATTTTCTTCTTTTTGTTTTTCCAGTTCAGCATTAAATGTGCTTCTCTTTTCTTTGATAGCGGTCATTATTGATTTAAATTCAGCTTCGTAGGTGTCTGCTGCAGGAACAAATGATTCTTCTGTGCCGCCTTCTTCTATAAATTTCTTTTTTGCTGATTCTTGTTCAATCTTGTGGAGTTTGTAGAAATTCTGTTTAAGGGAGTCTAACTCTTGCTTGTGAGTGCTTTCAGCATTTGCAGTAAGTTCCTTTAGTCTTTCAATTACTTCCTGTTTTGACTGCAAGTTTGCAGCCGCCGACATGTTTACTTCTGTAGTTTCCTCTGGAGTTTCTTCGGTAACAACCTCAGAAACCTCGGGAACATTCTTTTCTTCTTCTAATTTCCCTTCTTCTAAAGGTAGATTAGTGTCCTGAGTGTCCATCATTTGTTCAATCGTTTTTAGGTATAGGATTTAGTCCCTTTATTACATTAATTCACAAATTAATAAAATAATTTCTTCATTTTCTAATGTTTGGGCATATTTTTTATTCCAAAACCTTACATTCGTTGAATATAAGATTATTTTTATGATAATAGAACGGTTATACTCATGTAAAGTAACATGCCGATAATGTCGTTTGTGATAGATATAAAAGGACCGGTGGCTATAGCTGGGTCTATTTTTAATTTCTCTAGTGTCATTGGCACTAATGTGCCAAAAATAGATGCAAACATAACTACTGCAAACAAGCTGATTGATACTGAATAAGTAACTGTTGCAGCTCCGCCGAAACGGATAAAGTTATAGATATATACTAATAGTGAAATGATTGTGGCGTTAATTAATGCTACTACAGATTCTTTAGCTACTTGCTTAAAGGTCTTTTCAACATCTAGTGAATTGTTTGCAATGCCTTGTACTACAATAGCAGATGATTGTGTTCCTACATTTCCTCCTGTTCCACCAATTAATGGAATGTAAAGTGCCATCTCGGGATGAGCAGCAAAAGTTTCTCCAAAATTTCCTAATATCATTGAATTTCCAATACCACCTATCATGCCAATAAGTAGCCAGGGAAGTCGGGCTGTTGTTTGCCGGGCAACATTATCATCTGTTTCTACATCCTGAGAAAGACCGGATGCTAATTGATAGTCTCTTTCGGCTTGTTCACGTACTTCGTCCATTACGTCATCAACCGTGATTCGTCCAACTAAACGTCCGATACTATCAACCACAGGAACGGCTACCAGGTCATATTTCTCAATGGTTTGAACAACCTCTTCAATAGATGTATTTACATGAACAGAAATAGGATCTTTCTTCATTACATGCTTAACCTTTGAAACGGATGGACTGGTTATCATCTTTTTAAGAGGGAATACTCCGCGCAGTCGTTCTTCGTCGTCTACTACATATACATAATATATCTCATCCATCTCTTCTGCTTGCAGACGCATCTCCTTCAGACATTCGGGCATACTCCAGTTTTCGTTTACGATAACCATTTCTGTACCCATTAACCCACCGGCAGTATCTTCATCATATTTTAGAAGATCAACAATGTCGCCGGCTTGCTCAATATCTTCAATGTGAGAGATGATTTCCTCCTGTTTCTCCTCATCCATTTCACGGATTAAGTCTACCGCATCATCCGTATCCATGTAGTCAACGAAACGTTTGGCGATAGTTTCGGATGGTAGTATTTCCAGGAATTCTTTCCGCACATCTTCGTCCATTTCAACAAGGACGTCGGCGGCGGTTTCGTTATCTAGTAAAAGATAGACAAAACGAGCTTCTTCAGGACTAAGTTCATTACACAGCTCTGCTATGTCGGCAGGGTGGAGATCGGTGAGAAGCTCCTTAACCTTATCCGAATCTTTCAGCTCTATGAGTTCTTTTATATTTTCGATATATTTTTCATCCATGGCTAGAACTAGTAAAAATGTTTTTTATTCACTAACTCTACTTTTTTGTTC
>Ga0316601_100001062_pt1 | contig 12947 bp, 10 predicted proteins | sample OWC_soil_day5_no_FD_207663 | JGI IMG/M metagenome (GOLD analysis project Ga0316601, IMG submission 207663) | Wetland soil microbial communities from Old Woman Creek delta, Ohio, United States - OWC_soil_day5_noCT | ecosystem: Environmental > Terrestrial > Soil > Wetlands | place: USA: Ohio...
CCACGACCTTGCGGAGCATCGGATCGGCCGCTTCGCCAACGAGCAGGCCCTTGATCTCGCGCGCCAGGAAGATCGCGACGCCCACAAGGATGACGCCGATCGCGAGCGAGCCGGCGGCATCCCACCGACCATCGTTGGTCTGCTTGGCGACGAAGATCGCGATCATCGCGAACACGAGGCCGAGGACGGCGGCGCTGTTCTCGCCGAACACGACGATCAGATCGGAGTCCTTGCTCTCCTTGAGGTAGCGAAAGAACGGCGTGGTCCCGCGTCGCTCGTTCATCGCCTTGATGTTGCCGAGCGTCGACCAGCCCTCGAGCGCGATCGAGACCGCGAGGATGATGAGCGCGATCTTGATGTCGCCGACCTCCTCCGGGTGCTGCATCTTGTGGACGCCCTCGTAGATCGAGAACATGCCGCCGCCCGTGAACAGCAGCAGCGCGACGATGAACGAGTAGAAGTACATGTTGCGGCCGTAGCCGAACGGGTGTCTCTCGTCGGGCGGTCGCTTGCTCTGGTTGATCCCGACGAGCAGCAGGATCTGATTTCCGCAATCGGCGAACGAGTGGAGCGTCTCGGCGAGCATCGCGCCCGAGCCCGTGATCACCGCCGCGATCCCCTTCGACGTCGCGATCAGCGTGTTGACGATGAGGGACTTGATGACCTCCCTGCTCGAGCCCGCCATTACTTGATCGCCTTCGACAGCGCCTTGAACTCGTCGCTTCCGGCGCGTCCGAGCAGGTCGAACACGCACACCTCGGTCGACGTCGGGATCGCCCCCGCGCGCTCGACGAGCTGGACGCCCACCCGCCAGTTCGCCTTGGTCCGGCTGCAGACCGCGTCGGTCGCCACGTGGACCGCCCAGCCCCTCGCCGCGAGGTCGCGCGCGGTCTGGTAGACGCAGACGTGCGCCTCCATCCCGCACACGATCCACTGATCGCGGCCGAGCTTCGGCACGAGGGCGGCGAACTCGGGGGTGGCCGCGGCGGAGAACTCGAGCTTGTCGAACCGATGCGGTGAGGGCCCTGACCCCGAAGGGAAATGGAGCGCGAGCGCGTCCTCGATCGGCTGGACGGTCGCCCCGAGCCCGCGCGGGTACTGCTGGCTGACCACGACCGGCACGCCGAGCCGGCTCGCCGCCTCGATCAGGATCGCGGTGTTCCGGATCACCCGCGTCACGACCTCGTCGGGCATCGCCGGCACGAGCCGCTCCTGGATATCGACGACGAGCAGGGCCGCTCGTGCGCGAGACAGGTTGGTCTGCGGCGCGATCACGGCGCAGCACCGAGCGTGGCGAGCGCGTCGATCAGGCGCTGACGCTTGCCCTGCTCCTCGACGAGCCGGGCTCGGTTCTCGACCACCACCTCTTCCGCCGCCTTCGCGATGAAGTCGGGGTTGCCGAGCTTCTTCTCGATCGTGGCGATCTCCTTCTCGGTCTTGCCGATGTCCTTGGCGATCCGCGTCTTCTCCGCGTTGACATCGATCAGGCCTCCGAGCGGCATCACGATCTCCACGTCGGCGCCGACCAGCGCCTTCGCCGCGCCCGTTGCGCCATGACCGCCGGTGACGAGCTTGGCGGTGATCTTGCCCGCGCGTTCCATGATCGACAGGTGCTTCTCGATGATGGCGCGCTTGGCCTCGCTCGCGACGTGGAGCTCGACACCGATCGGTTGCGCAGGTGGCACCCCGTAGGTCGCGCGCAGCATGCGGCACTGGACGACGATGTCCTGGGCCAGCTGCATCTCGGCCTCGGCGGCCGGGTCGACCAGCGCGGCGTCGGAGCGCGGGAACACGGTGATCATCAGCGAGCCAGGGAGCTGCGGCGGCTTGGGTAGCTTCTGCCAGATCTCCTCGGTCACGTACGGCGCGAATGGATGGAGCAGCCGCATCGTCGTCTCGAGCGTCGTCGCGAGCACGCCCTGCACCACGTGGCGGCGCGTCGCCTTGACCGGATCCTGGTCGCCCGGAGAGGTGATCGATGGGCCCATGTGGAGGTGCGGCTTCGCCAGCTCGATGTACCAGTCGCACAGCTCGTCATAGATGAAGTGCCAGAGGGCGTTCGCGGCGTCGCTGAACCGGAACTGCTCGAGCGCCTCGTGGACGCTCCCCGCGACCGCCTGGAGGCGCGACAGGATCCAGCGCTCCGGCATCGCGAGCGACGCCCGTCCGGTCGGGCTTCCGAGCTGCGACTCGAAGCGCTCCGGGTCGTAACCATCGAGGTTCATCAGCGCGAACCGCGAGGCGTTCCACAGCTTGTTGATGAAGTTACGATAGGTCTCGACCCGATCGACCGACAGCCGGATGCGTCCTGTCGTGTTGAGCGCCGCGAGCGCGAACCGGAGCGCGTCGGCGCCCATCGGCTGGATGCCCTTGCTGAAGTTCTTCTTGATGGCCTTGACCGCGGACTCCGGCGCATTGTCGGCGTCCGCCCGCTTGAGCATGGACTCGAGGGTCGCGCCATAGACCACGTCGAGGGGATCGATGACGTTGCCCTTCGTCTTCGACATCTTGTCGCCGTTCTCGTCCGTCACGATCGCGGTCAGGTAGACCGTGCGGAACGGGACCTTCCCCATGAAGTGGAGGCCCATCATCATCATCCGGGCGACCCAGAAGAAGATGATGTCCGGACCGGTGACGAGCACGTTGTTCGGGTAGAACGTGCCGAGCTCGCGGGTCTTCTCCGGCCAGCCCAGCGTCGAGAACGGCCACAGCCCCGACGAGAACCACGTGTCGAGGATGTCGGGATCCTGCTCGAGCTGGGCATTGCCGCAGCTGCCGCACTGCTTCGGGGTCTCGCGCGCGACCATGATCGTGCCGCACGACTTCTCGCCGCGGCAGTGCCACGCCGGGATCCGATGGCCCCACCACAGCTGCCTTGAGATGCACCAGTCCTGGATGTTGGTCATCCAGTGCATGAACGTCTTGGTGTGGAGCTCGGGCACGAACTTCGTCTTGCCCTGCTCGACCGCGGCCACGGCCTTCTCGGCGAGCGGCGCGGCCTTGACCCACCACTGCTCCATCAGCATCGGCTCGATCACCGCGTTCGAGCGCTGGCTGCGCGCGCGGGGGACCTTGTAGTCCTTCACGACGCCCAGGAATCCGCCGGCCTCGAGGTCGGCGACCACCGCCTTGCGAGCCTCGTCGACCGTCATCCCGACGTAGTTCGCCGGCGCCGGCGCGCACATCCGCGCCTTGCGATCGATCACCTCGAGGATCGGCAAGTTGGCGATCTGGCTCACCGCGTAGTCGTTGGGGTCGTGCGCGGGGGTCACCTTCACCGCACCGCTACCGAACTCGGGATCGGGCCATGGCTTGCCATCGCGGACCAGCTCGATCGGCACGATCGGGATCCGGCGGCCCGTCAGCGGCAGCTCGACCTCCTTGCCGTGGAGGTGCTTGTAGCGCTCGTCGCTCGGATGCACCGCGACCGCGGTGTCGCCGAGCATCGTCTCGGGTCGTGTCGTCGCGACGATGATCTCGCCGCCGCCGACCACGGGATACTTGATCTCCCACAGCGAGCCGTTCTCCTCGACGGTATCGACCTCGAGGTCCGACACCACGGTCTCGCTCACGGGATCCCAGTTGATCATCCGCTTCGCGCGGAAGATCAGGCCTTCCTCATAGAGCCGCACGAAGGCCTCGACCACCGCGCGGTTGGACTTGTCGTCCATCGTGAACCGCTCGCGCGGCCAGTCGAGCGAGAAGCCCATCAGCTTCTCTTGCTCGCTGATCCGGCTGCCGCTCTTCTCCTTCCACGCCCACGCGCGGTCCAGGAACTCCTCGCGGCCGAGCTCGAACCGGGTCTTGCCTTCGCGGCGCTTGAGGTCGCGCTCCAGGAGCACGTGCACGGCGATCGACGCGTGATCGGTGCCCGGCATCCACATCGCGTTGAAGCTCTGCATCCGCTTCCAGCGGATCAGGATGTCCTGCAGCGTGGACCCCAGCGCATGCCCCATGTGGAGCGAGCCGGTGACGTTGGGCGGCGGCAGCGTGATCGAGTACGGAACGGTCGGGCTCGCCTCGTTGGCGTGGAAGAACCCGTTCTCGACCCAGAACCGGAGCCATCGCGGCTCCACCTCGGAGGGATCGTACTGCTTGGAAAGCGCCGTCGACGTTGTCACGTCGCGGACGCTAGCACGGCCGGCGCAGCCGGGAGGACCACTCGAGCGGTTCAGCTCCGGCGTGCGGTCAGGTCGTTCAGGTTCTCGCGAATGATCTGTTCGGCGAGCTCCGGAACCACTTCCCAGACGATGCGCTCGACGACCTCGGTCGAGAGCTTGAGCAGCGCGAGCAGCTCGGGGCTTCCGGGCTCGAGTCCCGTCGCCTCCGCCAGGCGAGCGGCCATCTTGGCGAGCGTGCGCTCCACGAGCGCCGAGCGCTTGGTCGGCGTACCACTGATCATCGGGGCTCGATTCGTGTGGGTCGATGCGAGCGCGGGCGAAGCGACCGCGACGCTGGATGGTGCGGGAGGTGCTGGCGCTCGCATCGTCGCGGGCGTCGGGCCGGGCGTGGTGACTGCGGGGGCAGGCGCGGCGATCGGCGGGACCGCCATCGCGCTGGCTTTGGCCGGTCCAACGGCCGGAGCGACGCCGGCCGGCAGCTTGATCGTGGGCATGCCCATGATCGTGGCCGAGCGTGGGGCCATCGCCGCCGAGGGGGCGGGTTTGGGAGCGTTGAGCGGCTGCGACGGCGCACCCGACACCGACGCCGGGACCGTGGCCGCGGTCGCGGCCGCGCCCTGGCCGGGCTTCGCGACCCCACTGGCCTCTGCCTTGGTGACCACCTCGGTGACCTTCTCGAGCATGGTCTGCGTGTCCCACGGCTTCGGGAGGTTCGCATCAGCGCCGACCTGGACACCCTTGGTGTTGTCGTACGGAGCGCCGTTGCCGACGAGGATCACCACCGGGACCTCGGACGTGGCGTCATTCGACTTGATCGCCATGCAGAGGTCATAGCCGGACTTGCCGCCCGGCATCATCGAGTCCGCGAGCACGACGGCAGGCTTCTGGGACTTCGTCTTCTCGAGACCCTCGTCGTACGTCCGGGCGCCGACGTACGTGAACGCGGTGCCGCGAAACGTGATGTCGGCGACCTGTTGCATGGTCGCGCTGTCATCGACGCACAGAACAATCTTGGTCACTTGTTGCGTCCCCTCTCGTGTCTCGTGGCCGTTCGTCGCATCTACTTTGGTAACACGGTGCCAGACGGAGGGCAATTCAACTGCCGAGAATCCGAAGGGCTTTCGGGGATGCACGGCCGATCGGTGCGAGACCGTGTGCTAGCGTGCTCGCGCTCATGCCGACGCACTACACGCCGATCCATCTCGCGGCAGCAGAAGCGGTCGCAGCACACGCCGGCGTCGCCCCGACCGAGCTCAAGGTCGACGCTCCGCCGCGCCCTGAGCTGGGCGACCTCTCCGTGGGCTGCTTCGCGATCGCCAAAGCCCGAGGCCAGAGCCCTGCGCAGGTCGCGGAAGCGATCGCGTCCGCGTTCCGGCCCACCGCGCTGCTCGCGAGCGCGACGGCGGCCGGCCCGTTCGTCAACTTCCGCGCGAATCGCGCCGCCACGCTGCGCTGGACCGTCGATGCGGCGCTGACCGGACAGCTCATCCCCCGCAACCTCGGCAGAGGCCAGACGATCTGCATCGACTACTCGTCGCCGAACATCTCCAAGCACCTCGCGTATCACCACATCCGCGGCACCACGATCGGCCACGCGCTCGACCAGATCTTTCGCGCGCTCGGGTACCGCGTCGTCGGCATCAACTTCCTCGGGGACTGGGGCACCACGCACGGCATGTTGCTCGCGGCGTGGAACATGTGGGGACCTGTCGAACCGCTCGACGTCACCGTCCTCAACGATCTCTACGTGAAGTTTCGCGCCGCCGCGAAGGACAATCCCTCGCTCGAGCAGGATGGCCGCACGTGGTTCAAGCGGCTCGAGGACGGCGATCCCGAGGCGCGCGCGCTGTGGCAGCGATTCCGCGACGTGTCGTGGGCAGAGTTCGCGGCGGTCTACGACATCCTCGGGATCAAGTTCGACGAGGTGCGCGGCGAGAGCGCCTACGAGCCCGACATGCCGCGCGTGATGCAGGAGCTCGTCGACAAGGGGCTCGTCACCGAGAGCGAGGGCGCGCAGGTCGTCGTGCTTGAGGGCGAGAAGACCCCGATCCTGCTCAAGAAGGGCGACGGCACCACGCTCTACGCGACCCGCGACGTGGCCGCCGCCGAGTACCGCTGGGACACGTTCCAGTTCACGCGCTCGCTCTACGTCGTCGGGCGCGAGCAGGCACTACATTTTCGCCAGCTGTTCAAGTTGCTCGACAAGGCCGGCTACGCGTGGTCTTCACGCTGCGAGCACATCCCGTACGGGCACGTCCGGATCGGTGGCAAGAAGACCGCCACCCGACTCGGCAACGTGGTGTTGATGCGCAACGTGTTCGACATCATGCAGGACGAGGTACGGCCACGGATCGCCGAGGCGAACCCGACGATGTCGGCCGAGGACATCGACCGCACCGCCCGCGAGGTCGGGATCGGCGCCGTCGTGTTCGCGAACCTCGCCTCGCAACGCGAGAAGGACGTCGACTTCGATCTCGAGCGGATCACGTCGACCAGCGGCGACTCCGGGCCATACCTCCAGTACAGCCACGCGCGCTGCGCGTCGATCGCGCGCAAGGCCGGCGAGCGCATCACGTCGATCGAGGGCGTGGACTTCGAACGGCTGACGCAGGACTCCGAGTGGAGCATCGCGAAGCGCCTGCTCGAGTTGCCGGACGTGGTCGTTCGCGCGGCGGACAGCGCGGAACCCCACACCATCGCGCATTACCTGCTCGAGGTGGCGAGCGACTTCTCGCGCTGGTACACCGCGGGGAACAGCGATCCTTCGCTGCGCGTCCTGTGCGACGACCCGGCGACCCGGCGAGCTCGGCTCGCGCTGGCCGCCGCGGTCCAGGCGACGCTCTCGACCGGCCTCGGACTGCTCGGGATCACCGCCCCGCAGCAGATGTAGTCAGCGCGACGCGTCCCACTCACGGCGCAGGTCACGCGACCGCGCGGCGAGCTCGGCACGGCGCGCGAGCCGAGCCGGATCGACGGCGGGACGCGCCCGCGGCGCATCGAGGGCCGCGATCTCGCGGGCGAGCGCCGCGTCCGCAGCGCTCGCCGCGGCGTGGAACGCATCGCCGACGGCCGAGAGCTCGGCGTGCAGCGCGATCATTTCCGGGTGTTTGGGGCCAAGGATCGGCGTCGCGAGATCGACCCGGAGCATGGCCTCGTCGACCAGCAGCGCCGCGACCCGGACCTCGGCGGGCGCGTCGCTCGGAACGATGGCGTCAGCGACCCCGTGTCCGAGTGCGGCCTGCAGCGCTCGTCGGCTCGCCTGGCGGAGCTTCGCCGCGGTCGAAGGTCTCGTCAGCTTGCCGAGCTCGTCTCGCCAGGCCGTGGCCTCGGCGAGCTCGATCTCGCGCTGCCGATCGAAGCGCGCGCGCAGCGCGTCGATCACGTGCTTCTGCTCGATGCGGTCGAGATGCCGCGGGCCGAGGTCCTTCGCGAGCCGCGCGTCTTCGGCGAGGGCTCCGGCGTAGTCGTTCGCGATCCGCACGAGCAGCGGCGGAGTGTCGGCCGCCAGGGTCTCCGGCGTGATCCGCTGGAGCGCCTGGATGCGTGCGGTGGCGAGCGCGATCGCCGCGTCACGCGACGGTGGCGCGACGATCGCGCTCGCCGCGAGCTCCTCGTCGATCGCGTCGAGCTCGCGATCGACCACCTCGAGCTCTTTCAGCACGACCTCGCGATGGGGCGCGCGCGGATCGCCGGGTGACGTCTCGGGCTGGCCTGCGGCCGCGGCCGGGCGGCCCGCCGGGCTGCCAGGGGGCTCGCTGATCGGCCGGGGGGACGGGTGACTCCCGGCGCACGCGGCCAGGAAGACTCCGAGCGCCACCAGGGTGCGACTCATGAAGTCGAACCTAACCTACTTTCGATCGCGACGCCGGATCTGCTCGAGCAGCGCTGCCGAGTCGTCGAGCGCGCGGCGCAGCCTGTCCCTCAGGGCCGGGTCGCCCGCGATGTCGTCGAAGAACCGATCGCGACGCGCGATCGATCGCAGCAGCGACGCGACGTTCTCGGCGTACACGACGTGGCGCTGCGGGTATGGCAGCTCGGGATCCGGGGGCGGCGCGCCCTGCCCGACGACGACCTGGCGCGCGATCTGGGCTGCCGGACTCGCGAGCGCGACCGCGGCGGGGTGGGTGCCCTTGGCGCGGTTCGGCACGATGCGCGGGGTTTCGGAGAATCCCGGCGGTCGCGGCGCCGGAAAGCTCGCGGGCGGGGAAAAGCTCGCGGCCGCGAGCGCGTCGGGGCCGGGCCGAGCCCAAGGGTTCCGCTCGACCTCGCCATCGACGCCGACCCCGGCGATCGCGCCGGGGTCAGTCTCGGGCACCGCGGAGATGATCGTGCTCGACGTCATCGTCGCGACCTCGAGCTCGTGGCCCGGCCACTCGGAGACCGGGACCTCGAACATCGAGCGCCCGCCGACTCGCGGATCGCTGTCGCGCACGATCACGTGCTCGCGATCGGTGCCCGGCAGGCCGCGCACGATGGCGTACTTGCGGCCACGCAACTCGTGGAACCCGACGATGTAGACGCTCGACTGGGTGTGCACGCGATAGACCACGCTCGCGCGCGCACGCAGGTCACCAAACATCGTGTGTTGGCTCACCTCTCCAGCATACCTCCCCTGCCTAGATCTTGCCGAGCGAACGCGGTGGTGCGCGGCGCTTGCCGGCCACCACGATCACGATCAGGGTGAGGACATACGGCAGGAGCGGTGCCAGCTCGCGCGGGAAGCCCGATCCGGTGACCTGGAGCTGGATGTTGATCGCCTCGGCCACGGCGACCCCGACGCAAGCGAGCGCCGCCCACGCGGGCCGCCAGCCCGACAGGATCACCATCGCGATCGCGATGTAGCCGCGCCCGCTCGACATGTCGGCGGAGAACCCACCCACCGCGAGCGAGAGCTGTGCCCCGCCGGCACCGGCGAGCGCACCACCGACGAGGCCCGCGGCGGCCCGCGCCCACGACGGCGAGACCCCGACCGCGACGAGGGCCTCCGGACGATCGCCGGCCGCGCGCAGGCGCAACCCCCACCGCGTGCGCGCCATCGCGAGCGGCACGAGCACGGCGGCGGCGACCGCGATCCAGACGAGCGGGTTCGCGAGCACCGCATCCTCGAACGATGGTGCGGGCGGCGAGTTGGCTCCTTCGCCGTACAGCAGCTGCAGCAGGAACCTGGTGCCGCCGAGCGCGAGCAGGTTGAGCGTCACGCCGACGATCACCTGATTGGCACCGAGCCGCAGCGAACAGAACAGCTGCAGCGCGGCCACGAGCATGCCGGCCGCCATGCCGCCGAGCACGCCGAGGTACGCGCTTCCGGTCCAGTGGCCAAGCGCCGCCGCCACGAACGCCCCGAACAGCAGCTTCGCCTCGAGGGCGAGATCCACCACCCCCGCGCGCTCGGTGATCGAGCCGCCGAGCGCCGCGAGCGTGTACGGCACGGCGATGCGCACGACCTGACCCGCAAACGCGATCGAGAACACGCCGGCGGCGAGCGCGGGCTGCCAGATCCACAGCACGATCCCCGATGCGACCGCGGCACCGATCGCGACCGCGAGCCTCCACGGTCGACTCACGCGGCCCCCAGCGAGCGACGGCGCGCGACCCACGGCCCGGCCGCGACGACCGCGAGCACCACCACGCCCAGGAGCATCTCGGTCAGCTCCTTGGGGACGAGGTCGGCGACCGCGAGCCCGCCGGCCGACAGGAACCCGAGCAGCAGCGCCGCGATCGCGATCCCGATCGGATGCGTGCGCCCGAGCATCGCCGCCGCGATGCCGAGCAGGCCGGTGCCCCGCCCGAGGCCCTCCTCGAACGCATGCTTGTGACCGAGCACGAAGTTCGCCGCGGCGAGGCCGGCCAGCGCCCCGGACCCGGCCATCACGATCGTCTGCACGCGCTCGACCGCGATTCCGACGCTGCGTGCCGCGTCGGGGTCCTGGCCGACCGCGCGCCACGCCCTGCCCCACGTCGTGCGTTCGCGCAGCCACCACGTAGCCCCCACCGCGAGCAGCGCGATGCCGAGCGCGGCGTTCGCCGAGCTCCCGGCGAGGCCGAGCTCCGGCAGCTCGGCACCGCTCGCGATCGCAGCACCGCGCGTCGTGCCGCCCTGGAACAGCACCTCGTTGCCGAGCCACAGCGCGATCCCCGCGACGATCGCGTTCAGCATCATCGACGTGATCACCTCGTGCGCACCGCGCGTCGCGCGCAGCCCGCCGATCAACGCACCGACCAGCGCACCGGCGAGGGCCGCCGCGAGCAGACAGATCGGAAGCGCGACGATCGCGGGCGTTCCGCTCGGAAGCGCAGCACCGACGCTCGAGCACGCGAGCACGCCGGCGGTGAGCTGGCCCTCGGCGCCGATGTTGAACAGCCCCGCGTCGAGCGCGACCGACACCGCGAGCCCGCACAGGATCAACCCCGTTGCCTTGTAGAGCACCTGGCCGAGCAGGTACGGATCGCTCGCGGTGCGCTCGAGCATCGTCCACCACACGTGGCCAGGGGAGGCGCCCACCACGAGCATGAGCAGGCTCCCGATCGCCAGCGATGCGAGCACCGCGATCACGGCCGCCTGGAGCTCGCTGCGCAGGTCACCGGTGGGCCTCTGGATGACGACGATCAATCCATGCAACTTCGAACAGCTGCGCGCGTTTGTCGAGGGCTACAATGCCGCGATGCCCGGTCCGATCGCGCTGCTCGTGCTGACGCTGCTCGTGGCATGTCACGGCAAGCCCCCCGACGACGGCGTCTGTCGCTGTACCCCCAACAACGTGTCGACGACGAAGTCCCGGCTCGAGACCAAGCCGATGGATGGCGAGGCGCTGCTCGGGGCGCTGCGCCGGCACGCCACCGACGTTCGGCTCGGCAAGAATCCGCGCGCGATCAAGATGGCCGACGACGAGCTTCGGTTCGCGGTCGCGAGCTTCTGCCAGCCGTGTGGAACCTGGGTCAAGGACACGATGCGGATCGAGGAGATGTTCCCGCTCGATCGGCTCGATGACGCTGCGCAGGGGACCTGTCTGGGGCTGGTGCTGCGCGACGGGACGACCGTGTACGGCGACGCGCGCCCGCGCGCCTGTCGCTGAGCTCGGGAGGCTAGGCGGCGGTCGCGCCGGTCATCATCCGGCCGAGCGCATCCCGCGCGCCGACGTCACGGAGGGCCTCGCCCGCAAGCTCGCCGACGATCCGGCCGCGCAGCAGCACGACGATCCGGTGACAGAGCGCGAGCAGCTCATCGAGGTCGGCGGAGATGATGAGCACGCCGGCACCCGCGCTCGCAGTCGCGCACAACACATCGTGGATGCGCGCGACGGCACCGAGGTCGACACCGCGGGTGGGCTGCGCGGCGATCACGGCCTTGAGCCTCGCCCGTGACAGCTCGCGCGCCACGAGGACCTTCTGCTGGTTGCCGCCCGAGAGCACACGCACCTCGGCCTCGGGATCCGGCGGACGGATGTCGAGCTCGGCGATCCGGGCCTCCGCATGTCGCCGCATCGCGCCGCGATCGAGCCGCCAGCGGCCGGTGATCTCGGGACGACCGATCGCGAGGTTGTCGGCGATGCTGGCCTCGTCCAGGAGCCCACCATGGTGGCGATCCTCGGGGATGTGCGCGAGCCCCGCGGCGAGCCGATGCGCCGGCGTGGCACGACCGACGTCGACCCCGGCGATCCGGACCCGGCCATTGCTCCGGACGAGCCCGGCGATCGCGAGGGCGAGCTCGCGCTGGCCGTTGCCGTCGACACCGGCCACCCCGACGAGCTCGCCCCGCCGTACCGAGAGCGTCACGTTCGCGAGCCCGCGGCCGACGCCGAGCTCGGTCACCCCCAGTGCCTCGGCTGCATCTGGTGGCGGAGGCTCGAGCTTGCCCGCGACCGCCAGCTCGGCGCCGATCATCGCCTTGGCGATCCCCGCGATCTCGAGCGGCTTGCCGAACGTCGCGACGGTCTTGCCGGCGCGCAGCACCGTCACCTCGTCGGCGACCGCGCGGACCTCGTCGAGCTTGTGCGTGACGAGGACGATCGTCCGGCCTTCGGTGGCGAGCGTGCGCAGCGTGGAGAGGAGCCCGTCGACCTCGATCGGCGCCAGCACCGCGGTCGGCTCGTCGAGGATCAGCAGCTTGGCCCCGTGATACAGCGCCGCCACGATCTCCGCGCGTTGCGCCGCGCCGAGCGAGAGGGCCTCGCAGCGCGCGCGGGGATCGACCGGTAACCCGATCCGGGTACCGAGCGCGGCCAGCGCGGCGGCGGTCGCCTCGAGATCGAGCAGCGGGCCTCGCCTCGGCTCGACGCCGAGCACCGCATTCTCGACCACGCTCAGCGTCCCCGCCGACGAGCCATGCTGCTGCACGATCCCGATCCCGGCCGCGCGCGCCGCGATCCGGTCCCACCGAGCCAGCCCGATCGCCTGGCCGGCGATCGCGAGCGTGCCGGCGTCCGCGCGCACCACCCCCGCCACGATCTTCACGAGCGTGCTCTTGCCGGCGCCGTTCTCGCCGACGAGCGCGTGCACCGTGCCCGGGCGGACGACGAGCCGCGCCCCACCGAGGACCTCGCGCCCGCCGTAGCGCTTCGTCAGCTCGGTCTCGATCACCGGTCGGGCACCTGGATCTTGCCGGCGATGATCTCGGCCCCGAGCTTCTTGACCTTGGTGACCACCTCGAGCGGCAACAGCAAGCGGTTGCGCTCGTCGGCCACGAACGCGACGCCATCCTCCGCGAGCCCGAGCTCGTGCAGGCCACCTTGGAACTTGCCGGCGATCAGATCCTTGATCGTGTCGAACACCGCCACGTCGACGCGCTTGACCATGCTGGTCACCACGCAGCACGGCGCGTTGTCGAAC
>Ga0316601_100001065_pt1 | contig 12936 bp, 11 predicted proteins | sample OWC_soil_day5_no_FD_207663 | JGI IMG/M metagenome (GOLD analysis project Ga0316601, IMG submission 207663) | Wetland soil microbial communities from Old Woman Creek delta, Ohio, United States - OWC_soil_day5_noCT | ecosystem: Environmental > Terrestrial > Soil > Wetlands | place: USA: Ohio...
CTCGCGCTGACCTGGGAGAAGGGGCTGCTCGTCCTCGAGGACATCCTGCGGCCGCCGCACAAGGTGCCCGAGGGGACGCGCGCCCTCGACCTGCTCCGCGAGCTGCAGCGCCGGCGCACGCAGATGGCCGTCGTGGTCGACGAGAACGGCGGGCTGTCGGGCCTGGTCACGACCGAGGACCTGATCGAGGAGCTGGTCGGCGACATCATGAGCGAGGACGATGTCCCCGAGCAGTTCTTCACCCGCGAGCCCTCGGGGACCATCCTCGTGCAGGGCTGGGCGTCGGTCCGCAAGGTCAACCGCGACCTCCACCTCGACCTGCCGGTCGGCAAGGATCGCACGACGATCGCGGGGCTGTGCATGTCCCTGGCCCAGGCGATTCCCCAGGCCGGCGAGCGGCTGACCACGGACAACGGGACGGTCCTCGAGGTCATCGAGGCATCGCCCCGCCGGGTCCGGCGCGTGCGGGTCCACCCCGTCGCGATGGGCGACGAGGACGGGACCTCCGAAGATGGCTCCGCCGAGGATGAATAATCCTTTCCGGCGCCTCGGTTGATACGTCCTCTCGATCCCCCACCTTCCTTGATCGTGTACGATCAGCTCGATGACGGTCATCGCGCGCGACCAGGTCGCGTCCGACCATCTCGTCTATGCCTGGCCGTTTCCGATCGGTCCGGAATGCGAGGTGTCTTGCTCGGACGACGAGCAGGTCGTGATGTGCCCGGCGTGGATGGTCGGCGATCGCCTCGGCCCCGGCCGGCACCGCTGGCGGACCCCCGATCCGACCCGCCCGGTCGGCGCCTTCTTCGTGCTGACCTCGCCGGTCGAGGTCTCGTTCGACATGGTGACGAGCTTCCTGATCCCGACGACCGGGCAGCCTGTCCGGCTGCGCGCGAGCGGGTCGGTCCAGGTCCGCTGCGCGGATCCGGGGCTGTTGATCGCGCAGTTCGTCGGGCTCCCGTTCGACTCGGTGAACGAGGGCGTGACGCGCAGCGTGTCGCGCAGCCTCGAGCGCATGCTCGCGCGGCTGCTCACGCGCCGGGTCGTGATGTCGCAGAGCCCGGTCGCCGTGACCGACCCCGGGATGCTGCCGGGCATCATCGAGGAGCTGATCGCCTATAACCCGACCGCGGGTGCGGTGTTCGGGGTCGAGCTGATCCGGATGGGGCACCTGGTGATCGCGGCCGACGACGGCTCGGCACCGTACCTCCACCTGCCGGTGCACAACGTCGACTGGTCGGGCGGCGTCCAGCGGGTCCCGCTGGAGCACGCCAACGGAAACGGCCACGCCCACGTCGGCCACGCGCCCGCCTCCGAGGCGCCGACGCCGCCACGCCAGTACCCACGCGCGAAGACGCCCCCGCTCGACACGATCCGGGGCATGCCCGCGGTGATGCCCGAGCCGCCGATGGTGTCCGCGAAGGGCAGCGTGCCTCCGGTCGACAGCGTCGAGCGCACGACGGATCGCGGCCCGGGCGTCACGTCCGGGGAGATCACGCCGAAGCGCGTGCCGCTGCCGCCGCCACCGAGCGCGGTGGCGGGCGAGATCGGCGCGCGCGCGACGGCGACGACGGCGCCACCGCCCCAGTCCGCGACATCGGGCGAGATCACCCCGCGCGCGAAGCAGCCGACGATGCCCGGCATCCCGGCCGCGCCCGCAGCTCCGGCGGTTCCGCCGCGCCGCGCGCACGCGATCGAGGTCCCGCAGTCGGTCGACGAGATCACCCATCCGGGCGTCGATCAGAAGGTGCTGACGCCGGTGCCGGGCACGCTGCTCGCGCCGCCCGTGCCCGCGCCGGTCGCGCCCGCGCCGGCCGCGCCCGAGGCGCGCGGCTCGATCATGGGGATCGGGACGGCCGCGATCGGTGGCAGCTCCGCGCACGGCGAGATCCCGACCAAGGTCGCGCCCGGGGGCCGGGTGCTCGTGCCCGGGCCCAACGGCCTGATGCAATCGGCGACGGTCCGGCAGCTGCTCTCGGGCTACTACGAGCTCGAGGTCGGCCACTCGGGCGAGACGATCTGGGTGCCGATCAACGGCGTCGTCCCCGAGTGACGCCGACGCGCGTGCTCAGAAGTCCGTGAGCCCGAGCTGGAAGTAGACCGCGGGACTCTTGCCCTCGATGCCGTACGCGACGTCGAGGCCGAGCAGCGGCAGCACGATCGCCTTGACGTAGATCCGGACGCCCGCGCCGACGTCATTGCGCCACCACCCGATCCCGTCCTCGTGCCCCGGCAAGTAGTCGCGGGCGGGGCGGTCCGTCGGGAAGTGGATGCCCGAGTACCCGGTATCCCAGAACCCGATCGCGCGGAACGCGAGGAACCGCCACTTCGTGATCGGCACCGAGTACTCGACGCGGAACAGCGTGCGGACGTCGCCGCGAAACCGGTCGACCGCGTAGCCGCGTAGATCGGTGACGCCACCGAGGGTGATCTCCTCGTGGAACGGGAGCTGGCGGCCGACGTGGCCGATCGCGCGCAGCTCGAGCTGGTGCTCGTCGAGGATCCGCCAGCTGTAGTACGCGCGCAGCAGCGCGACGCTGTAGTCGTAGTCGTCGAGGCCGGGGATCGTCGTGTCGAGCAGGAGCTGGACGTACGGCCCCCAGCGCACGCCGTAGCGGTAGTGGCGAGCGTCGATCGTCAGCCGCCCCTGCGCGCTGACATCCCAGCCGTCGGCCTCGGGGGCGGGCAGGGGCGTGCCGTCCGGTGCGTGCGGCTCGGTGAACCGGAGCTTTCCCGCACGCAGGCGGAGATCCGCGATCATCCACCACGCGATCCGCCCACCGACGAGCGCGCCGCCGCCGAGGTAGGTCGTCGTCGTCTCGCGGACGATGTCGTCGTCGGTCGGATCATCGGTCGGGTTCGCGTACTCGCTCGCGATCCGGCGATAGACGTAGACGTCGAACCGATACGTGAACGGCGTGCCCTGCACCGACGGATCGAGGTACGTGCCGAAGAACTGCGACTCGCGATCGCCGATCTGACCGTAGAGCAGGAGCTTCTGGTTCTGGCCGCGGAGGTTGTTCTCGGCGAAGCCGATGCCGAACGAGCGCCTGCCCGGCAACAGGAACACCGCCGGCGCGATGATCCACGAGTGCTTGTCCTTGACCGTGGCGACGACCAGCACGCCCCCGGGCGCGTCCTCGAGCGAGACCGCGACGGTCTCGAACAGCTCGCTCGACAGGAACGCCTGCTGGATCCGCGGCAGGTCCGCGGGCCCGACGAGCTCGCCGAGATCGACGTGCGAGAGGTATTGCGCGGTGCGCTCGGTCGTCTTGGTCCGTCCGCGCATGCGGAAGCCGACGACCGGCTTCGCGTCGGAGATGGCGGTCGCCGTGGTGGGATCCGCCGACGCCACTGGCACCGCCCCGTGGAAGACGACGATCGCGACGACCGCGAGTACAACCGCAGCGCGCAAGTGGAGAGCTACTTCTTCTTCTTGCTGGGGAGGATGCCCATCAGCTTCGCGATGATGCCGAGCATGATCTCGTCGGCGCCGCCGCCGATCGAGAGCAGGCGGGTATCGCGATACGCGCGGGCCACGGGGTTGTCCCAGGTGAAGCCCATGCCGCCCCAGTACTGGAGGCACGAGTCCGCGACCTCGCGCGAGAGGCGACCGGCCTTGAGCTTGGCCATCGACGCGAGCATCGTGACGTCCGAACCGCCGATGTAGTCCTCGACCGCGCGGTAGATCAGCGAGCGTAGCGCCTCGACCTCGGTCTTGAGCTCGGCGAACCGGAAGTGGATCGACTGGTTGTTGATCAGCGGCTGGCCGAACGTCTCGCGCTCCTTGCAGTAGGCGATCGTGGCCTCGATCGTCCGGTCCATGCCGCGGCACGAGCCGATCGCGCCGCACAGCCGCTCCTCCTGGAACTGGACCATCTGCATCATGAAGCCCATGCCCTCCTCGCCGATCCGGTTCCGCTGCGGGACGCGGACGTTGTCGAAGAACACCGGGCAGGTGTCGGAGGCGCGCATGCCGAGCTTGTCGATCTTGGGACCGACCTCGATCCCCTTGAGCTTGGTCGGCACGACCACGAGCGTCTTGTTCGCGTGGACCGGACCCTCGCCGGTGTTGACCAGCAGGCACAGCCAGTCGGCCTGCGCCGCGTTCGTGATCCACATCTTCGAGCCCGTGATCAGGTAGTCGCTGCCGTCCTTCTTCGCGACCGTCTTGATCGCGGCGACGTCGCTGCCGCCGCCGGCCTCGCTCACGGCGATCGACGTGACGGCATCGCCAGCGATCGCCGGTGCGAGGAACTCCTTGCGCAGCTCGTCGCTGCCCCACCGCGCGAGCGCGGGCGTCGCCATGTCGGTCTGGACGCCGAACGCCATCGGGATCGCACCCGCGCGCGACGTGCCGAGCTCCTCGGTGGCGCACATCTGATACGAGTAATCGAGGCCCATGCCGCCGTAGGCCTCGGGCTTGTTGATCCCGAGCAGGCCGAGGTTGCCGGCCTTCTTGAACACGGCGTGCGCGGGGAACGCGCCCTCGCGTTCCCATTCGTCGATGTGCGGATTGATCTCCTTGTCGACGAAGTCGCGGACGGTGCGGCGCAACTGGTTGTGTTCTTCGGTGAAGCGCATGTGCGGGAACCGTACACGACTGCACAGACGTTCAACAGCAACACGCGCGCCAACGCACGGGGTGCGAACTGTCCGAGATCCGTACAGATCTTTCCCGTTTGACGACTCCGGAAGGTGTGCGAGCGTCGATCGCGCCCCGGATGCTCCCGCTCCTCCTCAAGATCAAGTTGATGACGACGGCGATGGCGGGCTGGTCCGTCGCCGCGAGCCCGGTCCCGATGCCGATGGGCGCCCTGGCGCTGGCGTTCGAGATGCGCGCGGCAACGCCGGTCGAGGTCAAGCTCTACGACGAGAACCTCCACGTCTCGGCGTCGGTCCTGATCGATCACCAGGGCAACAGCGACGAGGCCACGACCGCGCAGATCCGCCACCTGTTCCGCTGCCGCGTCACCAACCGCGAGCGTGCGATCGCCCGCAAGTCACTCAAGATGCTCGCCGACGTCGCCGAGATGTACGCCGGCAAGACGATCGAGTTCGTCAGCGTCTACCGCGTGCAGCGCGGCGAGTCGTTCACCTCGCCACACCGTGACGGCCGCGCGATCGACTTCCGGATCCGCGGCGTGCCCCTGCGAACGATCCGGGACTACCTGTGGCGCAAGTACACCGAGGTCGGCATCGGCTGGTACCCGGAGGGCCAGTTCATCCACATGGACACCCGCCCGACGCTGCACGACACGTCGTGGACCTTCGTCCGCGGCAAGAATCGCTACAACCCGTACTGGGCCGAGCTCGCACGCAAGCCACCCGCGCCGGTCGCGCAGGCTCGCCGCCCCGGCACGTGATACCTCACCTGGCGTGATCTCGCGGTTCGCTCCGTCGACGACCGGGGAGGCCCATCCGGGCACGCTGCTCTCGGCGCTGCTGGTCTGGCTCGACGCGCGCGCGCGCGGTGGTCGCGTCCTGCTCCGCCTCGAGGACCTCGACGTCACCCGCACGAAGCCGACGTTCGCCACCCAGCTCGTCGACGCCTGTGCCTGGCTCGGTCTCGACTGGGACGAGGTCATCGTCCAGAGCGCGCGCACCCCGGCGCACGAGGCCGCCCTCGATCAGCTGGCTGCCGCCGGCCGCCTCTATCCGTGCGCCTGCAGCCGCGCCGATCGCGCCGCCTCGGGGCGCCGCGCACCCGATGGCGGCTGGGCATACGACAACACGTGTCGCGGCCGTCCGCTCGTGGGCGACTGGCGCGGCGAGGCCGAGCCGCTACGCCTGCGCCTCGACGACGATCGCGTCGATCTCGTCGATGACGGCGGCCTCGATCTCTCGCAGACCCCGGCCCGCGACATGGGCGATCCGATCGTGCGCCGCCGCGACGGCGTGATCGCGTACCAGCTCGCGGTCGTCGTCGACGATGCGGCCGCGCAGATCACCGACATCATCCGCGGCAAGGACATCGCGCCGTCGACCGCGACCCAGGTCCTGATCCAGCGCGCGCTCGGGTTGCCAACGCCGCGCTACCGCCACCACTTCCTGCTGCTCGAGTCCGCGGGCGAGAAGCTCGCGAAGCTCCACGGCTCGATCCCGTTCTCGGCGCTGCGCGCGCACCATACCGGCCCCGCGCTGTGCGGCATCCTCGCCCACGCGGCCCACCTGATCGATGCCCCGCGCGACGTGACGCCGGCCGAGCTCGTCCCCACCTTTGACTGGCGCCGCGTCCCGACGAGCGATCGCGTCGCGCGGTTCTCGGCGGGGGCGGGGCTCGTGGTCGACTAGCTGGAGCGCCGATCGCAACGGGCTCGTGATCCGCGACGACTCGCGTCACCTGGATCGCGCGCGACTCCGACGACGGCGTGGCAACACCACGGCGAGCGCGAGCACGAGGACGAGCGACGGCGCACGTCCGCCTGCCGCGGCGCAGCCTCCGGACACGTCGTCCCCGGTGCTCGGGCCGGTCCCCCCGTGATCGGCCCGCCCGACGCACGCGGGGTCGCTCGGATCGCAGCCCGGCTCGGCGGAGCTCGCGTCGTGCGAGGCGATGTAGGCGGTGATCCAGGCGTGATAGCTGTCCACGCGGACCGACGCGTCGAGACCGCGACCGCAGTCGTCGGTGCCGAACGACGTCACGCCGATCACGAGCTCGGTGCCATCGATCGTCATGAAGCTGGGACCACCGGAGTCGCCGTAGCAGGTCCCGGACGGCCGGTTCGTCGCGTACATCAGATCGTCATCGACCGAGTCGAGCACGGCGGTGGCATTGCGCTTGGTGCCGTCCCCGCCACCGGTCTCGGAGGTCACGCCCCAGCCGACGATCCGGATCGGGCGGCCGAGCTCGTCGGCGAGGTCGTACGGGTTGAGCCGGGCCGGCGCCGTGGGCGCCGTCTCGCCGAGCGTGAGCATCGCGAGGTCTGCGGTCGGATGCCCCGACGCGTGCACGACGTCGATCCACGTCCCCGACGCGTCGTCGGCGTAGGTTCCGAAGTAGACCGCGATGCCCGGCTCGAGACAGTGGCTCGCGGTGAGCACCGTCCTGGGCGAGACCAGGGTCCCGGTGCACCCGACATCGAGATAGACGGTCGCGAGATCCGCACCGTCGATCTGACCGTTGACGATCGGTTGTGCAACCTCGTGCACGTCGAGCGTATCGACGCAGCCGACGAGAACCAGCAGGGAGAGACCGCGAATCCACATGACAACCTCCGGGGTTACCCATGGACGGCTGACCTGCGGATCGGTCGCACCGAAACATCTGCAGCGGGACGTGCGATCCGCGTGCGACAGATCGGCGAGCTCGTCGTCTTGGGGTATGTCCCCACTCCGCGCCACGCCGCTCGTCCTCCTCTCGACCGCCACGCTCCTGCTCCTGACCCCCGGGTGCGCGGTGGAGGAGGACGCGATCGACGATCCCGCCGCGGTGGACGACGGCGGCAAGGCGGACGGCGCGAGCGGGTTCGTCGTCAACGGCCACCCGCTGACCGCGCGCGAGCGGCAATGGATGAGCTACGTCGCCGAGCACGTGATCCCCGGGCTCCAGGGGACGACCGAGCGCAAGCTCGAGATCGCGTCGCGCGCGGCGTGGTGGTCGATGAAGGAAGGCATCTTCGACACCTCGAACCCGCCGAAGTACTCCAACTGCAACAGCGCGAGCGGCGACCATCTGATCGGCCCCCTCGAGATCTGCGGGTCGGGCCGGGCGTGGCAGGTCGGGCTGGCGGCGGTGCAGGTGCCCAATCACCAGCTCAGCGAGCTCGAGGCGCTCGCCCGCGAGCTGTTTCCGGCGCTGAGCGTCGAGGACGTCCTCGCGGCGGCGGCCACCGAGGCAGGGTTCGATCCGGGAACCGGCACGGGGGCGGCGATCGTCGGATCGACCGGCTCGCTCCGCAAGTCGTGGCTCCTCCGCAACAGCGTCCTCGGGTTCACGGCGGTCGAGCGCGACGAGGTCGTTCCGGAATGCATCGTGGGGAGCAAGGGCTGGTGCTACGGCACATCGTGGGACACCACGCGGTGGTATGCGCCCACCAAGGCGGCGGCGATGCGCTCGATCAAGGACATCGCGGCGCTGCTGCGCCGGTTGACCGAGGGCGGCACGCAGCCCGCGTCGCCGTGGATCGGATCGGCGTGCACGAGCGACGCCGACTGCGGGTTCTCGGCCTCCGGGCTCGGCGGGACCTGCTTTCGGTCCGGCGCCGCGAGCTCCGGCTTCTGCTCGCTCGCATGTGAAGGCTTCTGTCCGGATCAGGCGGGGTACGCGTCGACGTTCTGCGTCACCAACGCGACGGGCGATGGCGGGATGTGCGTCGTGAAGGCCGGCGCCCAGAACCACGACTGCGCCGACGTGCCGGGCACGCAACCGTACGAGATGGATCGCCACGTCGGAGCGAGCTCGGCCCCTGCCGCCACGGCGACCGTCTGTGGCTACTAGCAGCCGTGACCGGCCGTCAGCGGATGATCGCGCTGACGGCCGCGGAGTAGCCGAGGTCGGCGCCGATGCCCAGCTCGAGCTCGACACCGACGCGGCGAGTGACGATCAGCCCGAACGGCATGCGCATCCCCCAGTGAAACGCGGCGGACTCGCCCTCTCGCTTGGACACGCCGACCTCGGGGACGAAGTTCAGCAGCGCGGTCGCACGCAGGCGGCGCTCGGAGATCAGCCCGAGGGGCCGGATCGCGACGTAGCTCGTGTTCCGCACGTCGCCGTCGCGACGACTCGCCATCGTTCCGGCGCGCAGCTCGATCCCGAAGTCGTTGCCGATGAACAGGTACGGCACGATCCCGAGCAGCCGGTCTGTCGTACTCCCCGAAGCCTGCCAGCGGTAGAGCAGACGGAGCTTGACGTCCAGGCCACCGACGGCCGCGTGCGAGCCCATCGGATCCGACGCGGTGATCTCGCGCCGGGCTGCGCCCGCGAGCACGCCGACGACGAGCTCCCACGTGAAATGATCACGCCGCGCGCGGTCCCACGCGCCCGGCCCCGCGCCGAAGCACTTGTCGTCGGTGGGGCCGGCGCATTGCATCGAGCTCCAGCCCGGGCGACCGCACGTGTAGTCCGACGAGTGAGCGATCGGAGCACAGCACTCCTGTGGATCCCCGTCGTGCTCCACCATGTGACACGTCAGCCGAGGAGGGGGCATCGGGGGAGGTGTCTGGCTACGAACGGTGCAGGTCGTCTCGTTCGTTCCCTCGCCGGTGCAGCACGCATAGGTCACGCCGTCGTTCACCTCCTCGATACAGGTCGCGTTCGCGGCGCGGGTGCCGGCCATGGAGAGGAGACTCGCGAGCACGAACGGGACGAGGCGGGGGGAGGCTGGCATCGTTGGTCTCGACCCTTGAAACGGTTGTGAACAACCTTCGATACAGTCGGTCGGAGTGCATAACGTGGCAACCGACGACCCCTCGCCACCCGCACACCGACTCAGCGCATGATCGTCTCGATCGAGATGTCGAGCTGGCTGTCGATCAACCGCAGCACGCTGTCGGCCTCGGTGTCGGAGATCTTGAACGCCGACATCAGCCGCGCGCGCGTGGCCTCGAACAGCCCCTCGCGGATCGTCGCGATCCAGCGCGCGACGGTGGCGCGGTGGACGCGGTAGAGCGCGCCGATCTCGTCGATCGACAGGTCGTCGAGGAAGCGGTAGCGCAGGAGCGTGCGTTCGCGATCGGTGAGCGCGCTCGCCGCCTCGCCGAACGCGATCCGGAACTCGTCGCGGTAACGTTGCTTGAGCGACGCGAGCATCGGATCGGCGAGGTCGCCGATCTCGCCGAGCGAGTCCGGGGCGACCGGCACCTCGCGCCGCGCGCGCATCACGTCGATCGCCATGCGGACCGCCGTGGCGCGAAGCCAGGTCCGCAGATCGCCACGTCCCGAGTACGAGGCGAGCCGCTGCGACTCGTGCTCGCCGACCAGGAACAGACGCTCGCGAACCCGCAGCTCGGCATCCTGGGCGAGCCCGAGGTCGAACGAGCGACGCAGCGCACCGGTGATCTCCGGGGCGTACCGAGCCTCGAACGCATCGATCGCGCTCGTCGCGCCGGCGACACAACCGAACGCGATCCAGAGGTCACCCGCGCGCAGCGAACGCAGCACGGGACAGCCGAGCTTGTCGAACGTGACGCGGTCGGCCACGTACGCGACGAACTCCCTCGGGTCGAGGTCGACGCCCTCGGCCTCGGCGCGCGCCCGCGCGACGAGCGCGACCAGCTCGTCCTCGACGTTCGCGCCGCCACAGTCGCGAAGATCGACGGGCAATCGTGATGCGAACACGATCGCCAGAGGTTCGTCCACGAACGATTCGTAGCACGGCGGGTGTAGAGTAGATCCGTGGTCGCGTCGCGGTCGTGCCTGTCGACCGAGGAGGTCGCGTTGTACCTCGACGGTGCGGCGCCCGACATCGACGTGCTCGAGCACCACGTCGAGGGATGCGAGGCGTGCCGGCGGTGCGTCGCCGCCACGATCCGGGCAGGGCGTCGCGGACCGGTCAGCGAGCCGGTCGGAGTCACGTGCGCGACCCTCTCCGCGCCCGAGGTGCCGGCGCTCGCGAACCGGCTCGCCGGGCAACTGCCTCTCGACGCGGGATCGGCGAAGTTCACGCTCGCGACGTTGCGCGACGAGGAGGTCCGCGCGGCCCGGACGCTGATCCGGATGGGGCGGTGGCTCGGCCTCGCCTCGATCTTGCCGGTGCCGTTGTTCGGCGGCCAGCTCGTCGTCGGGCTCGTGTTCACGACCTCCGTGATCGCCGCGGTCGTCGTCGGGCTCGTCATCGAGCGGCGGATCCGCAGGCCGGAGCGATACACCGAGGACGCGATGCTCACGATGGCCCTGCTGGTCGTGGTGGCTGGGCTCGCCGCGATGCTCTACTACGGGATCTTCTCGGCGGCGCAGCTGTTTCCGGTGTTGACGATCTACGTGTTCAGCCGCCGCGAACGGTTCAAGGACACGGTCGTCGTGTACGGGACGACCGCGATCGGGCAAGCCATCCTCGCGATCATCGTGCTCGGTGGCGTGATCGACGACCCCGGACTGTTCGAGCCGGTGGCTCGACGCGAGTTCCTGATCATCGCCCACGTGTTGATCCAGATCGGCATCCTCGCGGCGTTCCTGGTCGGCTGGCAGGCGCGCACCGATACGCGCGCGGCGATCGAGAGCATGCAGCACGCGATGATGCTCGCGGCGAGGCGTGAGGTCCTGCTCCAGGAGGTGCAGGAGGATCTCGACCGCGCGATGCGCGTGGGCGGAGCCGGGCGCTACACGGACCAGACGTTTGGTTCGTATCGTCTCGGCACCGTGCTCGGCCGCGGTGGCATGGGCGAGGTCTACGAGGCACAGCACGTCGACAGCGGTGAGCCCGCAGCGGTCAAGCTGCTGGTGGCACGCGAGCTCGGCAACCCGCGCAGCGTCGCGCGGTTCGTGCGCGAGGTGCGTGCGGTGAGTGGCTTGCGATCACGTCACGTCGTCCGGGTCCTCGCATCCAGCGCCGAGGGCGATCCGATTCCCTACCTGGTGATGGAGCGCCTCCACGGTCAGGACCTCGCGCAGCGGCTCCGTGGAGCGCGCCTCCAGCCGGACCAGCTGCTCGACCTCCTCGCCGAGGTCGGCGCCGCGCTCGAGGAGGCGTGGGAGCAGGGCCTCGTCCACCGCGATCTGAAGCCGCACAACCTGTTCTGCGCCGACCAGCCGGACGGTCGCGTGTGGAAGGTCCTCGATTTCGGGATCGCCGCGCTCGAGGATCATGGCGGGACGCTGACCCAGGGCCACATCGTCGGGACGCCGGCGTACATGGCACCCGAGCAGGCGCGCGGCGAGCGCGTCGACTATCGCGCGGACCTCTATGGCCTCTCCGCGATCGCCTATCGCTGCCTGACCGGGCGTCCGGTGTGCACGAGCGGTGACATGCATGCCGTGCTCTACGAGGTCGTCAACCGCATGCCCCCGCGGCCGAGCGAGGTGGCCAGGCTCGATCCCGACGTCGACGCCGTGCTCGCGATCGGGCTCGCCAAGGATCCCGCGGAGCGATGGGGACGCGTCGAGGAGCTTCGCAGCGCCCTCGCCGATGCGCTGGTCGGGCGGCTCGACGCCAAGCTCCGGCAGCGAGCCGACGTTCTTGTCGCTCGCCACCCGTGGAGTACCTAGGACTCACGACAGGCGGAGCAGTCTGCTCAGCCGGCCACGGCGCACGGCCTTCATCATCGCAACCGCCCCGGGGTGCTTGGGGACGAGCCGGAGGACCCGGTCGAGCTCCTCTCGCGCGCGCTGCGCCTCGCCAGCGGCCAGCAGCTCGCCGGCGCGGGCGAAGGTCAGCTGGGCGCGGTACTCGCGGCTCTGCGGATGGGCGCACGCCAGCTGGTGCCACAGCTCGCGCGCCGCCGGCCACTCCTGGCGAGCCAGCGCCTGCTCGGCCAGCGCGACCTGCTCGGCGTCAGTGAACTTCGTATTCGGGCCGGAGCCCGCGGCCGCGGGGCCGAGCGGCGGGAGGTCGTCGTCCTCCGGACGGGCTTTCATCAAGCACCTAGTGGGGAGGTTGCCGGCCGCGGTCACAGGAATTTCGAGACCGCTCGGGCCGTCCGCGCACGGGAGCTCGCACCGGTGGGCGATCACGCGGCTCGCTTTGTGTGGCCGCGAATACGAAAGAAAACCCGCCGACACCTCCCACATTTTGTAATATTTACGAGTACTTGACCGCCTTGCTCGACGCGTGCAGATTGGGTGTTCGGTGGGCACAAACGACGTACAGACGAGTGCACCGACGACGGTCCTGGGTCGCTATCAGATCCTGAAGCACCTCGCGCAGGGCGGCATGGCCGATGTCCTGCTCGCGCGCACGCGGGGGATCGAGGGCTTCGAGCGCCACGTCGTGATCAAGCGGATCCGCGCCGAGCAGGCGCGCGACGAGCGCTACGTCACCATGTTCCTCGACGAGGCGC
>Ga0316601_100001066_pt1 | contig 12934 bp, 11 predicted proteins | sample OWC_soil_day5_no_FD_207663 | JGI IMG/M metagenome (GOLD analysis project Ga0316601, IMG submission 207663) | Wetland soil microbial communities from Old Woman Creek delta, Ohio, United States - OWC_soil_day5_noCT | ecosystem: Environmental > Terrestrial > Soil > Wetlands | place: USA: Ohio...
ACTGCGGGAAGAGGTCCGCCGCAGCGAGGAAGAACATATCGCTCTGGTGCCCGAAGGCGAACGCGAGGAAATACGCCAGATTTTCAGCCGGAAAGGCTTCAGTGGCGACATCCTCGAACGCATCGTCGACACCATCACCGGCGACCGCAGGCTGTGGATCGAAACCATGATGATGGAGGAGCACGACCTGCAGCGCCATGCCGCCACGCCATCGCGCTCGGGCCTCGTCACCTTCATCGCCTTCGTCTGTGCCGGCGCAATCCCGCTGCTGCCGCTGTTGTTCGGCGGCTGGAGCATCCAACAACGCTTCCTGTTCAGCACGATCCTCGCCGGTGCGGTGTTTTTCTCGATCGGCATGCTGAAAAGCGTCGTATCGGGACGCCCCGTACTGCGCTCGGGTCTGCGCACGCTGTTGACCGGTGGCGCGGCCGCCGGACTTGCGTATCTGACCGGCCGTTTGCTGCGCGAGAGTTTCGCGTCGTTCTAGTCGGTCAGCAGTTCAGGCCGCCGTCAGACGCCCGGCCTGGTAATCCCGTACCGCCTGTTCGATTTCCTCGCGCGTGTTCATCACGAACGGGCCGTATTGCACCACCGGTTCGTGCAGTGGTTTTCCCGCCAGCAGGATAAAACGTGTCCCCGCGTTCGCAGCCGTGATGGTTACTGCATCGCCATCGGACAATATTCCGGCGCTGTGCGGGGGCAGGTTGTGCGCAGCTGCCGCATCACCGACCGCAACGTCGCCCTCGTAGACATACAAAAACGCGTTATGTCCGGCGGGAAGCCGGTGCACGAACGACTCGCCCGGCTGCAGCGCCACGTCGAAATACAGCGGTTCGGTACTCAGCCCTTGCATCGGTCCCGCCGTCTCGCGACCGTCGAGTTGGAGGATGCCGGCGATCACCTTGACCACGCCGCCGCCCGGCAACGCGACCACAGGAATCGATGCCGCGGGAATGTCGCGATAACCGGCGGGTTTCATTTTTTCGTTCGCCGGCAAATTGATCCACAACTGGAATCCGCGCATTCGCCCTTCGAGTTGCTGCGGCATTTCCGAATGAATGATGCCGCGGCCCGCAGTCATCCACTGCACGTCGCCGCTTCTGAGGTCGCCACGGTTGCCCAGGTGATCCTGGTGCAGCATGTGGCCATCGAGCATATAGGTTACCGTCTCGAAACCGCGGTGCGGATGGTCCGGGAAGCCGGCGATGTAATCATCGGGATTCTCCGTGCCGAATTCATCGAGCATCAGGAACGGATCGAGCCGCGCGGACTGCGACTGGCCGATGCTGCGGCGGAGTTTGACGCCGGCGCCATCGGACGTGGCCATGGCGCGTATGACCTGCTGCAATGTTCGCGACACCATAATAAATATATCAAATACTTATGTTACATCAAAACAGCGACCTGATGATGCCGCCATCGACCCGCTGCGCAGCACCGTTGATCGCCGCAGCGCGGGCCGAACACAGGAATACCACCTGCGCCGCCACCTCTTGCGGCGTCGCCCAGCGCTGCAACAGCGAGGTACGGCCGGGTCCGTCGAAATACGCGGTGCGCATCTCCGCCGCGCTCTTGCCTTGCTCAGGCCCGATCTTGCCGAGAAAAGATTCCACGCCTTCCGACCAGGTCGGCGCCACCAGCACGCTGTTCACCGTAACGCCTGTGCCCCGCGTTGACTCGGCAAGCCCGCGCGCCAGCGACACCTGCGCGGTCTTTGTCATTGCGTAATGCAGCATGTCGGGATTGGGCTTCACGCTCTGCTCGCTGGCAATGAACACCACCCGCCCCCAGTTGCGCAGCAGCATGCCACCGAACAGCGTGCGGGTCAGCCGCACTCCGCTCATCACATTGAGTTCGAACATGTCGAACCAGTCGCGGTCGGTAATTTCCGCAAACGGCTTCACTTCGAAATAGCCGACGTTGTTGACGAGGATGTCCACCGGGCCGATGCGCGCGGCCGCATCGAGTACCTGCTGCGCGCCCGCCGCCGTAGCAAGATCGGCGGCAACGCCATACGCTTCGCCCGTCGCCGCCAGCGCCTTGACGGTATCATCGACCGTTCGCTGACTGCGGCCGTTGACGATCACCCGTGCACCCTCATCGGCCAGTGCCTGTGCAATCGCGCGGCCGATGCCCTGGGTCGAGCCCGTAACCAGCGCCAGTTTATCCTTCAGTCCGAAATCCATGGGTTCTCCGGAAACATCCTGCCGCAGTCGTTCACTTGACCGCCGTTTTACCATGCTTTCAGCGCCGGGCGGCACCAAAGAAAAGCGGGCTGCGCTGCAGCCCGCGTGCGGTGCCTCCGGGGTTTACATCCGGCCGAGATCGTTGATCGCGTCCACCACCATCGACGTGCCCACAGCAATCAGCAGGATGTCGGATGCCACACGCACGTATTTGTGGCCCGACGGCGGCACCCCAAGCCGGACCACCAGTTGCTGCGGCAGGTCGTAATAGACGACATCCCTCGGCAAAGGCTTGCCACGCTGCCATTTCTTCGCCTGTCCCGGAGGCATGCAGCCGTTGTTTTTCTTGGCCAGCCCCGGCGGGCACTTGCCGCCACGGAATTCCTGCGCGTAATAGTCACGCACGATCACTTGCTGGCGCTCGCCGAAGTAGCCATTGCCCGACTGCGTGCGCTCGCTGCCGCCGTTGCGATTATTGCCGCCGCCGGCCCACGACGGCTTGTCGGCGAAAACCGGTTGGACCGCGAAGACGCCCACCGCCACCAGGGCCGCGACACGGGCAATGCTAATGAACATTCTGTGCATATATGGACCCTCCTGTTGATCGAACTGAACCACTTAACGTGCCACCCGGGCAATCCGCCGGCCGCAGCGCAGTCATTTTTTTAAAAGAGTACCATTGATCGAGTCGCATGCAAAAGACATACCGCACAGTCTGGCGGCCCGTCGCGCCACGCAGCGTTCAAAAAACAACAAGTGCCGTTCACCCGTGGTTCGCCGTCAAGTCTGCATGTCGGCAACGGTCCGGCGAAAACGCGCGAGCGCAGCCGCAAACAGCGCACCGCCGATGGCAACGATGGCGAGAAACTGCGGCCATACGACATCCAAGCCGGCGCCGCGATAGAGAATGGCCTGGGCAAAACTGACGAAGTGGGTGGTCGGCGCGAGCAGCATGATCTGCCGCACGATCTCCGGCATGCTCTCGCGCGGCGTCATGCCGCCGGAGAGTACTTCCAGCGGCAGCACCACCAGCATCACCAGCAGCGCGAGCTGCGGCATCGAGCGGGCGACAGTGCCGAGGAAGATGCCCATCGAGGTCACCGCGAACAGGTGGAGCAGCGTGCCGAGCAGAAACAGCGGCACCGACCCCGCAACCGGCACGTCCAGTAACCCGCGCACCACGAGATTCAGTGACACGGCCGCAGCAGCGAGCACCACGAGGCCGTTAGCCCACACTTTCGCCGCCATGATCTGCGCAGGCGACAGCGGCATCGACAGCAGATGTTCGATGGTGCCGTGCTCGCGTTCGCGGATGACCGCCGCGCCGGTGAGGATGATCGCCAGCATGGTGATGTTGTTGATGAGTTCCATCACGGCGGAAAACCATTTGCTGCTGAGATTCGGGTTGAAGCGCATGCGCAGCGCAAGTTTCACCTCCGGCGCCGCGACGGCACTCCGGGTGTCGAGAAAATGCGCCACCTCCCCGGCGACGATGCTCTGGATGTAGCTTGCCCCCAGAAACGCCTGGCTGGTTTGCGTGGCATCGACGTTGAGCTGTATCGCCGGCTGTCGCCCGGCCAGCATGTCGCGCTGGAATCCGGAAGGGATGTCGAGCACGAACGTGAGCCTGCCGCGGTCCATGCCGGCGTCGGCCGCCGCCATGTCCGCAAGCATTGACACCTTGAAGTGCGGCGGCAGCAGCGCGCCGGTGATGGCCGCCGACAGCTGCGAACGGTCCTCGTCGATGACCGCGACCGGCGCCTTGTTGAGTTCCATCGACACGCTGGCCGCGCTGTAGATGGCAATCGAGAACGAGAACACAATGAAGAACAGCATCAACGGATCCCGGCGCAGGCTGCGCAGTTCCTTGACGCCCAGGTATAGCACGTTGGCGAAGCGGCGGCTGTTCATCGGCCCTGCTTCCTCAGGAACACCAGGCTCAGCACCGTCAGCACCGGCACGAACGCCGCGAGCGCCCAGAAATAGTATCCAAGATCGCCAAACCCGAGCGCCTTGGAAAACGTGCCGCGGCTGACAATCAGGAAATAGCCGGTCGGAAAGAAATTGCCGAACACCGCCGCGATGCCCTCGAGCGACGACACCGGATGGATCAGACCCGAGAACTGGACCGCCGGCAGCATCGTGGCAATCGCCGTGCCGAACAGCGCAGCGATCTGCGTCTGCGCAAAGGCCGACATCAGCAGGCCGAACCCCGTCGACACGATCACGTAGAGCAGTGCGGCCAAGGTCAGTGCGGCGAAACTCCCCTTGTGCGGCACCCCGAACGCGGTCACCGCGAGCGCGGCCAGGATGAAGTAGTTGATCATGCCGAGCACGACATACGGCAGCTGCTTGCCGAGCAGGAATTCGATGCGGGTCACCGGGGTCACGTAAAAATTGACGATGGAACCCAGCTCCTTTTCGCGCACCACGCCCAATGCGGTCAGCATCGCCGGAATCAGCATCAGCAGGATGGGAATCACTGCGGGCACCATCGCGTTGATGCTGCGCACATCCGGGTTGTAACGGTAGCGCACCTCGACCCGCGCCGCTTCCGTCGCCGACACTGCGCCGGTTTCGCGACCCACTAGCTCGGCCATATAGTTGTAATGCATGCCCTGAAAGTATCCGGCGACGGTCTCGCCGCGAAACGGCATCGCGCCGTCCACCCAGACGCCGATTTCGGTGCCGCGGCCGCGCTTCAGATCGCGGCCGAAACCCGGAGGAATCTCGACGGCGAGACTCAGTTCGCCCGTGCGCATGCGCCGGTCGAGCTCGGCATGATCCTGCAACGGCGGGTGCTCGACAAAATAGCGCGAGCCGGACAGGTTGAGCGCGTAATCGCGGCTCGCCGGCGTGCCATCGCGGTCAAGCACCGCGTACGGCAGGTTCTCCACGTCCATGCTGATGCCGTAGCCGAGAATGACCATCAGCAGCGCAGTTCCGAGCAACGCGAACGCGAGCCGGATCGGGTCGCGCAGCAGTTCCAGCGTCTCACGATGAGCATAACTCGCAAGACGCCGCAGGCTGAATGTGCCGGCTGCCCGTCGCGCGGCATCTGTGCCGGCGCGGGAGGCCGACGGCAGATCGGCACCGGCGGCATCGGCCACCCCGGCCTCTGCCTCCTCCAGATACGAAATGAAAGCGTCCTCGAGCGTGGCCGCGCCGCGTGCGCCGGCGAGTGCTGCGGGCTCGCCGGTCGCCAGCACGCGGCCGGCATGCATCAGCGATATGCGGTCGCAGCGCTGGGCCTCGTTCATGAAATGCGTCGAGATGAAAATGGTCACGCCGTCACGGCGCGACAGGCCGATCATCAGCTCCCAAAACGCATCGCGTGCCACCGGGTCCACGCCCGACGTCGGCTCGTCGAGAATCAGCATTTCCGGCCGATGAATCACCGCCACTGCCAGCGACAGGCGCTGGCGCATGCCCAGCGGCAGTGCATCGGGCAACAGGTCCGCGGCGTGCGCGATACCGAAGCGGCGCAGCATCTCGTCGATGCGCACCGGCACCTCCGGCGCCGGCACGTGGAATAGTCGTGCATGCAGCTCCAGGTTCTGTCGTACCGTGAGTTCGCTGTAGAGCGAAAACCCCTGCGACATGTAGCCCACGCGGCGGCGCGTGTCGACGTCCTTCGCCGCCACTGTGCGGCCGAACAACCGTGCCGTGCCTTCCGACGGCGGCAGCAGGCCGGTTAGCATTTTCATGGTGGTGGTCTTGCCACAGCCGTTGGAACCGACAAAACCGAAAATCTCGCCGCGCGCGATGCGGAAGCTCACGCGGTCCACTGCCGTGAAATCTCCGAAACGCCGCGTCAGTTCTTCGGCCTCGATGGCCATCTCGCCGTCGCGCGGCTGGTGCGGCGGAATGACCAGCGCGCGATGCTCGCCGCGCCGTTCATCCGGCAGCAGCGCAACAAACGCCTGCTCCAGATTTTCAGACCCCGCTTGCGCCTTCAGCGCCTGCGCGTTGCCGGTCGCCAGCACCTTGCCCGCGTTCATCGCGACCAGCCAGTCGAACTGCTCGGCCTCCTCCATGTACGCGGTGGCCACCATCACGCTCATGCCGGGACGGCGCGCGCGGATGCGCGCGATCAGCTGCCAGAACTGGCGGCGCGACAGCGGATCGACCCCGGTCGTGGGCTCGTCGAGGATGAGCAGATCGGGATCGTGGATCAGCGCGCAGCAGAGCCCGAGCTTCTGCTTCATGCCGCCGGAGAGCTTGCCTGCCGCGCGATCGGTGAACGGTGCGAGTCCGGTACTCGCGAGCAGCTCGCGAATCCGCCACTCGCGCTCCTCCCGGCCGTGGCCGAACAACCGCCCGAAGAAATCCACGTTCTCGTAAACCGACAGCGTCGCATAGAGATTGCGGCCCAGGCCCTGCGGCATGTAGGCGATGCGCGGGCATACCGCATCGCGATGGCGGCGGTCTGCCATGTCGCCGCCGAGCACCTCGATGGTGCCTGACTGCATCGCCCGCGCGCCGGCAATCAGCCCCAGCAGCGTCGACTTGCCGACGCCGTCGGGGCCGATGCAGCCCGCCATGCAACCGGCGGGCAGGTCAAGGCTGACGCCGTCGAGTGCCCGCGTGCCGCCGTAACGATGGGTGACCGAGACGAGCCGCGCAACCGGCGCGGGCGACCCGCTCATTTCCGCGCCCAGTCCGCCTGCAGATGCGTCGGCCACTCAGCCGCCGGATCGAGCTGCACCCAGGCGACACCGGGCAGGCCGGTCTTCACCTGCGTGCGGTAACGCGCGAGCAGTTCACGGTCGATCTGCGCCTTGACCCGGAACATCATCTTCTGCCGCTCCTCCGCGGTCTCGACGGTTTTTGGCGTGAACTGCGCAGTACTGGCCACGAACGAGATCTGTGCCGGCACCGGTCTGTCCGGCGCCGCGTCCAGCACGATCCTCACCGCGCTGCCGATCGCGACACGGCCCACCACGGTCTCGGGCAGGAAGAAGGTCATGTAAACCTCGGACAGATCGAGCACGGTCAGGATCTTGCCACCCGCCGCAATGACCTCGCCGGGTTGCGCAATCCGGTACTCGACCCGCCCGCCGCGCGGCGCGGTCAGCGTGGCATCGGCAATTTCCGACTGCAGACGTTCGACCGTGGCCTGCGCCGACTCGATCGCCGACTGCGCTTCGACGACCAGGGACTCGGCGGCGGTGATCGCGGACTCCGCTTCGAGCACCTGGGAACGCGCCGCGCCCAGCGCCGCCCGCGCCCCGTGCATTTTTGCGCGGCTATCGTCGAGTCGCTGCCGCGACACGAAACCCTGGGCCACCAGCGCCTCGGCGCGCTGGAACTCTTTTTCCGCAAATGCGAGCTCGCTCTCGCGCTGGGCAACCACCGCGAGCGCCGTCATCCGCGCACTCCGCCGCTGCGCGACGACCGAGACTGCGGTGGTTTTCGCGCTTTGCGCGCGCCGCACCTGGGCCCGGGCCTGAGCGAGATCGGCCTCCAGGCTCTGCACATCCATCCGCGCCAGTATTTGGCCGGCTTCGACGAAGTCGGCCTCGTTGACCAGGATTTCGCGGATACGGCCGGCCTGTTTGGCCGCGATGTCAATCTCAGTCGCTTCGATCCGCCCGTTGCCGCTGACAAACCCTGCGGGCGACCCGGACGGGGCGACCCCGCGCCACGCCAAGAAACCAGCCGTACCGACCCCCAACACAATGGCAGCAGACAGCACCCAGCGCTTCCATCCGGTCATGTTCATGACTGAAGACTATATATCTCAGGTTTCGCCGGATTGATTCAAATCAAACCCAACGTCGTACCCGCACCCAAAAATCACACCGTAGCCACCGGCGTCACCGGCGAACCCGCGGCGCCGGGCATGCGCAGTGGCGGCGCGGTAAGCAGGAATCGACTACGCCTATTTTCCCGCAGCCACGCCGCGAGTTCGGTGAGATACCACAACTCGCCGAGATGGATGCCCAGCTTGACCAGGCAATGCTCGTGCAGCGGCAGTTGCGGCCCGCGGTGCGGCGCGCGCGGATCGATGCCCAGCGTGCCGGAACGCTCCACGGCGAGGTTGTCTGCGGCGATGGCCGCGACGCCGGTATCGGAAATCCATTCGAGCAGGCGTTTGTCGTGGCCGTCGAGCACCGCGCACTGCGTCCTGATCGAGTTGTCGAGTTTGCCGTTGGCGTCGCGGATCAGTTGCCCCAGCCCCGTGTGCAGGCACAGGATGTCGCCCTGCTCGACGGTAATCGCGTCATCCCTCATCACGCGCTCGAGCATTTCGCAGGTCACCGCGGTGCGCGCGTCGCCGAAATGGTGGCGCAGGTCGATCAGTACTGCACGGCCCTGCACGCCGGTCTCTGCCATGGCCGCTACCGACAGCGCCAGCGCGCCAAGATCGCCGTACAAACCGCGGCCGTCGGCATCGACCAGACGAAACCCGTTGTACGACACCTTTTCGGCCACGCCATCGCCGTCCGCGTCGAAGCGCGTGCCCTTGTGCGCAAAGCCGTCCCAGTGGGTCGAATACTGGGAATACAGGAATATCGCCTCGTCGGAGCCGATGTCGGTGAACCGCGGATTGGTCTCCCCCATGTCGAGATTGAAATAGACCTTGCCCTCGCGCGTGACCGGATGGAACTCCGGCGGTTTGCGGAACGGATTCAGCACGCTGCCGCCCGGCCTGTCGAGCGGATGCGACAAGCAGAACACCTCGCCCGCCTGCACTTCTTTCAGCGCAGCAAGCCGCCGCTGCGGCGTCAGCAGGTTCAACCGGCCATGTTGATCGTCATCCCCGAACTCGCCCCAGTTCGATCCCGCGGGACGGTTTTCCCAGCGCTTTGTCATCACAATTCCTCCGTGCGTTTCCGCCGCAGTGATTATCCCCGGGGAGTCAGCGTCCCTCGAACGCCGGTTTTCGTTTTTCCATGAATGCACGGCGCCCCTCGATGAAATCCTCGCTCGCACCACAGTCTTTCACCAGTTGTTCACACAGCGCGACATTGCGTTCAGCAGGATCCTTCATCAGCTCATCGACCACGCGTTTCGCAGTCAGAATCGACAGCGGCGCGTTGACCGCAATGGTGTTCGCGATCTCGCGCACGGCAGCGCCCAGCGACTGCGCCGGGAACACCTGATTGACGATGCCCATGCGCAGCGCCTCCTCGGCCCTGTAACGACGTGCCGTGTAGATGAATTCCTTGGCCGCCGACGGGCCGACCAGTTCGACCAGCCGGCGCAGGCCTTCGATACCGTAACCGATGCCGAGGCGTGCCGCCGGAATCCCGAACTGGGAATCATCGGAACAGATGCGCATGTCGCAGCTCAGTGCCAGCGACATGCCGCCACCGATGCAATAGCCGCGGATCATGGCGAGCGTCGGTTTCCCCACTTCGCGCAGGATCTTGCGCATGCCCGACGAGGTTTTCGCATAACGTTCCTGCGCGCCGGCACTGGCGCGCTCATCCTCGAATCTGGATATGTCGGCACCGGACACGAACGACCTGTCGCCCGCGCCGGCCAGCACGATGACGCGAACGCTGTCGTCGTGCGCAAAATCCGCGATCACCTCGCCCGCCTGCTGCCACATTTCCAGTGACACCGCATTGCGGCGTTCGGGATTGTTGAAAACCAGGAAACCGATCGGGCCTTCCCGACTGGCCAGTATTTTGTCTGTCGTCATGTTTTTTCCTTGAGCGGCTTGTGCCGGTGGCGGACTGCGGGTGGCGCGGCAGCCTGAATCCCGTAGTTGAACATGCCGGTCAGCCCCGGGTCCACCGACCGACCACACTGCGTTCCGGGCTATGCCGCACGGAACACTTCCGGATTCAGAAAATTGCGCGGGTCATACACTTCCCCGCGCAGGTAGCTGATGATGTTGTTCGCGGCGATCGTGCCCATCCGGACCATCGCGTCAGTGGTGGCCGCGGCGATATGCGGTGTGACCAGCACATTGGGCAGGGCGAATAGCGGATTGGCCGGATCCGGCGGCTCCACGGCGAACGTATCCAGTCCCGCACCGGCGAGGTGTCCGCTCTTCAGCGCATCGACCAGTGCCGGTTCATCGACCACCGGCCCGCGCGCGGTGTTGATCAGCAGTGCGCCGGGCTTCATGCGCGCGAACTGCGCCGCGCCCATCATGCCGCGCGTCGCTTCGGTCAGCGGACAATGCAGGCTGACGATGTCGACACGTTCCAGCAACCGGTTCAGGTCGGGCTCGAATGCCATGCCGGCCGGCAGTGCGATTGCCGAGCGGGTGTGAATCACCACCTGCGCGCCGCAGGCCTGGGCCAGCCGCGCCGTGCGCTCGCCGATCTGGCCGTAGCCGACGATGCCGACGCTACGCACGCGGAAATCGCGGACGAAATGATTGAGGTCCCGCCACGCACCCTGACGGGTATCGCGGTCGAAGCGCGGCAGCTCGCGCGACAGACTCAGCATCATCGCCAGCGCATGCTCGGCCACTGCATCGGCATTGGCACCGCCGGCGACCATCACTGCGACGCCATGCCGGCTGGCGCTGGCGATGTCCACCGAGTCGACGCCGGCGCCGTGCTTGGCAATGATTTTGAGATCACGGGCCGCCGCGAATACTTTCGCCGTAAACGGCGGCGAACCGCGCAGCAGTACCGCAGCAACGTTCTGCCCGGCAAGGGCCGCAACCAGCGCGTCTTCGTCAACGCGATCCGGCATGAATGCAATGTCGGCGCCGCCTGCGCGCAGCAGATCCTGCGCGAGATCGGAGACGGTCGCCGCAGTAACCAGCACGATCGGTTTGCTCAATCCACGTTCCCTTCCACTGATGAAACTGCTCTTTCGGGCGAGCCGATTATCCCATTCCCGCGCAGCGGACCAAAACTTGTTGCCTGCACCCCGGTCGGTTCCACTAGAATGGCGACGTCGGCGACGCGCATACAAAAACACGCGCATCCGGCATCCATGTCCCAAAACATCGGAGGAGAGATCATGCAACGCAGCATTTCCATCGTACTCAGCCTGCTCGCGCTGGCGCTCGCCGGCAGCGCCCTCGCCCAGCAATATCCCAGCCGCCCGATCCGGCTGATCGTGCCCTTCCCGCCCGGCGGCAACGTCGACGTCTTCGCGCGCGTGCTCTACCGCCAGGTCGAAGCCGAGATCGGCACCAACTTCGTCATCGACAATCGCGGCGGCGCCAACGGCATGATCGGTGCCGACGTTGTCAAGAACGCGAGCCCCGACGGCTACACGGTGCTCAACACGTCGTTCGGCTTCGCGGTGAATCCGGCGATCATCAAGAAAATGCCGTTCGACATCGTCCGCGATTTCACGCCGGTCACCAATGTCGCCACCGGACTCGGCTACCTGGTCGTGGTCAACCCGAAAGTGCCGGTGAAATCAGTGGCGGACATGATCGCGCTCGCCAAAAAGGAACAGGTGCGCTACAGCACCGCAGGCGTCGGCAACGGCCAGCACCTCGCTGGCGCCCTGCTCGCCAACATGGCGAAGGTCAACATGCTGCACGTGCCGTACAAGGGCGGCGGGCCGGCGGTTGCCGCCTGCATCAGCGGCGAAGTGCAGGTGCATTACCCCGCCGGATCGGTCGGTGTCCCCCACCACAAGGCGGGCCGGGTGCGCGCGATCGCCTTCACCGGCGCGAAACGCCTGTCGTCGCTGCCGGACATTCCGACAGTCGGAGAGACCGTGACCGGCTATGTCGCCGATGCCGGCTGGCACGGGGTATTCGGCCCGGCAAAAATGCCGGCAGCAGCAGCGAAGCGGCTGCAGGAAGCGATCCACAAAGCGCTGCAGGAGCCGAAAGTCCGGGCATATTTCGTCGACAACGGTTACGAGCCGAACGGCGACCCGCCCGCGGTATGGGCCAAGTTGTTCCGTGAGGACGTCAAGCGCTTTGCCGCAATCGCCAAGGCCGCAGGCGTCGAACCGCGCTAACCGGCTGTCCCCGGTGGTCGCACAATGCGGCTGCCGGGCCCGCGTCCATGACAGGCGGCGGCAAGTTTTACCGCAACCGCCTGCATCCCGGCAATCGGGCTAGAATCTCAGCGCAACATCCGTTGCGCCTGTCCAACCTGCCGGAGATCCAATGCACCTGATCACCAAGCTGCTTGCATCGCTGGGCACCGCATCCGCGTTCACGCTCGGCCTCGCGCTGACCCAACCCGCCACCGCCGATGCGCTGGCTCCGGTATCGCCGCCGACACCGATGCCGGCATTCAGTATTCCCGGCATCAGCGGCACCCGCGGCAGCGACGCCGACCTGCGCAACAAGGTCACGGTGATTCGCTTCTGGGCCTCCTGGTGAAGTAGCTGCGTCCGCGAAATGCCCTCCGTGCAGAGGGCACATGACGAACTGAAGAAAGACGGCATCCAGGTCATCACCGTTTCCATTGACGGCACCGGCGAGGCCGCAGTCAAACCGGTTTTTGCCAAGGGCGGCTACACCATGCCCGCGCTGCTCGATCAGCACATGGAAGTCGCACGCGGCTTTGGCGTTCGCGGCGTGCCGTCCACGGTGATCGTCGACCGCAAGGGCATGATCAATGCCCGCGGTTTGGGCCATGTCGATTTCGACGGTCAGGTGCTGCGCAAGTACGTGCGCGCGCTGGCCCGCAACTAGGGTCTGTTAATACCACTGGAGGTGCTCGATGTCCCCGATGCTGCTGTTGCGACGCTGGATCGCAGTTGGGCTGCTGGGTGGCGCTGCGCTGTGTGCCGGTGCCGCGCAGGCACAGACGCTCAAGGTCGGCGACCCGGCCCCCGCCTTTTCGGTAATGTCCACT